>JAEEGL012123023.1_pt1 | contig 13980 bp, 9 predicted proteins | sample 9134231 | NCBI WGS metagenome assembly JAEEGL01 (sample SAMN16246548, study PRJNA631951) | gut metagenome | biome: gut microbiome; feature: rumen; material: fiber-attached | host: Bos | place: Iran: Karaj | collected 2018-10
CGCATCCTCAGATTCTTGTACACCATTCTTGTCCTTTGGTGTATCTAAGGGTTTCATTGTCGGGACGATTTGCATATAGTAATCAATTGTCGGATCAATGTTCTTTCAATATCTCTTCTAAACTTTCAATAATCACTCTCGTCTAAAGCGATCAATGTCCAGATCCCGGTTTTTAAACAGGCAAAAATATGGTCAGTTACTTCTTGGATTTCCTCATACTCCATTGGTAGAAGGAAGAATTCTTTTGGAGAATACAGTCCGTACAGAAACACACGTTCATATTTCTTTCCATTCACGAGGACGAAACTGGACGGGTTTCCAGTTAATTCAAAATACTTTGAAACGGCAACAACTGTTACCAGCGATTTGTTCGGCCTCTCGACGATTGCAAAGCCTTTATTGTTTAGCCAGGGGTATAGTTTTTCTCCCTTGCTGTTAATATAGTATTGCCTGAAATCACTTATTCCGTACTCTCCGCCGCGTTCATAAACAAGAATTTCATCTTCCGACCACTGGATAACATCATCTACAGAAGGTTCTAAGATTACTTTTCGTTCTTTGGTATCATACAGACCTACCGGTAAATCGTCACCATGTATATAATTCAAATTAGCTGCCTTATCGGTAAATTCAAGGAAACGATCGTCATAATCATAATAATGCTCAAAGGAAAAGTTTTCGGTTTCCGGTATTATTTTTCCTGTCGTATCAATCAGAAAAACATCTTCTAATGTTTCAACCACAGCAACCCCATACTTATTAAAGGGCCATGCTTCATCGTAAGCAAACGGAATAACCGTTTTCCCGTGATCATCAATATAGCCGAAATGATTCTCATAGAATCTCCGGCCGTCCTCGGTTTTGTACCAGGTCCGGTTAAGATTTACAGCAGCCAGCCCGTAGGTAAACTCATGCGCAAAGGCATACTGCGGCTCGATGACAAATTCTCCGGCTTTGTTTTTATACCCAAAGTTGCCGAACAGGTCATCAATTTCATACTCGGGCTCGGTAGTGGATTCGGATATCAGTTTTTCCTCGATACCTTCATTTTCAATCCATTCCTGCTCCCAGGGATCATCAGACGAATCATCGTTATAATTGTATTTGAACGATTCCTCTGCGGGGACAGTATTGCCCTTAATGTCATAATAAATCCCGTCGCCGAAGTCAAATATCATACGTTCCTTGTCAGCAAGCCGAACGCTTTTGCCCGGCTTAGAAAACAATTCTTTCACTCTGCTTTCCTCTCTTCGTACTGGTACACAATGCACTCGCCATCAGAACAACAGATTATTTTATTATCTCTGCTCCAGGCAATTCTGTGGCTTTTTGCAGGTAGCACTGCTTTTCCGTCAGGAGTAATAAGCCCTTCTTGAGAATTATCCTTGTCTCCTACCTTCACCGTAAGCAAGGGATTTGACATTCCGTGGATTTCTAAATACTTCGGTTCAACAATCACATTGTCATCGAAGTCAACAATACCCTGTTTGCCATTCTGCTCGAAAACGATTCGTCTTTGCTCGTAAGAGATTCCACCCCATGCGACGTCATATTTACAAGGCAGAAGTACTGTTCCGTTCTTATCAATCAAGCCGTGACGAGTACCGTTTTCATCACGAATCGTTACTTCAAACGGCTCTTTCCATCCGTAAATCGAAGTGTATTCGGAATGGAATCTTTCATTACCTTCCAGATCTATCATTTTTTCTATTCGGCGGCCCAGATCCTTGTCGAACACTTCTACTTCGATATATCCATCGTCTCTGAAGCTAACATCAAAGAATTGCGGTTCGAAAATCACTTTTCTTTGTTTGACGTCATAGATTCCCAGCGGAACATCATCTCCGCTCCACTTGTCATCAGCACAAAATGCAAACAAGCCGTCATGATATTCGTAACCAATGTCTTTAAAAACCGGTTCTGCAAGCCAGTTTCCCCGATTATCAATTACTCCCCAGTGACCTTCTTTCCACCCTCCATAATGGGCCATGAAGACATCGCTGTCACCGAAGTGCTTAATCTCATCAAAGATAAACGGGATTACTTCATTGCCGGCAGCATCAATAGCGCCCCACAATTCCTCTTCAGTCCAGTATCGGCCTTGGTTACATTCATTGTCCCATTTCTTATCAATGATCCATTTGCCTTTGCATACAACGGCCATGCCGTTTTCAAAATCATAGGCATAAATATACTGGGGTTTTATTACCTCATTCCCAGCCTCGTCAACATATCCCCAAGTCCCGGCGATTTCGGAATAATCAGAATGATAGGCAAGATCCATAAAGCCCAACTTCATTGTTGATACTTTACAAAGACCTTCCGAATACTCACCAATATCCTGATACCTGTCGTCGCCTTTTTCCGGGGACAGTCTTGTCAGCTTTCCTGAAGAATCAATAGTGTACCAAACCCCATCAAGCTCAACTTTTGCTTTTCCATTATTGAACTCATCAGCTCGTTCATATTTCATCGGAATGACAAAGTTCATTTTTGAATCGACAAAACCATATCCTTTGCCCGCAACGCAGACAAGAGCTCGGTCTTCATGGAAACTATCAAGATAATCGAAATCAAGGCTGCACATTCTTTTGCCGTCAATTGATGCAAAAGTAGACTTTCCATACCAGTTAAAAGCACTTCCGGATAAAAGTACTTTTAACAGGCCGGTTTCTTCGTCTTCCCATAAGGATTCTGCATTCCATTTCCATAACGCTGTCAGTTTTCTCTTCTCATCTTCATAAACCACAGTATTCAGTTTTTCCGGTTCAGAATACCGAGTGCCTTCTTCATAGCAAATCATGGAAGAAATACAGTATTCGTTCTTAAACTTGATTCCAGGCCTTCTATTGGGGAAGAACGGCGAAGTATCCAGGTGCTTTTTGCAGATTTCCGCGCTCTTCCAAATTGCGTCTGTAAAAGAGTGAGAGCGATATCCTACGACCTCGTCATTTTCCTGGTCGCTGTCAATAGGAAGAACATATTTCCTGCATTCGCCATTATCAAAATCAATTTTTAACGCGAAACGTTCAGTGCTCACTGGCTCTAATGCGGTTACACCAGTCGGCCTCGGAACATAATCAAACAGATCTTCTTCCGGCATGATGTCGGTTCTGATAAACTCCGCTATTTCGCGTTCTTCTTCGTCAAAACCATAACCTTTAATGTCACTGATTTTATCGAGATTATTGTCTACCGTGAAACCAAAGTATCCGTATCCTTCCAAATAAGGAACGGCACTGTAAATCACGTCGGTATAGCGTACATAGCCCAACTTCATATCCCCGTATTCCTCATGAAGTCTGTGCAAATGTCCGTAAACAGCACCGTTCATCGAGTATCCCGGATCTCCAGGGCCAATTATGGAAGGATTAAGATGCCTGATAATGCATTCGTATACATCCATATCGTCATGGTTAAAAGCATACATCAGTTTCCAGGAGAGATCCATCAATTCCTTGCATAGATAAAACTGAAGAATTGGTTTTCCATTTACCTTTGTCAAACACCAAAGTTCGAGGTCACGATCCTCATCACCGGCATAATTGCAAACTGTGTAATTGTACTTATCATCAACCCTGGTCCTTTTTACATTCAAATAAACTACCAGGATTGTGCTTTCTCTGGAAAACTTCTCGTCAAAGAATTTGCTGCAGTAGTCCCCGTCAAGCTGTGTCGTTCTTTCTTTTCCATATGCGAACATGAAAACAGTATACGCATACCCATTCCGATTACAACGATAGCCGATACAGTCTTCAAACACTTGAGACTCCCGGACATTATAACCTCTGTTTTTCAGCCAGCCTTTGATGTATTCGTCTGCTTGCCTCCAGATATAGATATTTTCGTCCTGTAATTCTGCTTCTGCATGATTCTGATGAGTCCAAGCAGATTGCAGCTCCTTGACCTGCCTGTCATGATTTGTCAAAGGCTTCACAGTGTAGGGAATGTCTTTTTCAGAGTCCGTTAAACCATCGTCACCATAAAACTGAACATTAAACCATTTTGTGTTTCTCGAAAGAGTAATCTCTGTTATCTGATCACCGGGATTAAAGTGGGCAAAAACAACTGCGACCGGGTGCTCGTCCCCATACTGATACAGAACGATGCCATACTCCCCAACTTCAAACAGATTCCTTTGACGAAGGTCGTTCAGAGAGATGCCGTCATTGAGAACATCTGCCAATGCTACAACCTCAAAGGAGTATGTGCAGTTTTCTCCCTCGGCGGTTTTCTGTTGAACTGTTGCATAAACGCTTCTCATACTTTCTTCAATCTGCTCAGCCGTATTCAAATGCTTATGAGCATAATCCGAATGGTATTTGCATTCAGCATTCATACAACCGACAAGCGCGTCAATTTCGCCATACGCAAATGCCCGCCCCAATAATTCCATACGTTCATATCTTTTCATAGTAATCACCTAAAACCCATAGATGCTGATTGAATCATTCTCTCCAAGCACCATAGCTGTCCATTCCTGCATCTCTTTGAGTTGCTTTCAAAATGTTTCCCGTCTCGTCCAAAAGAAACGCCCCTGGCAATTCATTTCATTCTTAACATGGTGTTGCGCTTGATTTGACAAATCATCTATACCAAAAAACAGCTTGTTCTGCGTTCTGCATTGCGCTCTCCGCAAAATCGCCCATCCACATGATTGCAGGAACATAGTCAAACTGCGAGGCAAGATTTTCCATAATGTCGTATGCCCGATGAATCTTATCTTCTGTTGGATGTCCTTCGAGAAGGGACAATCCCTTTTTATACTCCGCTTCACAGATATCTTGGCAACACTGAATATCGTCAAGTGCCAACAACTCCCTGATATCTCTATCAAACTCGCTCATGTTTTCTGTTGTAGACTTGTTGTTTTCTTGCTTTTTCTTTTTGTTGAACAGTCCCATTTCATTCATCTCATTTTATAAAATACACACCGATTGTTTCCAGTTTCCATGAGTCGCCCTCAAATTCGCAATCCCAACCGAGATCTTCTAAAAGCTCCATAAGTTCATAACCGCTGTCTCCACATTTGTCTTCAAATGTGATTTCGCCGTCATTAACTGAAACACCTATAGTTGCTAAATCGTCCTCAACATCGCGACCGGATTCATCATCGTAAATATCGTTAGAAATGATTTCTGCAATTCTCTCGTCAGACAGTTCATAAGTATCTTTGTACTTTTTGAAAACTTCTTGCTGAAAACCCGAATCAAACGAAAGGATTTCTCCGTTCACGGTTTCCATTGCGAAGCGGCAGTCTTCATAGTCGTCCCAAGATTTGAATGCACCATGATTCATCAAGAAATTCTGCATTTCCTCATCATCGGTTTCGTACAAAAATGTACTGTAGCCATCACCATCATTCAGATCAAAATCGTCGGCATGTTGATCTACATATTCTGTATTACCGGATTGAATCGCTGCTCGGAATGCGAAATCTGCTAAGTCTCCGGAGTAGGAATCCTCATGAGAAGAGATATAATCATCTAGTTCCGAGAAATCTTCTTCAGACTCATCAATCATTCTTTTGATTTCCGCTTCAATTGTATTATCATCCAGGTCCTCTTCATCTTCACTCTCAATTTCAAACGGTCCATCAAAGTGCTTAAAATTGAACAATTCCGGCATGCACAAATCGATTCGCGAAATAGCATCGTTCTCATCGAGTTGAAGATCGACGATAACTCCATTTGTTTTATCTTTCATCGTCTGGCGCATAAGCATTGCGAGTTTGCCTTCGGGATACCAAAGGCCAAACGATGCCCTCTGAGCCTCCCCACCATTGAGATGAACCTCTGCATTTTTTATTGTGTTCACATTACCAACGAATTCAACTATTGTACATATAGGGCAACAATTGTTCTTGCGGAGGGTTGCTCCTTTTCCTTGAAAATAGTCCACAATGGCAGGTTTGCCGACATTGGGCGTCAATACCCATTGTGATTCAAAGACACAGTCATCGGCAAGAAGTGGGTAAAGGCTTTCAAATCTCCCGGTGGAATAGCACTTACAAAGTGTTTCCAAATATTTTCTGAGTATTTCGTTTTTACCGCTATCTGTACGCATCTTATTGTTCCTCCAAAATAAAAGAAAGAATTCGCTTGACTATTCGCAACTTCTGTTGAGTCGCTTCTGATTCATACCCTATCGGTTTGTTATTTCCCCCTCTGGCTAAGTTTCCGATACTTAAAAACATGTCCACCAATAATCTTCAATTCATTCAGATACAGATAAATTCGGAAATCTATATTGATTTCTTTCCAGCGTTTTCTGATACAGTCCGTAATTCTGAACATTTTTGAAAGATCGGTGGCTACATAGAATTCCGAAAGAATGATACAGAATTCATCACAGTCAGAATATGAACCAAGTCCTTGGCCATTATGCACGCTTATCTTGTTAAAAAGATCCGGGTTAACAGATTCCCCGAGAACAGCTGCAAAAATTACAAGTTCTTAGAGCCGCTCCACTATGTTCACCTCTTACAAATCGTAGATTTCCTTAAAGAGGTTCAACATTTCATCAAGTAGCGGCTTCATCACCGACTCCGCATATTTCATTGACTCGAAAACACCATATACGACCATAGGGGCTGTGTCATAATTTTCAGCGCACTCTGGGTTATACAAAATGTCTCCAAGAAGAGCAGTGCATTTCGAAATGGCATTATCACTAAAGGCAGAAACATCTCCTGGGAACCACTCTCCACGAAGCTTTTTGCCACGAATGATTTCCCCGTATAACTCGCATCTTTTGTCGAGCAGGGTATTATCGAATCCTTTGTACGCGGACTTCATGGCGCGCATAACTTCGTTAGCAATTGAGCGCCGATCTTTTCGAGCACTTGCGGCAGCGTAATCTGTAATAACAAACATCGCTGGCAGTAGTTCAAACTCAGGGTTTTGCGCGATGGCGGAAGCTTTTGCAATCTCCAGCATTTTTTTATAATGGCCGGAAAAAATGGTTTCTGCCGTTTTCTTTCTTCCAAATAACATAAATGGCAACCCTCCATTCGGTAGCATATTTAGTGGTACGATTATATTCTGCCTGTTTTGAAAATGGATTTGGTCGCCTTTATCACGACATTTTATCTACCGATCAATTTTTGCTCAAGGCGGAAGAGTATTTCGTTTACGTCATTTAAATCGTAGATGCGTTCTCTGAAAAAATACTCGATAACAACGTCCCTTTTGTTGCTGTGAGATAACACATATCCGGCTCTTGAAAGAATGTCGTTTGCTTCTGAAAGTGTGAGCTGTAAAGCAAGGGACAAGGCAATGCAGGTATCTTTTGCCCGGCTTAGAAAACAATATCTTCATTATTGCTTTCCCCTTTCTTTATTTGTTTTTCCAATCACGGTCCCATGAATGAAATCAAATCATATCCTTTTTCTTTTCCGACTCTCATCATATACTCCATTCGATAGATGAAACGATTATAAAAATCGATGATCAGGCTTTTATCTGTATCGTCTTCAGTCGGCCTGTTGGCATTATATTCATTTATCTGTTCTTTACTGAGATCCTTCGCATAAAGCAGCTGATATGTAGCCTTTCCTCTCTTTTCCCTAAGTTGTGCAATATACTTGTTTTCTATTCCGGAAGATAGGGCAAGAACAGTGTTGCGCATATCATCTAGAATCTTTTCTATAGATTCGTATGTAAAAAAATTGTGCATCAGATACTCTTGGAAACCACTTATATATTTGGTCTGCTCGATTACATCATCATCGGACCAGCAATTCTCGACTCTATTTTTGTTAGCTTCAAGTTCGTTGTCAAAGTACTTATTCAGGAATGGCGTAAGGTATTGAGCAACATCATCTTCCTCGATTGAGATCTCATTGCTCATCATTTCCGCAACACAGTCAACGCTATTCGTATTCGAGTAATCAATGACCCTTACAGGCTTGATCCAAAAATAAAATGAGCCGTGATGCCCGTCTATTATGCCGATTTCTTTTTTGAATATATCTCTCCCGATCACCGACAGGCACGCTTCCTTTATTTTGTTCAGCGTAGTGCCATTATCCTGCCTGGACGCAAGAGCTTCTTCAAAAAGCTCCCTGATTTTCAGATAGGACTTATGGCAGATATCCGACTCCAGCAAAAACTCAAGGACTGCATTGTATATCCTCCGGTCTGACATATAATTCGGATAATCCTCTTTGAAGAGTTTTAACATATCTCTTATATCTAATTGAGATATGTGACAACGTCTAATGAAGACCGTTTCTTTGATTGGGAAAGTCCCGTCCAATGCCTCCGTAAGTTCTTTCTTACTTATATCCTGATAATTTGCTACCGTGATATGATCGTTTCCAGCATATCTGTACTTGCTCCAGTGGTTATATTTCGGATCGTATATGTAATATATGAAACCTCTCTTAGTTATAAAGATCAGATTTTCTTCAGAAAACCTGACCGCTTCAAAATCATCAAACAGTCTCATTTCTGACTCCCTAATATTTTGTAATACTGCTTGCCTTGAGGTGTTTCAACATCCAGAATGCTGTCATCTCCTAAATGCATTCTTCTATATGGCCCTTCCATAAGAAGAACGCCATCAAGGGTAAACAGTGTGTCTCTGATACACCAATTGGCACTTGTACGTAATGAAGCAATCACAAGCTCTCCGTGAAGGTATATGTCCGTATAGATTTCAGGCAGAATGACAGTGCCATCAGTTTTCGACAAGCCTTTTAGTTTCCGAGAACCGGTAATATAGTAACCTTTGTGATAATAGTCCAGATGGAAATCTAATCCACTCTCAAGTATAAACGGAACAAGAATATTACCGTCCCAGTCGATGACACCAAGTTTTCCATCTTTCCAAACTTTCAGCAAGCCCTTGTCTTCAAAAACACTGTCAAAATCGTTGAATGAAAGCTCATTCCCGTCATAGTCATAATACCTCTTTTTGCTCGTATATCTGATCTCGCAGCTTATCATCCTGTCACCGTAGTCAATACAATCAAATTCCGTTGGGGTAATCATTCTCCCAAGTTCTACAGAATAGACGCCAAGATCATCCTCGCTGTCACCGGCAGTAACCAGCTTATGCTTGGGATCATAGCCTTCAATATACTCAAATTTGGGTTCAACAATTACAATCCCATCAAAGTCCATGAGGCCATACAATCCGTTTTCCTCTTTCTTAAATGCAACGGCTTCTCCCCAGCGGCAGTATGCTTCGGGATATATGCATGGAATAACTTCTTTACCTGTTTGATCAATTACACCCCAGCGAAGCTTTCCATCTACAAAGCGTGCAACAACAGAGTGTTCTCCTCCGCCGTTCCAGAAGCCAACGGCATATACATATTTGGGTTCTACTACTACTTCACCCTCCAAGTTAACGAATCCCCATTTTCCGGGCTTCACGTCATAGTAATCATAGTAATATCCGGGATCAGGTCTGAGGCCCTCCCATACTTTTGTGTTAAACGGACATAGACCGTACGTAAAGGATTCGACATCAAAATCAAATGGAAACGTCTTTTCCACTCCAGTATCAGTGATAAGAACAGTGGTATCCACTCCGTCTATCTTTCTGGTCGCTTTAGCAAAGCCAGACGTGAATTCATCCGCCGTATCATATATAGGTGGAACAAGCCATGTCCCGTCTTCATTGAGATAGCCGTATTTACCGGTAGGCTCCACGCACACTTGATGTACGCCGGTATGATAATACCCTGTGTAAACAGAAAGAAGAGCAATATCGCTCGTTCTTCTCCCAGTGCTGTCCGTCCAAGGCATGTTGGGTCCAAAGCACTCCTCAGGCCACCCACGATACTGTCTGATCGAAAAATGATTTTTAAATTCTTTAAGCGGCAACCGATACAAAGACTGTATAGTGATCCCATTTTTCTGATATACTACAGTATCATCATAGTCAATTGCCACTTGACGGTAGCTGCGATAATACAGGTGATGTCTGGGAATACTGAAGCCATTCTTAAAGCTTATGTTGCCATAGCTGTCTGCTTCAGCAGAGAAAAATCCCTCCTCAGTAAAAACATAATTGTCGATTTCACACTGTTGAGGGATTTCCTTCTCCTCAAAACACTTCAAATAGTAATTCCGAACTGCTCCGTTGGAGTATTCCAGCTGAAGGGTATAGCCGTGCATTTTAATGGCATCCAATTTGGAAACTCTGAGAAGTTCCGGGATGGCATCAAGCAGGCTGCCGTAAGAATTATTCGCATGATCAAAAATTTGTATTTCTGCGGACTTGCCTATGTTAATCTCACAGATCAGGTTCCTTCTGTTTACTGAGATGACTAACTCTTTGCTTCCGGAAGCAAGGATACAAAAATATGTTTTTGTGTTTTCAAACTCAATGTAGCTCATATTGATCGGTGCTTCATGCAACAGTGATATCACCTCATCAATACCTGAAGAAATGGTCTTTTTTTCTTTATCCTTCCCTTCCGTTATCACGACGTCAGCTTCAAAAACGCATTCATATTCTTGTCGGTTGAACGTTCCGGATAAGAAGATCAGTTTTCGATAGTAATACTCCCAACATGGATGCATACTGAAAACAAGAATATCCTCATTATTGACATTTCTGATTTCATAAAGTGCCATATTACGGCCAGGGCTACTGTGTGTGACAAAATGAAAATCCCTATCCTGCTTAGCCCCATAGTATTCAACACCAATACATGCCCGTAGAATAAATGCTGAGTATCCCCTGCTTTCCCATATACTGACGATTTGTTTCGCATAGTTGATGTCAATACGAAAATAAGGCTGACCCTCTGTAACCATAAACATTAGTAATGCTATCTGCATATCGCCAAACTGTACTATATAAGCAATATAGTCGTCTTCGATAATCGTGTCTAGAAGATAATATTCTTCAAGGAAAAGGCCTACCGACTCCTTATCCGCATACTGCCAGAAAAGCGGAAGAAGATTTTTGTCTTCTCCATCCTTAAAGACAGATTTATGTGGCTTTCTCATTTCGAATACGATATTATCTCCGAAATATGAAGCCAACATCTCTTTTACAGAGTAGTTATAATACTTCATGTTTACCCTCCTCAAAGACTGATCATTCTTTAAACATTTTTCTCAGTAGAAACGTGCCATTACTTCACATTTATACTGCTCAAATGCCTCCTTATCCCCAGCTTTCAAACGATTCAAAAGCTGAGCGTATTTCATAGCTCCTGTCTTGTCTTCTTCCTTATACCGCCACCACATATCCGGAAATTCATGCATGTTTGCCATGAGTTCGAGTATTTTTGGCTCAAATGTCTTTGAGAACCGGATAGTATCGATCCAGGCCAATGAGATCCTTTCCAGAGCATATTTGTTTTTGAAACGGTTTAATCCCATTACTGTTACTTCATCTTCCCAAAGCCGTCTGCTGATATACCTTTCTGCCACCTGGAAAAACTGCTGTCCCGTATCGGAGTATGCCATTCTCATCAAGATGCTCCATAACTATATTGCCTATGACGCAATATTTCATCATCCCGGGTTCGATTCTGTTATTCATTAGAAACGTTCCTTCCTGTGCTTTGAACGTGTTTCCTCAACAGTTCAACAGATCTATTATTTTGAATACCATATGCTTTTTATATAAGAATCGGAGACTACTGCGAATAGCTGTAAATTTTTCATGTTCTGGGAGCCGCGTCACTATGTTCACTTCTTATAAATCGTAGATTTCATTAAAGAGTTTCAACATTTCAGCAAATAGCGGTTTCATCATTGCGCCTATAACTTCGTTTGCAATTGAACGTCGATGTTTTCGAGCACTTTCGCCAGCGTAATCTGTAATAATAAGCTTCGCTTACAGTAATTCAAACTCAGGGTCTTGTGCAATGTCAGAAGCTTTTGCAATCTCCAGTATTGTTTTATATTGGTCGGAAACAATGGTTTCAGCTGTATTCTTTCTCCCAAATAGCATAAATGACTACCTCCATTTGGTAGCATATTTAGCGGTACGAATATACTCTACCAATTTGGGAAATCGGTTTGGTCGCCTTTATCACGACATTTTTATCTACCGATCGATCAGTTGTTTCTAAGGGCGGAATAGTATTCCGTTCACATCATTCAAACCTTAGATACACTCTCTGAAATAATACTCGATAACTATGTCTCTTTTGCTACTGTGAGATAATACATATCCCACTCTTGAAAGGATGTCTTTTTCTCCGAAAGAGAAAGCTTTAAGACAAGGGACAAAGCTATTCAAATCTCTTGCCGGATTATACTTGTGACCCGAAACGATCTTGGAAAACAGCCTGTAGATTAAGCCATGTGGCTTATAGAGTAAACCATCAGGTGACTGTGTTCTTCACAATCTCATAGAAGTCTCATCTCTGTCGGGTTCTCCACTATTCCCGCAGAAAAGTATCATTATACTTAGACCTCTAATTGCTACAAAAGTGAACAGTCCTTCCTTTGCTGTACTGGATTCTCGCATCCCTTCATATTCTATGTGTGGTCTCGTGTAAATGCCGTGTAGCTATTAGTATGGTTACCATATCCGAAGATCTGTGTATTCAATTGACAAGGAGCTTTGGAACTGTAGTTCCTTGGACAGTATGAACCTCTTCATAGATTTAAGGGAAATAATCTCGTTCTCATTCAACCCTTCTGTTTTTACATTTCAAAAAAGCTGCAAATCTGCACAGTTGATAATAATCGGTTTACTGCTTCATTCCGGCATGTACCGTTTTTACAAAAAAGAAAAAGAAACGTGCGGTTATTCTCGTAATCGCACGTTTCCATAACTTGAAAAGTCGAGTTGGTAAAAATGGCGTAAACCTGTTATTTCGTATTTATCGGAGCTAATAATGGTCTCTTTTTAGTACAGCTTTGCGCCAGCCGGAATGCTCGGGTCTACCATCAGCAGATGAAGCTTTTCTTCTTCGCCTTCCTTGTGAACGGCACTGATCAGCATACCGCAGGAATCGATACCCATCATCTTTCTTGGTGGCAGATTCGTTATGGCGATGCAGGTCTTGCCGATGAGCTGTTCCGGTTCATAATAGGTGTGAATTCCGCTTAAAATGGTGCGGTCTGTGCCGGTTCCGTCGTCCAGAGTAAACTGAAGGAGCTTCTTGCTCTTGGGAACGGCGACGCAATCCTTGACCTTCACGGCACGGAAATCGGACTTGGAGAAGGTCTCGAAATCGACAAGATCCTCAAACAGCGGCTCGATCACGAGGCTTGCAAAATCAGGCTTTTGCGTATCGAAGATCGGCATGCACGGATCGCTTACGTTCACCGCCGGAGCCTTTTCGGATGCGTTTTCTATTGTTGCCGCATCCTCAGATTCTTGTACACCATCCTTGTCCTTTGATGTATCTAAGGGTTTCATCGTCGGGAACAGTATTACGTCCCTTATGCTTGCGCTGTCCGTGAACAGCATTATCACTCTATCCACTCCGATACCAAGTCCGCCTGTAGGTGGCATACCGTATTCGAGAGCGTTTATGAAGTCATAGTCGACCTGTGCCTTGCAGTCGGGTTCAAGCTTTCTTCTCTCCTCCACCTGCTTCTCGAATCTCTCCCTCTGGTCTATCGGGTCATTGAGTTCTGAGAATGCGTTTCCGAACTCCATACAGTTTATGAAGAACTCGAATCTCTCGGTAAATGCGGGATCATCGGGTTTTCTCTTTGCAAGCGGGCTTATCTCCACCGGGTAGTCATATATGAAGGTCGGCTGAACGAGGTTCTCCTCCACGTACTTGTCGAAGAACTCGGCAAGAATCGTGCCCTTAGAAGGTACTTCGGGGAGTTCCACCTGATGGGCTTTTGCGCATTCTATTGCGTCTTCATCGCTCTTCCAGTCATCGAAATCGACTCCGGAAAACTTCTTAACGGCTTCCTTCATTGAAAGTCTGGACCAGTTGGTGAAATCTATCTCTTTTCCCTGATATGTCACTATCCTGGAACCGTTCACGTTATCGGCTATCCTGTTGAAGAGCTCCTCCGTGAGGTCCATCATCCC
>JAEEGL012970900.1_pt1 | contig 13980 bp, 12 predicted proteins | sample 9134231 | NCBI WGS metagenome assembly JAEEGL01 (sample SAMN16246548, study PRJNA631951) | gut metagenome | biome: gut microbiome; feature: rumen; material: fiber-attached | host: Bos | place: Iran: Karaj | collected 2018-10
AAAAACCGCGTTTTCGGATAGATCCACAACGCAGTCCCGCTCCACAAGGCACCTGCAAAGGAGTCTTTTGCCCTCTTCAAGAAGCCTGTCACTTAAGAAATTCCTGTCGATTGTCTTAGGTTCCGGAGCTCCTGATGTAAAAGTCACAATGCACTTTCCACATCTTCCGTTTCCACCACAGGGAAATGCAAAACCTATTCCTGCATCAGAAATAAGCTCCTGCAGCCGTCTTCCTTTAACAGTCTTAAGAGCTTTTTGTTTTTCACCTATGCGTAATATCACATTGATTTCTTTGCCATTCATACTTGTATGATACACTAAATATCAGATAATTAGTGCATTTTCTTTGTAAATGTGCGAAAATAGAAGATGTCGAAGCATCGACTAAATTAGTTATGGGATATGTATGAAAGGAGATAGTTATGGGTCTTTTACAGGCAGCACTTGTAGCTGGCGGAAGCGTTTTATCCGACCAGTGGCGCGATTATTTCTATTGTCCATCACTTCCAAGTGATGTACTTCTTACAAAGGGAGTTAAAAAAGCAGGAAAAGGAAACGACAACATCATTTCCAACGGCTCTATCATAGCAGTTAACGAAGGTCAGTGTATGATCCTTGTTGATCAGGGTCAGATTACAGAAATCTGTGCTGAGGCCGGCGAGTTTGTTTATGATACATCCACAGAGCCATCTATTTTCTATGGAAATCTTGGCGAGAATATCGTAGCATCTTTCAAAGAATTCGGTAAAAGAGTTGGTTTCGGCGGTGCTACAGCCAAGGATCAGAGAGTATACTTTATCAATACAAAAGAGATTTTAGGTAATAAATACGGCACAGTTAATCCTGTTCCATTCCGTGTTGTTGATACAAACATCGGTCTTGATATGGATGTCAGCCTGAAGTGCCACGGTGAATACAGCTACAGAGTAGTTGATCCTGTTCTTTTCTACAAGAATATCTGCGGAAATGTATCAGGCGAATTCACAAGAGACAAGATTGATTCACAGCTTAAGTCAGAGCTCCTTACAGCTCTTCAGCCTGCATTTGCAAAGGTTTCCGATATGGGAATCCGTTACAGCTCACTTCCGGGTCACACTACTGAGATCGCTGACGCACTCAACGAAGTTCTTTCCAAGAAGTGGACAGAGTTCTACGGCATCAAGATCTCCAGCTTCGGCGTAAGCTCAGTTACAGCTTCCGAAGAGGATGAGAAGACAATCAAAGAGCTCCAGAGAGCAGGCGCACTCAGAAATCCAAACATGGCTGCAGCTACTATTGCCAGCGCTCAGGCTCAGGCTATGCAGGATGCTGCCAAGAATACAGCTACAGGTCCTATGATGGCATTTGCAGGTATGAATATGGCGCAGCAGGCCGGCGGCATGAATGCAAACCAGCTCTTTGAGATGGGCGCACAGCAGAACGCACAGGCTGCTCCACAGATGGCTCCTGCTTCAGCATCAGGCTGGACATGCTCTTGTGGCGCAACTAACAACGGAAATTTCTGCACTAACTGCGGATCACCGAGACCGGCTGCTAACTGGACATGCTCCTGCGGCGCTGTAAACACCGGTAATTTCTGTACTAATTGTGGTTCAAAGAGACCTTGATCTCTCTCTAGGTCGACCTTAATGTGAGGTTTTTATGTCTTTGCATGAATATGAGTGCCCCGCCTGTGGCGGGGCAATGGAATTTAATCCCAAAACTCAGAGATTGAAATGTCCTTTCTGTGACTCTGAGTTTGATGTCAAGGATTATGTTGCCAATCATAATTCCACCGCGGAGGCTGAAGTTGCTGATGGTTATAACAGTTCTTCAGAGTCTACTGCAGATCAGCCGCTCTTTGTCTACAAATGCGGTTCCTGTGGCGGAGAAATTCTGACAACAGAATCTCTTGGCTCAACAAAATGCCCATTCTGCAGCAACAACGTAGTTGTCAAAGAGAAATTTGATGGTCAGTTCAAACCGGATGCCATCATACCTTTTAAACTGACAAAAGATGATGCCATGAAGACCTACAGAAACCACGTTAAATCCAAGAGACTGGTTCCCAAGGTATTTCTTGACGAAAACCACATCGATGAAATAAAAGGTATTTATGTACCATTCTGGCTCTACAATGCCAAGGAGAGTTTTAGCGGTTCCTATGAGGCCACTAAAGTGCGAACCTGGTCTGACAGTCATTATCAATACACCGAGACAAAATTCTACGATGTACAGAGATCCGGAACTGAGGATTTTGACAATGTTCCCGTAGATGGATCCAAGGAAATGCCTGATGATCTCATGGAATCTCTCGAGCCCTTTGACGAAAACGAAATGGTACCGTTCAATATGGGTTATCTGGCAGGCTTTTTAGCCAATAAGTACAATGTATCTGCAGAAGATAACAAGCCCCGTGCGCTGCAGCGTATGGCTGTTTCCGTCGCACAGGATTTCAGGAATACCATTAGTGGATATTCCTCAGTCAGGACCATCAGCGAGAACACTAACACAGTATCTGTTTCACATACCTATGCACTTTATCCTGTGTATGTGCTCAACACCAGCTGGCAGGGCAAGAATTATCTGTTTGCCATGAATGGACAGTCCGGTAAGTTCGTCGGCAATCTCCCATTTAGCATGGCGCAGGCGGTTAAGTATTTCATTCCAATAACCGCGATTGCATCAATTGTATCTTTTATCATTTACTATGTAGTTCTTTAATTTGATTCAATATCGCATGGATAGATAAACTTAGAATTATGAAGAAAAACCTAAGAATAAAGGCGCTGATCAAAACTCTGCTTCTTATAGCTGTAGTTAGCGTTGTACTCATCTCTCATGGCTCCGTGATTGCTTATGCAGCTGATTACTGGGACAGTTTTGAGATACCGGACTCCCGTCAGAAGGAGCGGCTTTTAGACGACGCAGATCTTCTTAATGACAACGAAGAGGCAAAGCTTTTAGATCGGCTAAATTCCATAAGTAATGATCATTCATCAAATGTCGTTATCCTTACAGTTCCCTATCATTCGGGAAGAATCCAGGATTTTGCCGATGATTATTTTGACTATAATGGATTTCAGGCAGACTTTGATGGATCAGGCGTGCTGTTTATGCTCAGTATGTCTGACAGGGAATGGGCCATCAGCACTTCAGGAAATGCCGCATATGCATTTACCGACTACGGTCAGGAATACCTGATGGATCAGATGCTGCCATATCTAAGTGATGGTGACTACTACGATGCATTTTCCAAGTATTTGGACGTGGCAGACAGGTTCCTTACCTTATATGAGCAGGGCACTCCCTATGACGTAGACAATGCAAAAGCCCCCAAGAATCCTGTTGCAGGCGCTTTTGTATCTCTCCTTATCGGCATGGTCGTTGCCTTTGCAGTGGTTGCGTTTATGGCAAAGGACCTGCATACAGTTCACATGAATGCCAGTGCTGCAGGCTATCAGTCTCACTCCGGCATAAAGATGGCGGTTCATCATGATACCTACGTAAGGACCACCACAGCAAGAACCAAGCTTCCTGAGAACGATGGTAATCGTGGCGGTCACTCGGGAGGCAGCTCAATGCATACCTCCAGCTCCGGAAGCAGTCACGGCGGAAGCCATGGTCACTTCTGAGTGGCTCCTGTCAGTCCGATCAACCTTCAAGTAACTCATAATAATAGGCTCGTACTTTACTCTGGTCTCATTGATCAAAGTCTTGTACGAGTCTTTTAATTTTATTTTATATTTTATTAAGTGCATTAATTAACGTCTAGCGATATACTATATTTGTGGCAGGAGGAACGCTTTTGAACATCGCACAAAAGATTAAAATATCAGTTCTGTCCCTTTTAGCCATATTTATATTTATCATAACTATCGCCTTTTTAGGGACAGATCTATATAAATCACCACAGCTTCAGGAAATAGTTCAGCTGGACAGCGGCTGGACTGTTAGTTGTGCAGAAGAAACGTATCATCCCGAAGTTCTATCCGAAACAGTCATGTCAGTTGCAAATCTTGGAGATGTCATTACTATTACAAATTCTCTTCCTGATCGCGGTATATATCCGGCTGTCCTGCATTTCAGAAGCATTCTCTCCACGACAGACGTATACGTTGATGATGAACTTATTTATTCCTTCGGTCACGATTATGAAGCAGCCGGAAAGATGCTTCCAAAGCTTCATCACTTCGTGCCACTCCCCAAAAACTACGGCGGAAAAGAAGTGAAAATAGTCTTCACAGCGACGGAAAACAATGCCTTTTCCGGCCTCTCTCCTGTTGAACTTGGTGATGAAGAAGACATCGGAAGAAGCTTTTCACAAGATAGCCGTCTTTCTCTGGCAATAGGCATTTTCCTTGTAATGATAGGCTTTGTTCTGGTCATACTTGCCCCTATGTTCATTTTTTCCGGAAATCATGACATAAGTATCATTTTCAGCGGCTTGATCTCCATGTTGCTCGGAATCTATATCTTATGCTTCAATGACCTGTTTTGGCTGTTCTCTGATCAGCCTTCATTTTACACATTTATCGAGTATATATCGCTGTTTAGTCTCCCTGCCGCGATAATAGGCTTCCTTACTGCTGCCAAGCAGATCCCACACAGAAAAATAGCCATTTTGATATGGATAGTCAATGTTGGATTTGTACTTGTTACAACTCTTCTGCACATGACAAATCTTGCTCACATATGCCATTTTGTTCCCATCCTTCACCTCTTTGCCTCTCTAGAGGGCATATATATGATCATTGCACTTATCATCAGCGATTACAAAAGAGCACAGAGTTCGGGGCATTTCATTAAAGCAAGCAGATCCACCGCCATGCTTATTATAGGTCTGCTCCTTTTCCTGATATGTTCAGTTGTCGACATAATTAAATTCAATGTACTTAAGTTTGTGAGCGTAGGAGAAGTCAACACCAGCATTAACTTCATGACAGTTGGCGCCTTCATTTTCATACTCTGTCTTATCATGAACTATTTCTACCACTGCATAGAATTCATCAGCGAGACAAATATTCAAAGGCAGCTTGAAGGTCTTGCTTACAGTGACTCTCTGACTTCTCTAGCAAACAGGTCCAAATGCGAGCTTACAATGGCAGAGCTCACAGGAAAGTATACTATCCTTAGCATAGACCTGGATCACCTCAAGTACACAAACGACAACTATGGGCACGCAGCCGGAGATTCTCTTATAAGTGGCTTTGCGAACATATTAAAAAACAGTTTCACAGATGCTTCTTTGATAGGACGAATGGGCGGCGACGAATTTATTATCATTCTTCCGTATGTAAATGATGAAAGAGTTCATAGGGATCTTCTATGCTTCGAAGATCTTATGAAGCACCACAATTCAAATAAAGCAAACATCAAGTATTCTGCATCGTATGGTTATGCATCAAGTACGGAAATGGCCTCTGAGCACACTGTAAGTTCTCAGCAGGTATATCTTTTGGCAGATACCCGTATGTATAAAATGAAAACCAGTCATCATTCACAAACTCTGGGCCGCCTCTGCAATGACCTGATGAGCGAATCTGAATCCAAGGAGGGAAAAGAAAATGCTTAAATCAAAGGCTCTTTCCTTGATCAGTTCCATACTAATTGCAGTTACTATCTTCCTGGTCTGCATGCTGACGCTCACACACACTCCACATTATCCCACTACAAGCCTGGACAAAGGCTGGGAAGTGACGATCAATAACAAGCTCTACAGCGGTGTCACCTTGTCGGAGTTCTACCGTATCCTTGATAAAAAGCTGGAGTTCGGAGATCATATTGTTGTCACTCAGATACTTCCGGATATTGGATACATACCCAATCCAACCATATTATTCAACACAAATTATTCTACATTAAGCTGCTACCTGGACGGAGAGCTGATCTATACCTACGGGGAAAGTATGTTCCAGAAAAATATGTTTCTTGGAAAGCTCTACCATATCATCACTCTGGACAGTGATTATGCAGGTAAACTCCTTGTTCTTGATATGTATGCTACTGAAGATAACCCTTTTACCTCATTACAGCCTTTAGTTCTCGGAACTCATGACGATATTGCTGGTGATCTGGTCCATTCCAATCTGATAGTAATAGCAACAGGTGTCTTCATGTTCATGTTTGGAGTGGCATATCTTTGCATAGCTCTGTTGTTTGTAAGCTGGGTACCCGAAATAACCAGCCTCCTTTTGGGTGCTGTCTTTTGCATGAGCACAGGAACCTGGCTCCTGACATACTACAATGTTCTCTCGTTCTTTATCTTCACCATGTATGAGACGCAGATTGAATTCTTTACTTTGTATTTGATCGTCCCGCTTTGTTATCTGCTCATGTACCACATTTTAAAGCTGAAAAAATCCCGGGTATTCAGAGCGATCATGTACGTTTCCTGCAGTGTTCCTGTCATTCAGTATATTCTGCACTACATATTCAATATACATCTACGGGTTACTCTGCCTTTTTATCATTTGAACGGACTTGTGGGATTCATAGTACTTGGATATTATTGTGTGAAAATATCGAAAGATCCGGAAATAGACGCTTCTGTAAAAGTACAGATGACCGGAATTATGTTCTTTTCCATCGGAATGCTCATGCATATGGTTATTTATGTGCTCGAAAATGCAAACATTCACACCATTCAGTTGGCAAACAAGCTGATGATCGCAATAGGGTGTCTGCTCTTTGTAATGTGCCAGCTATCGACCTACCTTATTTATATTGCAGAGTACTACGCGAGGAAACAGGAGAATATTTCGCTTTCGCATCTTGCCTACGCTGATGGCCTGACCAACCTGGCAAACCGTGCAAAAGCCGAAAAATGTATGGAAGACCTGGATAAAGCTTCTGACGATTACTGCATAGTAAGCATCGATTTAAACGGTCTAAAACCAATAAATGACAAATTCGGACATCCTACAGGTGACAGATACATAAAGGACTTTTCAAAGGTTCTTTCCAACACTTTTGATGAGCATGGATTGTGCGCCAGAGTCGGCGGAGATGAATTCATTGTCATTCTTCAGGGTAATGCTACTGAAGAAGTCGAGGGGCTGATCGACAGAATGAACAGTGCCCTCAATGTCATGAACGCCCTTTACACAGAGTACAAGAGAAGCGTTTCCGCAGGTTATGCCTTCAGGCATGAGTTTCAGAATCCCACATCCCACAAAGTATATATGCGCGCGGATCAGAGAATGTATGAACAAAAGAAAAAAATGCACGAGGAAATGGGAATGCACACTCGTCTTTAATTTAAAGAGCGGCTCTCATATGGTTTTCCTCATGCATCAATTTGGTCAGATCAAGCTATGGAGCAGAATAAATATGGCAAGATAGATAATGTTCGCAACTGTGAAAAAGAGAATGTATGCACCCTGTCTGTTCTTATATTCTCCTGAAAACAGTTTGAAGGAAATAAGGCTCGCCATGGAAGCAATAAGTGTTCCAAGTCCACCGGCATTTACGCCTATCAGAAGTTCCTTGAAATTCTGGGTAAAGCCCGAGAGCATCAGAGTTGCCGGAACGTTACTTACAAACTGGCTGGCTATTACAGCGACTATAAATTCCCGCCCGGACGTAAGTGACTCCAGAAGGTCTTTTACCGCTTCAATCCTTGCCATGTTACCTGTAAAAATAAAGAACCCTATGAAGGTGAGAAGCAGCATATAGTCGGCACGGAAAAGAATCTTATAATCCATTCCCAAGACGATAACAAAAACAATTACAGCCATCACATACCATGGTATTACTCTCAAAACCGACAAAAGAGCTACCGCAAAAAGTACCAGGTAAATGATGATCTGGACTCTGCTTCCAAATTCCTTAAGAACGGTAAATTCCGAACTGACCACAATGTCCCTGTTCTTGGCCGGAAGCAGCATGATACTGAGCACGAGCAAAACAGCTGCTGCAAGAGTATAAGGTATCATACAGCCCACAAAATCAGTAAGGCTCATTCCTGTTGTTCCGTAAAGATAGAGATTCTGTGGATTTCCAACAGGTGTAGACATACTTCCAAGGTTTGCTGCTATAGTCTGAAGTACCACCACCGGGATCATCAAATCTTCACGTTTGCAGCTCCTAAGCATCATAATGGCAAAGGGGACAAAGGTAATAAGTGCCACGTCATTGGTTATGAGCATGCTTCCGAAAAAACACATGAATATAAGGACAGCAGATAGCTGCCATCCTTTTTTTGATCTGAGCAAAAGCTTTTGTCCTATTTTTTCAAAAACCGAGTTCTCTTTTAGTCCCTGGATTATTACCATTAATCCCCATAAAATACCAAGAGACCTGAAATCTATGTACCCTATATAGTTCTTGTCCGGTCTTACAAAAAAGGCTGATATAAGTGCCAGGATCCATGCTATACACAGCACCGGATCTTTCTTAAATTTTTCAAGCATCGAATCTTATCTCCGATCCATTTTCATAAGGGCATCCACATACTTTTGAGCCTCATCATCCGAAACAAGCTCATTAAGCCCAAAAACATTTTCTGAAGCCTCGTCCATTATACCACGCTCGTAAACCTGAGCTATGGCATTTGCGCAAACTCTGCAGTCGTATATGTCCTTGAGATTGCCGGCTCTTTTCCAGTCCACATCAGGAATCTGTAAAACATTCAGCATGAACTCATGGATAAGCCTCGCGCATATCTTCTTTGTCAGCTTCAGTTCCAGCTTCTCAGGCGGATAGTTATCCAAAAAGTACTCAAGATAATACCCAAGTCCATCAAGAGGCAGGTCCTGTCCACTTTCTTCCATGTATCTCTCTATTAGATAATCAAAAAAAGCTTTTTCAGTCATTTTGTCCGACCGGATCATTTCTCGGGTGTCACGATAAAAGTTACATTGTCACAAGCTTTAAGGCTTTCTACTTCAAAGACACCTGTCGTATTGTCCGTTGTCTCTCCTGTCCATACATCTTTTACAGTATAACTCTTTCCCTCAGTGATCCTGCCGCTAAGATATTTCTTGAGATCACTGATATCAATAGAATACTTCTCATTTTTATCACTTAGACTTACGTTTATAAAGCTCAGCGCGAATCTGTCCCCGGAAAGAGGCTTGCAAAGAATATCCACACGGTCTATATCCCTTATGTATTCCTTATCCGGTCTCTCCTTGGAAAGGCTTGAGAACACTCTTTTTGCCTGAATTCCAAGGCTGTCCTGATTAAGTGAGATCATATCCTTGTTGGCAATAATATTATAGATCTCATCGCCTTTATTAACGCGTCTGAGATCGAGGCCAAGCATAAGCGGAGAATTCATCATGCACCACATGGTCATATGAGTCTTGTTCTTGGTCATATCAAGGCCATTCATCCCGATCATCATCATATCAGGATCATTCCATCCTTTATCAAGACCTGCGAATTCATCCATGATAACAGCCTTATTATACTGCGTAGTCACACTGGTTGTATAATCTTCAGTCCATGCTCCGTGTCCGGCATCTCCGTCTGAACCCACCCTGAAGGTAATATCATTGAGGATCCTCCAGGAATCACATACCTTATAAGCCCAATTCTGAGGATGTGTCTTGCCCCATTCACAGGCAGAATAAATAATATCGTGGTCTGGCTTTGCCCTGTTAAGTTCCTTCAGAAGTCGCGCATAAGAATTTAAGGTATTCTCCTGGCGTCTGTGATTCATCAGCCTTAAGGTGTTCTTACCCTTTTTTACACTTATCTTTATTTCCCTGCTCCAGGTAAAAGAGTCTTCTGCAGGAGTTTCCTCAAGGAAATCGTCATAAAACATCTCTCCGTCAACTGCGATCTGAAGCCATTCTCCCTGACCTTCCTTCTTGGCAGAAGCATACTCAACAGAAACAAAAGTCTCTCCGGCCTCATTGGCCTCAAATTCAATCACCAGCTCGCTGCTTCTGGGCCCTACAGGTGAAGCCTCTGGTCCGGTTCCGTCGAAAGTTCCCAGCCCTGTTACATGGTCTTCCTCAAGGCTTGCTCTTTCCCCGGTTATTCTGATATTGTCTGTTGATCCGATATCCGAACATTTAAATTCCTGTTCACCGATCCTGACGGATTTTATATTTGGTGCAAAAGTGTATCTGGCATTTTCAGCATTGGAAAATGTTGCATTATCCCACAGGTAATAGCAGTTATCGACCTTTAGAAAGTCCACGCCCCACTCGATATAGCTTTTTGCATCTTCATCCTCATGGCCACAGGTTCCGACCTCTGCGCCAGCACACAGATTAGTGCCTATATCGTTGTACATTCCAAACTTTAATCCCAGATTATGAATGTAGTTACTAAGATATGAAAAGCCATTCGGGAACTTAACCTCTTCATTTGAAAGCTTTCCGTCCACGCGAACATTCTTGTAACATCCATCATCCAGGACAATGTACTCATAGCCCATATCCTTAAGTCCAAGCTCAATGAACTTGTCTGCCATGGCAATCGTAAGTTTCTCGGTATTGCCGCTGCCAAATGCATTCCAGCTGTTCCATCCCATTGCAGGAAGATGGTTTTTCTTTTTATTTAATAGAATTTCTCCGTTTGCAAAAGAGTCAAACTTGGCCTCATCACCAATCCTATCAGGTGTCATACTAATATTTCCTTCTCTCTTCATATTGTTCCGGACCTTGATCCTTCGAATATAGTACTGTAATTTTGAGAGTACTTTCTTACTATTTTTTGCTCTTTTCATGCGAAATTCTATCTTTTTCTATATCTTTCCAGCCTTGCAGACATGATAATTGTCATCTTAGGATTATGCAATTTCATGAAATATATGAAAGATCGTTGAAATCAAGCTCATCAACGCATCGTGCAGGCTTTGCAAGCGGGAGCTTCTGTCCCGGTCTGATAAATATCAGAACCTCATTTAACTCAGCCTTAACATAGTGGTCACCGGCCTCAAGCATTTCAGCATCGTAATCATTGTAACTTCTCATCCTGAGCATCTTCATACCCTCAGGAAGATATACGTACTTGCCGGTCTTGTTCTGCTCATAGACAGGCGCGATCATTATGGCATCACCCACAAGAAGCTGATCCTCAATCTCCCTGCACCGGGAGTCATCTCTGTAATCAAAGAACAACGGCCTAAAGAGCATTGAGCTGTTCTCTACTGCCTTAGTAAACTCCTGATAGAGGTACGGTATAAGTGCATATCTGAGTTCTACAATGTTCTTGAAGCTCTCTGAGTCCTTGAACTGATACAGTTCCTGCTCCCTTGTGCCAAGAGCTGCATGATTGCGGAAAAGAGGTGTGAAGATACTAAATTCCAGCCACCTCATCATAAGGTCCTCAGTGCAGTCGCCGCCAAATCCGCCTGTATCAGCGCCGCTGTAAATAAAGCCCGCCATATTAAGTGACGGCATCTGCTTTATATTAAGTAACAGATGGCTCCACCAGGACATATTATCACCTGTCCAGACGCCGCCATATCTGTGCATTCCTACATAGGATGCCCTTGAGAACATCAATATCTTTTTATCAGGAGCTATTCTCTCAAAGGCTTCTCCCGCTGCCCTTGTCATATAGAAACCATAGAGGTTATGAACCTTATCATGGCGGACCTTCACTCCGTCAAAATCATGGAAAAATCTTCTGTAGTCCTCCGGGTTATTTGCTATACCGCTTACAAGCCCTGTGAGGTTAAAGAAGCCCTCTATATCCAGTTCTATGTTCTCAAGATCGTGTATATCATCGAATACTTCCTTAAGATGTTCCTCGGTATAGAATATAGCCGGCTCATTCATGTCATTCCAAAAGCCTTCTATTCCGACATCTGTAAGGACTTTATACTTATCCCCGAACCATTCTCTTGCCTTGGAATTGAGGAAGTCAGGGAAATGTACTTTTCCTGGCCAAACCGCAGCCACCAGGTTTTTGCCATCTTCTTTTTTGCAGAAGAGATTGCCCTTTACGCCCTCTTCATAAACATCGTACCCTTCCTGGATCTTGACTCCTGCATCGATGATAGGAATGAGTCTTATGCCATCCTCTTTCATCTCTTTTACGAAGTTCTCAAAGTCAGGAAATCTCTCCGGATTTACTGTAAAGTCCTTGTAGTCCTGCATATAATCTATGTCCATGTAGATCATATCAAGCGGAATGCCAAGCTCTTTATACCTGTCTCTTACAGTTCTTATGTCATCTGCAGTCTTATAGCCCCATCTGCTCTGGCCGTATCCAAAGGCCCAGACAGGAGGCATGTAGCTCTTACCTACAAGTTCTCTGAAGTTCTTTACTATTTCATTTGGCTCTTTTCCCGAAATCAAATAGAGATCAAAATCAAAGTCATTAAACCTTATGGTAAAAAGATCTTTGTCCGTGTATCCGATGTCAAACTCAACAAATCCCGGGTGATCAATGAAATATCCGATACAGCTATTGCCATCGTCCACTATAAAGAAATTGTGAGAAGCGTATAATGAGTTTTTCCCCTCCTCATGATGGGGCTCGTCTGCATTATTGCTGCGATACAGCCAACCTCTTTTGTTGATGCCCCTTATGGTCTCTCCAAGGCCGTAAACGAAGGCTTCCTTGGAAAGCTCTGTCTTAAGCTCTTTTGCCGCCTGATCTGCCGAAAGGCCTTCGGGATTTCCACTGCTTTGTGCCACTTCCATCACAACAGCACCCGTATTTAAGGGATTTCCGAATACGTATTTTTTGATATTTTCGACTGCCATATTTATCCTTTCCTATCTTCCTCTACTCAACTATGTCCGCTAAAGTACTTCTTGTCAGTGCTATCAGTTCTGCCGGGTCAAGCTCCACCTGAAATCCGACCTTTCCGGCACTTACATATATCTTTTCCAGTTGCCCCGCAGTCTCGTGTATAAATGTCGGAAACTGCTTCTTCATGCCGATAGGAGAACATCCGCCGTGAATGTATCCTGTCAGAGGCAAAAGATCCTTCTGCTTTATCATCGCAATAGATTTCTCACCTGCTGCCTTTGCAGCCTTTTTCAGGTCCAGTTCTGCCTGTACCGGAACCACAAATACATAGTACTGGCCGGTCTTCCCCTGAGTCACTAAGGTCTTGAAAACCTTGGAAGCATCCTCACCGAGAATCCCTGCTATCTCCTCTCCTGTCAGAGTCTGATCAGGCTCGTAGGAATGGCTGGTATACGCTATCTTTTTACTTTCCAGCACTCTCATTACATTTGTTTTTTCTTCGCTGTTCTTATTTTGTTTCATTGCAAAACCATCTTTCTATTAAATCATTCTCTGTCGCTGCGGATCATGGAGTGATATACCTTGTCGCAGATTCCATGGTTATTCCTTCCGGCAGCTCTCAAGGTACCCTCAAGCTTCATCCCCGCTTTATCCATAACTCTTCCGGACTTTGGATTATTGCTGTCATGGGTTGCTGCAACACGATTAAGGCCCACTGTGTCAAATAAGTAATCCATAACAGCCTTAAGGGCTTCAGGCATATAGCCCTGTCCCCAGAGGGCTCTGCTCATGCAATAGCCAATCTCCGCCGATTCAACCTTTTCATTTAACTGAACAACGGATATGTTCCCAATAGCATGGCCTGTTTCCTTATTTTCCATCACCCAGTTGAAATATGTGCCATCTTCATATCTTGATACCCAATCCTCCAAAAGAGTCCGTGTTACCTCTACGCTTCCGTGAGGTGGCCATGTAAGAAACTCGGTAACCTCCGGGTCTGAGGCCCAGTTGTTGTACATATCATCAGCATCCTCCACAGTAAATCGTCTGAGAATAAGCCTTTTGGTCTCTATTGTCTGTGTCCCCGCATCCTTCATACTTTTCCTCCATAAAAGACATCTTTTTACCCTATTGAAAAGATTGTATTCTTTTCAAACAGTCCAATTGCAAATCCCATCTGCATAAACAGCGGCATATTGTCATAGGCCTGAAAACTTGTTCTATTCAGCAATTCCTCCAAAGTTAATTCTTCATAATAGCCATAAGGATTTGCAACTGTAATTTTGTCATTTGGGATGTCAGCGCCAATAATCAGGGAATAGTGTAGTGTCCATTCAT
>JAEEGL014747601.1_pt1 | contig 13980 bp, 17 predicted proteins | sample 9134231 | NCBI WGS metagenome assembly JAEEGL01 (sample SAMN16246548, study PRJNA631951) | gut metagenome | biome: gut microbiome; feature: rumen; material: fiber-attached | host: Bos | place: Iran: Karaj | collected 2018-10
ATGTTAGTCCTTAAAAGCCTCATGTTTACTGGCTTTTACTTCTCAATGGACTTGAGCTGCGGCCTGTCTATACCCCGATTCCCGACTACTACCGTGTGAACTGGTTTATTGAGGTGATTTATGCTTTTAGCTTTCTCAATTATTCCCGTCTGTTCCCTGCTATCACTGCTTTAATCGTTGTAGAAAAAATGTAGTGCTTTTCACAACTTCCAGCTCAATTTTTTCTTCCGAGCCTCATACATGCCCGATTATTACCGATTGTTTCAGTGATTTCTGTTGCAGTACAGTTGTAGTCAATTTGTCACAAGTCCTGTGAACCGCTTGTTTACTGGCTTCAGTCCTTAAGGGACTTGAGTGTCGGGATTATTATCGAACAGATGTACGTTTTATGTACATAGATGTAATTAGATGTCTCAACAATGTGTTATGCCAATCCGTATTTTGTACATAGATGGAATTATTTTCCCAGTTCGGGGGTCAATCCTGTGTCAAATGCGCTTTTCGCGACACTATTTGGATTGGCGGTAATGTCCTGCTGTTGTTTCCCTCAGTCATAAAGTAAAAACAACTGACACCACTTTTATCAAATACACATGCTGTATTTTTAATTTACTATCTAATTATAAGCTTTCCCTGTAGGTTAGACAAGACTTCCTGCTTCTTTTCTTTCTGAACTTCAGCGTAGATTTCCATGGTCGTTCTGATATCATGATGGCCCATGATGTCCATGATCACCTTAAGATTGTCTTCAACCTCGCACAATCTGGTACAAAAAGTATGTCTGAGATTGTGAGCACTGATCTTAGGAACGATGATCGGATCACGACCTTCCTTTTCGGCCTTGATCATCTCCTGGGCATTATGTGCTTTTATAGCTCTATGTATACCATTATTGACAGCATTCTGAAGATATGTCTTGTGCTTTGCTGTACAGAATAGGAATCCTGAATAATCACCGACCACCTCATCACAGAATCCAATGCACTTTTGATACTGATATTCAAGTAAAATTGCTTCAAATACCTCATCAAATATAGGTATTGTACGCTTTCCTGCCTCCGTTTTCGGTGTCTCTATGTATTTAACGCATGGTCCACCCTCTTCTAACTGTCCGTATTCAAGGGTATGATTGATGCTAATAAGCTTTTCCTTCATATCAACATCTTCCCAGCGCAGTCCAAGACATTCAGAAATCCTCGTACCTGTGCCAATCAGAAATGCGATAATGGGATACCAACCTTTGTATTCTGGATCATCATGAAGGAATTCCATAAATGACTTCTGCTGGGGAATGGTCAGAGCCTTTCTTACTTCCGGTGGTTTATAGGCCTTTCCGCCCTTTAGCTCTCCCATGATATCATCTGTGGGATTTCTTATAAGAAGCTGGTCTCGTATTGCCATGTTGAATGCAGGATGGATAGCATTTTGAATATTCTGCACTGTGGCTAAGGCAAGATTCTTTTCAACAAGAAGGTTATGATAAAACATCTTCACATCGGTGTACCTGATATCTACAATTCTTTTCTTGCCAAACCCGTCCCTGACATGGTTTCTGTAATTATTGATATAATTAAGCTTAACCCCAGGCTTGAGGTTATACTTCTGCTTCATATATCTGTCAAAAAGATCATTGAGGGTCATCCTGGATGCAGATGCATAATCAAGATCATATGTCATATCATCACGAATCTTCTTTTCCTTTTCCCGAAGATCTGACAGCGTCCTGGCATAAACATACCTGCGCTTTTTATAACCATCACTGTAAGTATATACATATCTGCCATCTTTTTTCTGACTCTCGCCTTTACGAAGCTTATATCCGTCTTTGTCTTTTCTATTTTTTTCTTCGCCGCTTGGCCTTGACATTCTATCACCTCTTTCCGGTGAAGAACGGTCCTGGCGCGAACCTCCTTACTGCCATAATGGCGGAAACTGTTGTCATTTGCGCATATGCAAAACATCTGACACATATCTGCATGTCAGGTTTGCTTATACATCAATGATATTATCAGTTTTTTAAGGGTGTCAACAGCAAAACCGCTCTTCACAGAATCACAATAAAAAATCCCCCTACTGATCCATGTTGATCAATAGAGGGAAATCTTCCTCATTAAGTATCCTCATAACGCATAACAACACTTCTCCCATGTAATATCATGCGTCCTTAGGCCTATAGCCCATATCATGATGCCATATTTTTTTCTTAGATCTCAAACTGACTCATTTCTTCATCAGTAAGAGGTCTTCCCAAGCGTTTCGAATACAGGATTGCTTCTCTGAGCCTGTACTTCTTTCCATCCGAAGGCTCTGTCAGTCTGCCGTCCTGCATTTCTTCGCCAAAACTTTCATAATCAATACTATTTAATTTTTCAGTTCTTTCTGCAATTATCATATTCAACGCTCCTTAAAATACTTATGAATCAAATCGGAAGCTCCATATGAATCAATATACAATGTGTGCCAATCAAGAAGATGTGCATTCAAAGTCTTCTGATAATGCTCTATAAGATCTGTTTTAGCTGTAAACTGGACATATCCTTCATTTCCTGCATCCCAGCTATGCTTACATGCTATTGCAAACAGATGTGCTCCTACACCTTTGTATTTACCATACTTGCCGATGTTCTCCGGTGCTGCTTCTACAATATCAACGTGCGTATAGAGCTGATCCCTGAAGTGCTTAAAAGCAATCATTCCCTGAACGTGATCATCATCTTTTAAAAACAGCTGATAGATTTCATAGCCATTTGAATGTGGAATACTCCAGTCAAACTTCCATCCGGCATCCTTAAGCTTTTTTGCATCGCTCTTTGTAATAGTCTGCTTTACAAGTCTATATTCGGTATCCAATTCCTCGCCGGTAAGTGAATCCACAAGGCAGTTGGTCAATGAATCTATAATAATGTCTATTTCCATATTATCCCTTTCGTACTTATATTATACTTTATATCGGCTGTTAAATGTGTGAAACTTAAATTAAATCCTAAAGCTCCGCTGGCAGTCTCATGGTATCCAGGTACCTATTGATAGCATCCGTATCATAAGCGATACATCCTTTGACTTCAATGATGGCACCGGCCTTCTTTGCTATTTTATCTATAGTATGTCTCCCGAAAGGATATACAAGAGACGCATCCGTTTTCCTGACATATTTCTCCCTTGCCGGATTCATACACTGTGGCAGTTTTTTAAACTTACCTTCGCACAAAGCCTCAAGTCCTTCAAGATTCAGATCTGCTAACATCTATTATACCTCCAAACTTTAACATATTCTCATTTTCCCAGGACAACGCTTTTAGGCGCATGCCCTATCCATAAACTCCAGGGCCTGTCTTTTAACTTTCCGTCTTGCCCTGTAAACATACATTTTTGCTGATTCATACTGGATTCCCTTTTCATCTGCCACATCATCAAGTGACTTTTCACGGCTCAGAACCTTACCCAGCTCACTTCTGGCATGAACAGGCAGCATCTTGATTGCATGGTTCACAAATCCAAGATCTCTTTTCATGGTCCTTAACGTGACAGCATCCTGGTTCAGCTCCAGGTCATCGGATATGTGCCTTGTTCTGGCATCTTCAGCCATTTTTTCAAATACTGATGTCCTGTCCACGGCCAGCATGGCTGTGGGGTCGCTCCTATGTGATGTCTGTATCGTAACACCGGGATTTCCATTTTCCTCCCTGCGGTCTACCAGCCTGTCTGACACAATGCTATCACACAGGATTTCCTCATAACATCTGATGTACTCCTCAATCCCGTAATAATTGTTCAGAATAAAGTCCACACGTTTTTTGTTGCTATATTCCTGATACTCACTTATAACTGCTGCTCCAGTAATCATCTGACACCTCCAATGTGATCTGATAAACCAGAGCGATACCGGTATGCGCTCGTTTTTCTTACAATGACTATTGTACAAAAGCCAGTCACCCAGCACCTTACCAAGTTATTTAAGAAACACTTACATTTTGCCTCAAAACTTAAATCCCATTTAATATCTTCATCTGTTCCAGGGCAACCTTCTGTACGTTAGGTCTTCCGAGAGTCATATAAATCCTAATGAGATTCTTTATATCGGTGTCTATTTCAGGATCTCCATCCATAAGATATGCGACAGAAGTTCCCAGGATATTGGCAAGTTCACGCATTACGCTGCTCTTAATATCCACCTTGCCATTTTCATAATTGGATATCAAAGCAGCTGTGACATGCATGCGCTCCGCCAGTTCTTCCTGTGACAGGCCAAGAGCCTTTCTCTTTTGCCTTATTCTTTCCCCAACCTTTTTGTTATTTTCCCCAGACATCAAAAAACATCCTCTCTTCCTGTTCTGATCAGAAAAGCGGATGTCCGGATATTCCAGATATATGGCATGAGTAATGCCAGTCCCCCCTGCTGATCATACTCATGCGTCTTTAGGCCTATAGCCCGTATCATGATGCCTTCATTAAGTTTGTCTTCAGATATAAACCGAATTCCATACTGTAACGTGCTTGAGGAGAGTACCCTCCGTAATAGCTTCAATATATCTTTTCCTCTTGCATCTACAGCAGGTAAACTCCACATTCCTGAATGCTACTATATGTGGATTCCCTATCTCTGTATATACCAGTCTGAAACTCTTCCTACACTGCTTGCAGCAGATAGTCACCTCCCTGAGAGGCCATCTTCTGCCCTTCATATCCGGCGTGCATTTCCCGCCGGACGTAACAACTTCTTTCTCCAAATAATATCCTCCACTCATAAAATATTTATTCCTTCGAAGAAATCATGTGAACATATTAACACAATTTGGAAAAAGTGTTGTCCCGAATTTGTCCCATCGAATCTGACAATTCAGATGTAATCATATATTATTGCGACAATTCATTTAAATGTATAGTCATGATAACACATATGATTCCGCCATTGGAATACCCGGATAGAATTCATTTTGGCATCCTGACAAAATCATGTATAATTGCAAAGATATCCAATCTATACACGAGGTAAGATCAGTTATGCCAAGCATTGATAATATACAGAATAAACAGTATCTCCCATATGAGCTTATAGCCATGGACATGGATGGTACTCTATTAACTTCAGAAAAAAAAATCCTTCCAGAAACACTCACAGACCTGGAATGGATCCATAACAAAGGCGTTACCCTTGCATATGCTACAGGAAGGGCTCTTGTTGAAATGAAGGAATTCTTCGAAATAACACCCATGATCCGCTATGCCATCTGCTACAGTGGTGCAATAATATATGACTGCATCGACAATAAAGTACTATACAGAAACGAAGTTCCTTCAAGCTGTTTTGATAGGATAATTGATGTGGCTGACAGATACAACGGAATGCTCACATTCCTCACAGAATCAGAATCCATTGTGTCCTCTGCTGATATAAACCACATGGATGATTTTCACATGGGTGTTTATCAGCCCATGTATCATAAGGTTTCACGACAGGTTGAAGACATGTTCAAAGAAAGCCGTGTCCACGAGTCCATCACAAAAATAAACATCTATTTCAGGAATCCCGAAGACCGTCATAAAGGCTATCAGGAATTAAAGGATCTTCCCCTGACATTTGCTCTTGCAGAAGAGACCAGCCTTGAAATGAACGCCAAAGGAGTTTCCAAAGGCGCTGCACTTAAGACTTTATCTTCACTCCTGGATATTCCAATAGATGCAACCATGGCTATAGGAGATGCGGATAACGATCGTGATATGCTCTCCACTGCCGGGATCTCCGTAGTAATGATGAACGCTGGCAGCGATATCAAGAAGCTATCAAACTTCGTGACCAAAGGAAATGACTGTAACGGCGTAGGCTTTGCAATCAGAAACTTTTTTGACTGACTATCACCGGAATCAATCTTCATCCCTGGGTGTTTTCCTTCTGTCGGGGATCTCATCACCCGGCCTGTCAGGATAGATGTCATGCCATGGGATAATCCCATTTTCCATGTCCTCTATTTCCCGTCGCTTGGCATATCTCCATAGTTCGATGCCAAGGAGCATGACTGCTTCTCTGTGCCTTGCATAAAACCTGGATTTGCTCATTCCAAGTACTACCCAGATATCCTTAGGCTTTTTTGTAACTTCATCTAATTCTTCTACAGGATGAAAATAGCAGGCATCAAGTATCTCAACATAGAGTTTACCCCATTTGGGATAGTCCTTCATCTTCGTGGAAATTACATCAAGCTTTTCATCTATCCAAGGAAGCTCTACGACTTCCCCAATTATCCTGTCCTGCTCTCCCTCACTCTCTTCCATTGGAACAGTGACAGCTTCAAGGAAGTCTGCCCTTACATTCAGCTTACTTTCTTCTATTTCTTCCTTACTGTGCATCTTTGGAGGCTCGTTTTCATCCTTGTACCTTCTTTTTCTGAATTCCTTCAGCATCGTATAGCAGGCATCAAATACATTTTCCCCAAGCAGCCCTTCTTTATAGCACATATCCTCAATATACTGCCTGTCCGGTTCGTAATTCTCCATGCGTTTATATCTCCTGGCCTTGCTCCTGTATTTGCGTGGCCTCTTCTCTCCTTCGTTACTATTTTCATTCTTGTTTTCTTCAGTGCTATCAGCCATGAAAATGCCCCCTCCTCACTGAGCGCAATCAAAAACTTCATGAACCCAAAAAACATACAAGGGGATGACTCCCCTTGTGTGCTTTACAGGATACATGAAGTTTACTCTCTGATATCATAATTGGCCTTAAGCAACCACTTTGCCATAGGCGGAATACATGTAGTTGCCGCCAAATCCTTATATTCAGGTGTTCCGGCAGTTTCTATGGTATAGATCAGATTTTCCATATGTACGATATAATCCATGATATTTACAGGCTGAGCCCCAGCTCTTAAGTAGTCTTCCTTCTGACCAACTCCAATAAACCAGTTCATGTTCACGCCCTGCCTATACATCTCGAATAAATGTACCGGTCTTAGAATGGTTGGGAAGTACATATAATCCCTACATGATGACTCTTCCAATCCTAAAATCCTACCCATAGAATCAAATGTATAATTCTGCGCTCTCATATATTCTCGATATTTCTTGCCAATGCCTTTTATTATCAGCTGTTCGTCTTCTGTATATGCTGTCGTATCTCTACTCATAAATGATTCTCCATAAGAAGTATTTTACAAAACGCCTACTTTCTTGAATATCGCGCCATATGCCTATTTTCATGTAGGTATATGATGCCTATGGAAGGAGGTGCTCTCGAGAATGGACATTGTTTAGCGTAATAATATCCACGAAAAAGGAGCCTAGGCCATTCCGGCACCAGACTCCTAAAATCATCTCTTATAAAGTTGTTACAAAAAAGCAATCCTGATCTTCCTACTAAAATCACTTCCTTGCAGTTTTTTTCTTTCCATCCTTTTCATAGTCTCGAAGGGCTTTCTTTGTATCCTTCAAAACTCTCTCATAAAAATGTCTCTCCGTGGGAGAACAGTCTGAAAGAAGCCCTGCCATTTCATCGCCAAGCTTATCTGTTAGCCCGGGGACATTTGCTCTTAATATCCAGTCCGTAGTAACACCAAAATAATCCGCAATCCTGACGACCACCTCTACTCCAGGTAGGGCAATTCCGGTCTCGACATTGCTTAAATGAACTGAAGTAACTCCGGCAATTTCAGCAAGCTTTAGCTGAGTAATTCCAGCCTTCTCCCGCAATTCCCGTATGCGTTTTCCTACACCATCACACTCTGTGCTCATAACCGCTCCATGATCTAAACTTTAAATCTCTTAAATAAAAGTTTATCGTTACTAGCATGCGCAATAAATAAATCAAACTTTAATTGCATTAAACTTTTGTTTATTTTTGCCAAAAAATTTTTAGAAATAACGGAACGGATGAATGTTTATCGCATAAAAAAGAAGCCCAGACCATATCGGCTCCAGACTCCCATAATCCACACATATATATAACGTCACATGATCAGCTGCTAAAAAGAATCCATATACAACATCTCTCCGTAGCATGATTATCTATTTTCGTTTGCTTTATCTCTTTCTCTCATGGCTGTCTTGGCAGCTCGGGCAATCTTGGTAATAGCCTGTCTCTCAGCCGCATCACAGTCGCCGAGAATATCAGAGAGTTCTTTTTCCTCTATGACTCCCACGCTGGGGATATTAGTCCGAAGCAGCCAGTCTGAAGATACCTGCAGAGCCTCCGTGATACGCATAAGGATATCAACCCCAATAGTCTTCTTCCCATTCTCTATATCACTTATATGTGACGGCGAAACATGCACCATCTCAGCGAGTTCTCGCTGGCTGAGCTTTTGCTCTTTTCTCTTTGCCCTGATGCGGTCACCAATACCGCTATTCTTTGCTTTCATCTTTTCTCCATTGTTTATCAGTTAACTTTATTAAAATTCTATCGCCTATAGAAGATACTAGGAATAAGCCGTAGGGCAAGTATTGCCCCGTTGACGATGAATGATGAAAATATTTTTTAGGAGGACACGTATGGAAATCGATTACAAATTATTAGGAGAACGTATTCAGGAGGTACGGAAGACCAGGCATATCAAACAATATGGTCTTGCAGCATCAGTGGGGGTCTCTGTGCCTTTCATGAGCCAGGTCGAAAATGGCAAAAAACAGCTGAGTCTAGAAAACTTCATTCAGATAGCGGATGCTCTGGACGTTACAGCTGACACTCTCCTTATTGGGAACCAGAAAGAAGTTTACACAGAATATCAGAGCGACATTTACAACCTTCTCAGCGACTGCAGCTTATATGAGAAAAAAATCATATACGGACTGGCTTATGAGACAAAACGGTTGTTGAAAGAGAACCGTTTTTTTAAACAATAATAATTCTACTTACATCAAATAATCTTTAACTGACGGTTAACTACTTAACCTACGGCTTATTTTTTTGAACGTTTTACCGCCTATAATTATTTCATAGGAAATAATTATAGAAAGGCATCCCATGATAACTCCTAAGAAATCATTAAATACACAAGCTAAAGAACAGATAACACGAGTTGCTTTTTACGACAGGAATCGTGTAACCCGCGATACTCCGTTGTCTGCCATAGAGCTTCAAAACAGTAGTTTTCGCCAGTTACTAAAAGATCATCCTGAATGGTCAAGCGTCGGAATATACAGAGACCTTGATATTATCGGTGAGCTTCCTGGTGCTCGTCCGGAATATGATCGACTGGTCAGTGACTGTCAAAAGGGACTTATCGACCTGATCGTTGTCAAAAACGTCTCTAAGTTGTCAGGAAACATGCTAGACCTCGTAGAGAAGGTATCTTCCTTTCACTCCATGCAACCTGCAGTGAACCTCTATTTCCTACATGAGGATATCGATACAAGAAAAAGCAACTACCTTTCTCCTTTTGAATATATGTACAACCTTATGAAAGAATCAGAGGAAAAAAGCATTATTGCAAAAAAGTCGATAAACACACGCTATTCCCCTGGAAAATATTCTTCCACAGCTTTAAAAAAGAAATTCAAAATGCAAAGAAAACGCAAAACAAGAGGCAGGAAATGAATCTCTCCGAAGAACGATCCAAGACAATAGAACAGCAAAAGTCCAAGATAAGGGACAGATATAAAGGTGTTGACCCTGACCTGATAAAAGTCATCCCTGCAAATGAAGAATCCAGCATTTTTGATGAGGATGCAAAGCTCCGCGTAGCAGTATATGCCCGGGTCAGTACCGGGGATCCGAGGCAGACATCCTCCTACGAGCTTCAAAAGAACTATTATGAAGACTTTGTAATGCACCATCCAAACTGGACTCTTGTGAAAATATACGCCGATGAAGGCATAAGTGGCACTTCACTGAAACACCGTGAACAGTTCAAGCTGATGATAGAGGACTGCAAGAAAGGACTCATTGACCTGATCGTTGTAAAGAGCGTATCAAGATTTGCCCGAAACATAGTAGACTGCATAGGCCAGGTCAGGGAACTGGCAGCACTGAATCCTCCTGTAGGTGTCTACTTTGAAACAGAGAACATCTACACAAGAAAAGATGACTCTGAGATGGCACTCTCCTTCATAGCCACAATGGCTCAGGAAGAAAGCCACAACAAAAGCACTGCCATGAACAGCTCAATAGAGATGCGTTTCAAATACGGGATCTTCCTTACCCCGAAACTTCTCGGCTATGACCATGATGAGGACGGCAATCTTATTGTCAATGAAGCAGAAGCAAAGATCGTAAAAATGATATTCTTCATGTATCTGCTGGGTATTACTCCAACAAAAATAGCACAGACGCTGACTTCTCTTGGATACGAGACCAAGCTGGGAAACAAGGAATGGTCATCCAGCTCCATAATGGAGATCCTCCAAAACGAACGACATTGCGGAGACATACTTGCCAGGAAGACTTTTACTCCCAACTATCTTGACCACAAATCCAAGAAAAATGTAAACAACAGAAACCAGTACTATCATCCTGATCACCATGAGCCCATAATCTCCCGGGATGATTTCCTCGCAGTCCAGGAAATGATACGCAACGCCAGATACGGAGGGAAAGGGTTCCTCCCGGAGCTGCATGTGATAAACTCCGGGACACTGAAAGGCTTCGTACATGTCAATCCCGTGTGGGCGGGCTTCAGCGCAAATGATTATACAGAAGCCTCCCTAAGTGTATTCGATAAAAATGACCTACAACCGGCAGAAAAATCACATGAAGCAGTAAGCGGTGAATTTGACCTTCGTGGCTATGAAGTGGCCAGAAGCCAGTTCTTCAACACCGCCAGGCAAATAAACGTTACATTTTCAGAAAAGAGCCTTTTCTTTTCACTCGAAGCGATAAAAAAGCTGGATACCGACCATGTGGAACTATTGGTCAATCCAATTGAAAAGCTTCTTGTTGTACATGCAGTGAAAAAAGATGAAAAGCATGCCCTTAAATGGTCAAAGAATGAACATAAAGGAAAAGCCAAGAAACTGATATATGGTAAAGCTTTTATCCCGACACTATTCGACATCTTTGGATGGAACAGGGACTGCAAGTACAGGGGAACAGGAACCTTTGTCCAAAAGGATGATGGTGCAGTACTCATATTTGATATGACCGAAACAGAAATGATCATTCCTAAAGGAGTGCCCATCCAGGTGAACGAAGAAGAAAAGGCAGGTGGTGATGATAAGTCTTTCCCGCCTGAACATGAACGCAGTATAGTCGCTTATCCTGAAGCATGGATCTCAAGTTTCGGAAGCAGCTTTTACCGTATAAAGACAAGTACTCTTTTATTCTCTGACATGTCGGAACTTGAACCCGACAACGCAGGATATCTTTACAGTAATCTCGCACCACTGAACGTCACTAGCAGAGATTCGATAAAGGAGGCGTTAAAAGAAGTCATAAACATACCGGAGGAGATAAACGATGAGTGAAAACTCACAGATCAATGAAAAAGTAAGGGGACAGTTAGAAATCATCGAGGATGATAGTTTCAGCTTTGAAGATTTCCAGGTTGTAAGAGGCGAATTCTTCGCACATGTATTTGAACCATCGATAACACTTTCTGATTCAAAAGTATACGTGAACACAGCCTGTGTAAAGAAGCTTCCTGAAACGGAGTACATCCAGCTTCTGATAAACAAAGAAAAGAAAAAGCTCGTAGTAAGGCCATGTGCCGAAGATGAGCGTGATTCATTCAGATGGTGTTCTGCCACGGCAAAAAGAACCCCCAAGCAGGTAACCTGCCGACCATTCTTCGCAATGATCTGTGAAGAAATGGGATGGGATCCCAACTACAGATATAAGTTCCTTGGAAAGATGATACGTGCCAGAGGAGAATCCATCTTCCTTTTCGACCTTAGCGCTCCTGAGATCTATCTAAGGGAAATATCTGATGAAGGCAAGGTTAAGAACAGCCGCAAACCTTCCTTCCCTGAGCAGTGGAAGAATCAGTTCGGTATCCCGGTCAGCCAACATGCGATACAGACAAAACTCAATGTATTTGATGGCTATACCGTAATAACCATAGCCGATGACTCAAAGAAAAAGTCAAAAAGACAGACATCTCCTACCGTAGAAACAGCTGAACCTGTAGATGTTCCTACAAAGGAAGAAAAAGCTCCACCACCATCAACTGAAATGCCTGATGAATCTGCAGCAAACAATCCACCTCCTGCAGAGTGTGACACGAAAAATCCAGTCTCCGATGCAATACCTGATGACGAATCCACCAACCCAGATAAGGAGCCACAATATGAGCAGATGGCACTCTCCAATGTTAGTAGTTGATTTCAAATACAACATAATACGGATACACAGGTCAACGCTTGATGCCCTTGGCAATCCCAAATACATAGAGATCCTCGTTTCGCCTCGCCAGGCAAAAATAGGGATACGCGCACAGGACAAACAAACAATAACCTCACAGAAGGTGAACCTTGAATCTCTGCTCCGTCAGAGAAGTATACAGTTATACAGCACTGATCTGGTCAGGGAACTACTGGACATCAACCCAAACTGGGAAGATGATCAGATATACAGAATGGAAGGAGTGCTTATTGGTTCTGAAGCTATGGTCATATTTAACGGCTCTGACTCAGAACTGATCCACAGTGATGAATATGCAGCAGCCCAATAAACTTAGAATTGATCCGGATGTATCCATATTATTCCTGCCGCCTGAGAGTTCAAAGATAGATCTGATAAGAGAAAACATCAGGCTTGGCATACCACCTGCACCGTTCCCGGTATGGCACAGCATACTCATGGACAGGATCTATGAATACAAAGAATACTTTGATGCCGGTTTCAGTATAAAAACACAGCCGTTCTCTTTCAGATCAAAGACTGTAATGCTTGCGAGCATATGCCAGCTATTGGCTACTGACATTCCCGAGATGACACAGTACAAGGCTTATCTGATTGGGAAACAATATCAGTACTACAAAACAGCCTATGATAATGGCGAGATAGAACCCTCTGGTGAACACATAAGCTATGCGGCACTCAAGAAGAAATACAGTAAGGACATCCACCCTTCTACAGTCGATATGGTTGATATCTACGGCATTGCTTCAGCTACGATACATGATTATGCAAGGTACGCCTCTTCCATTGACAACCTCAGAAAACGATGCCCCGACCTTGTAGCATCTATACTTTCATGCAGGATAATCATTTCAAAAAAAGCTGTATCCCAGTTAAGTAAAATGTCTGACGTGGATTTCAAGAAAAGCCTTCAGATCATAGAAAGAGAAAAGGCAAACAAGATACTTGCAACAATGCTTCCAGGATGTACTCCTGTTAAAATAGATGACCCATCGCACCTTGACAACAAAATATTACCTGAAATAAAGCAGATGCCAAAATACGACCCTGATGGCTATGTATCCAGTCTTGCCCTTACGATCCCATCATGGTCTGATACCATAAGACGCGTCAGGGAAAGGAGCAACATGGAAGATGTTTCCCCCGGCGCAGCCAAAAAACTGATATTTCAATTGGGGATCTTAGAAAGAAATATCCAGATAATACGAACAGAGTTGGAGGGAATAACAGAAGATGCAAACTGATTTAAGTGCATTTGTACCAAATGTACATTTTGAACAGATACCGATCAAGAACCTTGTTTCAAACCAGGATTACCAGCGTAATCTTTCTATCTCGCATGTACAGAAAGCCGCTGCAAACTTTAATCTCTATCAGATAAATCCTGTTAAGGTTTCAAGACGCGACGGGACCAACTACGTTTTCAATGGCCAGCATACAATTGAAATTGTTGCACTGGTCTCCGGTTCCCGTGAGACACCTGTATGGTGCATGATCTATGAGGATCTTGAATATAAGGAAGAAGCTGAGATATTCGCCAATCAGATGAAATACAACAAACCACTTCTTCCTTATGAGATATTCATGGCAAACATAGAAGCCGGAAACGATGAACAAATCCTTATTAAAGACCTTGTTGAATCCTTTAACCTTGAGCTTTCATCATCGGGCGGTCCCGGCAGCATATGTGCTATATC
>JAEEGL015065066.1_pt1 | contig 13980 bp, 13 predicted proteins | sample 9134231 | NCBI WGS metagenome assembly JAEEGL01 (sample SAMN16246548, study PRJNA631951) | gut metagenome | biome: gut microbiome; feature: rumen; material: fiber-attached | host: Bos | place: Iran: Karaj | collected 2018-10
ACGGCAGCTACGAAGGACACGATCGAAATCGACGGCGTTCAGTATCCGCTGATCAAGCTCGAGATCTCGAACACGAGTCACCCGTTCTATACCGGCAAATCGAAGCTGGTGGACACCGCCGGTCGCGTGGACAAATTTATGTCTCGCTACGGCAACCGCAACCGCAAGTAATACTTGTGTGGGCAAGGGGCGAGCGCATGCTTGCCCCTTGTTGTTTTTTAATCAGAAAAATCAGAATAATCGGATTAATCAGAAATACTATGCAAAACGCAAATCTCTGGCGCGCCTTAGGCCGCAATTTAGGACTCTCTATCCTTATGTTCGCAGTGATCTTCGGATTGCTTTGGATTGCGGAACTGATCTTCCCATCCATCACTTTACTGAAATGGCATGACCCCGCCTGGTGCGTCGGTATCCCCGCATCGATCATAGGCGTAGCATATATCCTCACTATTCGTGACCCGCAGAACTACACCGGTTTCTTCGCCGGTATCGTGATGTCTGCCCTGCTCGGCGTGCAATTCACGCTGCAGAGGAGTTACGACAGTACCTTCCTTTATTTCTTCGTTTTCATCCCCTTCCAGATGATGAGTATCTACAAGTGGAGCCGCAAGAAAGATGACGGAGGTGCCAGTTTTGAACCGAAATTCCTGGATATCCCGCGTTTCTGGTTGTCGATATTCATCGGCTTGGCAGTGACGGCAGGTGATTATTTTATCCAAACGCTCGTATTCCAGCATAACGGATTCGCCGATAACATCGTTGTGAAATTATGCAACGGATTGATGATCTCGTCCTCGTTCCTCGCTAACTACTGGCTCATCTATCGTAAGAACGATTCGTGGTTATACTGGTTTATTTACAGCGTAGCCGGTATTGTGTTGTTCATCTATCTCGGCAATATCTTCTCGCTCGTGCTCTTCTGCTTCTTCCTTGTCATCAACTCGATGGCGGGCATCGCATGGATTAAGAATACCAAACCCGAAAACCTCTTCTGGGCCGCTCCGCTGCTCGGTAAAAAGAAATGATTAAACGTAAAGCTGATACAGTTCTGAAAGTGAGCGAACCCGCTCTACTGATGGATTTTCTCATCGCAAAGATGGGAGGAATGGCGCGTTCGTCGGTTAAGCAACTGCTGGGCCAACGACGTGTCAAAGTAGGAAACGCAATTCAGACGCGACATGATTTCGCCCTCAAGGCGGGAGATGTGGTGACCGTCAGTTCCGGTCGCGGCAACAGCCAGTTGACGCATCCGAAGTTAAAGATCGTCTATGAGGATGACGATTTAATTGTCGTGAATAAGCAGCCGGGGCTGCTGACGGTAGCCGCTACGCCGGGCAGTTCGGAGACCACCGCCTTCTCTATTCTACGCGCGTACGTAAAAAAACAGAACGCACGCGCAGGCGTGTACGTGGTGCATCGTCTTGACCGCGAGACATCCGGTTTACTCGTCTTTGCCCGCTCGGAAGAATTACAGCATTACATGCGCCAGTATTGGCGTGATCTGGTGACCGAGCGCACCTATATCGCCCTGGCGGAAGGAACGCTCAATCCGCGCGAAGGACAGATTCGCAGTTGGTTTACCGAAGACAAACGCAACGCGGTGGTCTATTCGTCGCCCGTCGATGACGGTGGAGACCTGGCTATCACCAATTACAAGACCCTGCGCACCTCGGTAGACGAACAATATTCGCTCGTAGAACTGCACCTCGAGACCGGTCGCACCAACCAGATTCGTGTACACCTCGCCTCAAAGGGTTGCCCGGTAGTCGGCGACCGCAAGTACGGGCATGGCAATGAATCGAGTCCTATTGACCGACTCTGTCTGCATGCCAAAGTGCTGGCGTTCATCCATCCTGTGACCGAAAAGACGGTTCGTTTTGAGAGTCCTGTACCCAAAGAATTTAATCGCGTCATATTATGAGAAAAATCATCATTCTTACGCTTTGCTCTTTGTTCTTTGTTCCGGTCTTCGGAGCAAAACGCAAAGTGCATACCATCGGCGACAGCACGATGTCCAGTTACCAACCCGCTGCGACGCCCAAGCGCGGATGGGGCATGTATCTGCAGGCATTCTTCAACGCCGACTCCATCGAAGTGAATAATCGCGGCAAGTCCGGTGCCTCTTCGCGTACGTTCTACGAGACAGAGAACCTATGGCCGTCCGTCAAGACGCAGATGAAGGCAGGCGACTACCTCATCATCCAGTTTGCGCACAACGACGAGAAATGCAAAGGAGAGGATGTGTATGAGCAGAATGCCAAGTTGCGTGCTGAAGGAAAAGACACCCTCACGGACATGCGTGGTACCGAACCAAACACGACCTACAAAGATTATCTGCGTAAGTATGTGAACGAGGCCCGCGAGAAGGAGGTAACCCCCATCCTGATGTCGCCGGTATGCCGCGCCTATTTCAAAGAGGGAAAGATCAATGCCGAAGGACGACATGATTTGAGTAAAGACAGTGTCGATAAGAACTACGTGCGCTGTATGCGGGAAGTGGCGGAAGAACTCAACGTGCCCTTCCTTGATATGACCGCGCGTAGCCTCGAGCAGTTTGAGACGATGGGGCAGGAATACTGCATGGAGCACTATTTCAACTGCGGTGACAAGACGCATACCGGGCAAGAGGGAGGCATGGTTGTGGCGCATCTTGCTTACCGACTCATAGCTACCAGTCCGGATTTGACGGAACTGCATCACCTTGTATCTTTACCGCCGGTAGAGCAATATGCGGCGTATGTCCGGAATATCGAGGAGCAAGGTAAAAAGGCGGCTTTCGAAGCCAAAGGAAAACCTTTCAGCAAGACGCTGACAACCGCTAAACTCCAAAACCTGAAAGCAGAGAATGGCGCATACATGCCCGCAGACGGTCTATGGCCGGCTGGCGAGATAGACGAGGTAGCCAATCGCTATATCGAATATATGCTTCCCGCAGACAAGAAAAAAGGTTTCGTCATTGAGACCTTTTATCTGCCGGTGCGCGGAAAAGGCGGAGATGGAATGAATATCCACATCAACTATGGTTTCGGCGAGCAGTTCCGCAACGTGACGACTATCTACGAGAATACTGCATTGCCCAAGAACCAATGGATAGAGGTGAAGATAGAGCAGCCCATCTTGGTGCCTGCCGGAGAAAAGATCTATATCCGCGTGTTGCCTTGGTACGACTCCAACGGGAAGCCGCAGAAAGGTAAGAAACTCGAACTCGGGGAGTTGCGAATCACAGGAAAGAAACTATTATAAAAAAAAGCCGCTCAACTGAGCGGCCTTTTTCTTAATAACTTGTTCGCTGTGTGGCAGCGTAACTGATTTTCAGTGCGTATGCGCGACGGAGCTCCTGCTTGATATCAGCGATGATACCCATGCGGGTCTCTTTGTCGGCCTTGATAGACACGGTCATCAAACCTTGCTCGCTCTCTTTCATGGACGAACGCTCGTTGACGATATACTCGCCAATCTCCTTCGTCTCTGCGAAAGCGTCATCGAGTTGGATACGGGTCTCCGCACCATACTGCTTGCGGAACTCTGCCGTAGGAGTACCTACGTAGATATAGCGCACAAGCGATTTCTTCTCCAGCTTCGTCAGCTCAGTCGCCTGCGGGTTCTTGAACTGCACCTTATAGCTAACCTCCTTCATAGACGTAACGGACATGAAGAAGAACAGCAGCATGAAGATAATATCCGGAAGTGACGACGTATTCAACGCCGGCATTTCACGCTTCTCATTTCTACGAATCTTTGCCATGTTAGTTACCGTAATTTTTAGGTTCAGCCTCCGAGATCTTCTGAGGATAGATCTTTTGGATCTGTTTCTGTTGATCCTCTTCTAACTCGTTATAAGCTTTGTGGAAATACTTCTGCGCGCACTCTTCACGCAATTCATTATATGCCGCTACGAGCTCATTCTGAACGTCCAAATAAGCCTGATACTGTGTATCCACGTCGTTCTGGACGGAGATGACGTGATCCTTGGTGTATTTTACTACGCCGAACGGAGCACCGAAATCCTCTTCGAACACTTTCGGATAATAATCCGCGTTGTTCTCGTTTTTGATGAACTCTTTCGCTCTCTCGCGGAGTTGCTTCACATCCATCAACTGGCCTTGCACCATCAATTGGTTGGCAGAGTTGATCTTCACAACCAACAAGTTGCGCTTGTTGATATCCTTGTCCTCTATCTTCTGATCGGGAGGAATAGGCGCAGGCAGACGGCGAGCCAGTCCCTGGTTTACATCCATTGAGGTAGTCACCAGGAAGAAAATCAGCAACAGGAACGAGATGTCGGCCATGGAGCTGGCGTTAATCTGTGGGATTTTCTTTGCCATGATAAATGTGATTTACTTCGACAGTTTTTTGGTGTAAATAATACCCCAAATCATCGTACAAATAGTAGCGGTGATCAGGAAATAGCAAGCGTAGATAACCGCATCAGCCAACTGTGCCCAAGCGCCTTCGTTATCCGTACCTTCGTAACCTACGATGTGGATCTTCTCAGGACTACCGAGGAACCAGCAGAGGAGCGCCAGAACTACGAAACCGGCTACAACACCCAGCGTGGTGTATGCTTTCTTGCGGTTCGTCTTCCAGTTATTAGCAAACTCTATGCATACTACTGCTAATGTAATGAGGACTACCAACCCAACCAGGATGTAGACCCAGATGAGGAATGCATCGGTGAAACGAGGAATATCCAGGAAATCACCCGCAACCTCCAGACTGCCGTTGGAACCGCCGAGGAAGAACAACGCGATAAACACGATGCCCAGCGCCAGCAGCGACCATAAGGCAATCTTTGGTAACATTTTATAATCTTTCATAATTGCTCAAAAATTTAAATTGATTTGTTGTTTGTTGTTGTTCGCTGGTCTCAATTACCAACTACCAATCACCAATTACCAATTATTTCTTTTTCTGAGCAGCGTCGAACTCAACTACGATATCAAGCAAGCTAATCGAGCTGTCCTCCATCTCGTTAACCAGACCCTCGATGAGGCTCAGGATGTAGTTGTAGAACAACTGAAGAACGATAGCAATAATCAAACCGAGCAACGTGGTCAACAGAGCCACCTTGATACCACCGGCAACAACCGTAGCGGAGATATCACCTACCTGTTGGATCTTATCGAAGGCAGCGATCATACCGATAATCGTACCCAAGAATCCCAGAGACGGAGCAATCGAGATGAAGAGCGAAATCCAAGAGAGGTTCTTCTCGAGCAAACCGAGCTGAACACCACCGTAGGAAGCAACCGTCTTCTCAACTACGTCGATACCCTCGTCGTAGCGGCTCAGACCTTGATAGAAGATCGATGCTACAGGGCCACGCGTGTTACGGCAAACTTCCAATGCTTTCTCAATACCACCTTCCTTCAGAGCAGCCTCAATATTAGCGAGCAGCTCTTTGGTGTTAGTCTTGCTAAGCGACAGATAGATAATACGCTCGATACAGAGCGCCAAACCAAATACCAAAGTAACGAGGGTCAGAGCCATGAAGCCGGCGCCACCTTCGATAAACTTCGTCTTAAGCGTCTTGTGAAGAGCTACCAGACCACCGTCCTCAGCCGGAGCCTCTGCTACTTCCTCAGCTACCGGAGCAGCCTCGTCTACTTGTTCAACAGCAGCCTCTTCTACAGCAGCTGCTTCTTCTTGTGCCATCATAACTGCGCTACCAAAGGTAAGCATTGCCAGCACGGTAAGAGTTGCAAATACTTTTTTCATGAGATAAAATTTTGTTAGTTAGTATTTTTTGTTTGTTTTGTTTGCGTCCTTCGACGGCGAATTTCTTCGCTTTTCCTTGCGGAGAGACGGGGATTCGAACCCCGGAAACCCTTTTGGAGTTTACACGCTTTCCAGGCGTGCCTCTTCAACCACTCGAGCATCTCTCCTTGCGCATTACGTCAAATTCGGCTACAAAGGTACTACAAATTATTGATATACGCAAGTTTTTTGGAAAATATTTTTTATTTTCCCATATTTTATGGCGATTATTTGCATATATTAAAAAAATATATTACCTTTGCACCCCGATAAAAACAACAATCTCTTATGTTCATCATCGGCATTGCGGGCGGTACCGGCTCGGGAAAAACAACGGTAGTAAAAAAGCTCATTGAGCGGCTTTCTAAAGGCGAAGTGGTAGTCATTCCTCAAGACTCGTATTATAAGGATAGCAGCGATGTGCCCGTTGAGGAACGTCAAAACATCAACTTCGACCATCCCGATGCCTTCGATTGGGAATTGCTCAGCAAGCATATTAAGATGCTGAAGGAGGGGAAGTCGATTGAGCAACCTATCTATTCCTATATCACATGTACGCGCTCGGAAGAAACGATACATATCGAGCCGCGCGAAGTGATTGTGGTTGAAGGAATCATGGCGCTTCGTGAGCCCCGCATGCGCGAGCAGATGGACCTGAAAATCTTTGTGGATGCCGATGCGGACGACCGCCTAATACGCGTCATGAAACGCGACGTACTTGAGCGCGGACGTACCGCCGAGCAAGTCATCGACCGCTATCAACGCGTACTCAAACCGATGCACGAGCAGTTTATCGAACCCTGTAAACGATATGCTGATGTGATCGTGCCGCAGGGCGGACATAACAACGCGGCCATTAATATGCTGGCGAAGTTCGTCAAACAGCAACTGCGCGAGAACAAAGATTAATATACGATTATTAAGATTTTGTGCATTTTTAGCTGATCGGGGTTATTTGCTGGTTTTATGCTGGTCAAATGCTGTTCAAGTGCTATGCAAAAAATGTACGATTTTTAAGATTTTGTTTTTCCAACTCTTCTGGACATATCTAAAAATTGGCACCTTCACCCTTGGTGGAGGGTATGCCATGTTACCCCTTATCCAACGCGAGGTAGTCGATCGTCAAGGATGGATTGACGAAGAAGAATTTCTCAATATGATAGCTCTCGCGCAAGCCGCTCCGGGATTGATAGCCGTCAACTCCGCTATCTTCATCGGTTGGCGTGTAGGCGGATGGCGTGGTGTCGCCGGAGCCGTATTAGGCGCCGTTCTTCCGTCCTTTCTCATCATCCTCTCAATAGCTACGGTCTTTGCGGAATGGAAGGAACAGCCTGCCGTGGAAGCGGCCTTCAAAGGAATCCGCCCGGCTGTCGTAGCACTTATCGCGGCGCCCTTGGTAAAGATGGCGCGAGCTGCGAAGATATCATGGCTCACGCTCCTCATTCCTATTGCTGCGGCCTTACTTATCTGGCTCGGACATGTGAATCCCGTGTGGGTCATTCTCGCCACGATCATCATCACCCTCGTCATGGTGGATATTGTAGAAAGGAGGCGAAAATGATTTATTTCCAACTCTTTCTGAGCTTCTTTAAGATCGGTCTCTTCGGCTTCGGAGGCGGGTTGGCCATTCTGTCCCTCATTGAGATGGAAGTCGAATCCAATGGATGGATGAGTCAGCAGGAATTTGTGGACATTGTGGCAGTTAGTCAGGTCACACCTGGTCCGATTGGCATCAACTGTGCAACATATGTCGGTTATACTACTGCCGGTTTCTGGGGGAGTGTGTTGTCCACCGTTGCTATCGTATTACCGAGTTTGATTATCATGCTCAGTATCTGCAAGGCGTATTTTTGGCTTACGAATCGTTTTCAAGGTAATCCGTATTTCGAGCAGACACTCCGTATGCTTCGTTTCACCGTCATCGGACTTGTGGCATCGGCGGCATTAATCCTTATCAAACCGACCACTTTCATAGATGCCACTTCGTGGATCATCTTTGCATTGGTTGCATTCTTTACCGTCCTGCCGAACATTGTAAAAAACAAGGCGACTGATATCCTCAGTCACCCGATTCTTCTAATTATCCTTTCCGGCATCGCCGGTTACTTCATCTACCGCTAAAGCTTTTCTAGTTTAGCATGCGTGAGCAGTAAGGTTTTCGTGCCTTGCTTGTCGAAGTGTATCTCTATCTTGTCGTTTTCGGTCACTTCGTCGCGGTACACGCGAATAACCGTTCCGTCACCAAACACACGATGCGTCACGCGGTCTCCTGCTTTCCATGCCGATGAAGCAATTGCACTCGTTGCACCGGATACCGGAGTAACCGGTCGCACGGGTATTGTAGGAGTAGAAGGGATTTGTTGCGATTGAGAAAACGCTGCCGTGGAAGGGTAGTTAAATGACCAATGTGGCTTTACTTCATTGTACGTATCGTAAGCGTATGATGATTTTATGTATTGCCGATCAATATCATTCAAGAACATCGACCGTGTTTGTGGTCTGCTATCTCCGTTAACGAATCTTCTGTTTGCATAGCATAAGTAGCAGCGTTCCATAGCACGTGTAATAGCTACATAAAATAAACGGCGTTCTTCCTCTAGTCCTCTTAAGTCCTCTAAATCATGTTTAGACGGAAACACACCATTTTCTAGGCCTGTAATAAAAATAGTAGGGAATTCCAATCCTTTGGCGCTATGTATAGTCATCAAGGTGACTCGATCTGTAGAATCATTTTGATTGTCGTCTTGATCTGTAAGCAGACTTACTTCATAAAGAAAATCATTTATGGTAACGATAGATTGTTTTTGTAAAGAAAGTTTCTCCTGTTCGTATTCTTGGATTTGCTGAATGAAAGACAGAATATTCTGAGTTCTGTCAATTTCTTCTTGATCATACAATGAATGGATATCAAGTGGGGTTTCTGTCAGTTCTAAAATTTGTCTCAACACAGCAGAAGCCCCTTGTTCCTTATTGATATCTGCGAGTTCGGAAATCTTAGAAGCAAAAACCAAAAGCTTCGAAGCTGTAGATCCTCCGCTCATACCATATTTTTCCGGATTTTGCATAACAGCCAAATAGGTGGAGCCGTGCTCAGTCGCGCACGTAGCGACCTTTTTCATAGTTGTTTGCCCGATACCGCTATATATACTGACAGCCCTATTGATGGCTTCATTGTCCATAGGGTTTATTGCCAGCCGTAGATAACTGATGATATCTTTTATCTCTTTTCTTTGATAGAAAGAAATATTACCATAAACGCGGTATGGGATGTTACGATTGCGCAACTCATCTTCAAATAATCTGGATTGTGCATTCGTTCTATAAAGAATAGCAATGTTATTGTATGGCGTTTGCAATCTGGAATGATCTTGTATAATTTGTGAGACAACTCCTTTCGCCTCTTCTTTATCTGTTGTGTATGAAGTTAAACGTAATTGTGGACCATCTTCTTTTTCGGAATAGATCTTTTTAGGTATTCTGTCACCATTATTAACAATCAGCGAATTGCTGGCATTGACGATATTCTTCGTCGATCGGTAATTGCGCTCCAATTTAAACAATTGAACACGGGGATATTGTTTTTGGAAGTCAAGAATATTAGTTATATCTGCTCCTCGGAAAGAATAGATTGATTGAGAATCGTCACCGACAACACATATATTATTCTGTGGTTCGGCTAACTCTTTAACTAATAAGTATTGTACGTGGTTTGTATCTTGATACTCATCTACCAATATATATCGATATTGTTGTTGTATTTTATTGCGAACTTCTGGGAACTCAGACATTAACCTTAAGACTTCAAGCAGCATGTCATCAAAATCCATAGCATTGCTTGCTTTCATACGCGCTTGATAAAGTTTGTATACGTCATAGAATTGATACAAGCGCATGGCTTTGTCTATCTTTTGGATATCCAAATCACCACCATAATTTTCAGGAGAGACAAAAGAATTTTTTAAAGAGGATATTCTAGAGAGCACTAATCCGGGTTTGTAGATTTTTTCATCTAATCCTAATTTTTTACAAATATTTTTTAACAGAGATTTACTATCTGTAGTATCGTATATTGTAAAGTCTTTTGTGTATCCTAATTTTTCAGCTTCAGGTCGCAGTAATTTCCCACATACACTATGGAACGTGCCCATGCACAGGTAGCGCGCGTCCGAAGCAGACACCAGTTTCATAATGCGCTCTTTCATCTCCCGCGCCGCCTTGTTGGTGAACGTGAGCGCCATAATACTGCTCGCCGGCACACCTTGTTGTAGCAAGTATGCAATGCGATAAGTGAGCACACGCGTCTTACCAGAACCTGCGCCGGCAACTATCAGTGAGGCTCCTTCCGTACAGGTCACCGCCTCGCGTTGCGAAGTATTTAATTGTTCCAGAAAATCCATCGGTAGTGTTTATATACGACGAATAGCCGCCAGATGATGGGTATAAGTACCTTGCTCCGCAGAGAAAATACCCGTCTCATCGAGTTTCTCCACTTTGACTCTTCCCGAACAATGAATCACCCGCTCCCTATCAATAGCAATTCCCACATGACTGATCTTTCCGTCCTCATGATCGAAGAACACCAAGTCACCCGCCTGCACATTTCCCAATTTGGCAATCTTTTTTCCCTGTGTCACTTGTTCGGACGCATTGCGCAAAAGCGATTTGCCGAATAGACTCATCACCACTTGTGTGAAACCCGAGCAGTCCATGCCCATGGCATTCTTGCCGCCCCAGAGATAAGGAATATTCAGGAAGAATCGCACCGTTTGTAGCAAGTTCTCTTGGCTCATCTCCCTCGGCGCAGTAAGCACCATTGAGGGGTCAATCCGAAAACCCACACCTAACACTTCGAAGCGCCCGTTGTTATAGTTTGTCAGTCGTGTGCCGGCTGTTAGAGGAATGGTCTGGCCATTGTTCTCACTTACCGCATAGGCCATCGGCATCGCGACTATCGCCGAGTCCTTCAGCGCCGCGCAATAACTCTTTTCTTCCTCTGCATTCATCGGCGCAATCATCTTCGCGTCCACCCAGCCTTCCTGTCCGTCAGATAGCAATTTAATACGATTCCAACGATCTGAATGCTGAATAATGGTGCATAACTCACCAAAGAGCATTTGGGTACTTTGTTCAGCACCTTCGTGCGCTTCCGTCCGCACGGGTACAACACTATGTAAGGAGATGGCTTTCATTGCAATGGAGTTAGAAGTTATAGCCGTAAGGATAGCCTATACAGCGACACTTGTATTTCTTATCTTTTTGCTTCGTTTTGTAGTGCTTGTGCTTGTTTTTATCGTTATCCTGCTGGCCTCCGGCAGGGAACAGGAAAGTCGCTCTCACACCCACAACGACATTCCGCAACGTGCCGGCATTGGCATCGGCAGCTGAATACACATGATGCATCGTCACATTCATGTATTGGGAAACATCCCAATTCGTTTTGGTTGGTGTAGAAGGTTTATCCAGCGCGTTCAGTAATCCGACTTCGGCGAAAGCACCGATGCGCAACAATTGATCCAATCCGTTTTTGTTTTGACCGATTTTCAGGGTGCCTCCTAACTCGACGAGCAGACGAATGTCGTTTTTGTATTTCATCTGTCCTTTCGACGATACCGGTTCATAACTATGGTAGCCATGAGTGAACATATCGTCAATATAGTCATCATAGTATCTACCCAAATAATCCGCTGCAGCTGCCAGTTGTGCCGTTTGATGTGTCCAGGAAGTAAGGAATAAACTATATTGCGCACCCACCATCATGTAGAACGGGTACGTCTCAAAACCGATCATCACAGGAGTATGGAACCATAAACTGGAACTCAAGTCACTGCGACTTTTCAAATGACCGAGATAGTCAAACTCAATCCCGTTGGGCTCGCGGGTGTCCTTCATGCGTGCAGAGAAGGTTTCGTCAGCCACGCTTACACGCGGATGTTCACCGGATACGGCCGCTCCGATACTCAGCAGAAAATGTCCGCGGCGGTATTCATATCGCAGCGTGACTCCTTCGCCCCAGCCGATGAGAGGTTTGGTTGCATCGGACTTATCCAACTGGAACGGAGAGGACGCGGAGACTCCAACACCGATATAATGTTGCGCAAAACTCATCTGCGCCATCAGTATAACTGCTATGATCGTCGCTATCCGTTTCATCTTACCATGATTTTTATAACTTTCCGCGTTCCGGATTCCAAAACGACTTCAGCCAGATAGATTCCCTGTGTTCCCGGGGCTTCTATCTGCGTATCCCCATGGAGGAGGGTGTACGCACTTACCTTTTCTCCCATCAGACTATACATCGTCAGACGGGCATTTTGTGTGATGGAGACGCGAATCATTTCTCTGCGTGTCACAACGGTCGGATACAAGGAAATATCCGTATGTTCCTCGATGATAATCGGGCAGGTCATTAACTGCAAGCCACTCTGTTCGGTCAACATCGCGCTGTATTCTGCGCCCACCTCAAGAGGCTGGTATAAGTACGGACCGGTTTCACCCAAAAGCTTCTGGCCTTTTTTGTACCACTGGAAAGCCGTGAAGTTATAACCGCCGTTATAGTTATGCGTCAACACGAAGATAGCATCCATCCAACCCTGCTCTAATACGCTTGACGGGAACAGCAGAGTGAACGGTGCATTGCCGCTATATTTAAGTCGGCTATGGAACCACAGGTCGATACCTACCGAGAAAATACCAGCTTTGACGTTGTATGGAACGATGACGGTATCATTTTTTATCGGATAGGTGCCATTCTCAAAGCCGGCCTGTATAGCATCTTCGGAGAAGGTCAGTTGTGCGTCTGTCAGATAACCGGTGTGCTGAAGAACAATCTCCAAAGCTCCTTCGCCCGCACATTGCTCGGCAATGTTGAACGAGACATTCTCAACGATGTTATCCAATACGGTCAAATTCAGCGTAACATTACTATCGCATTTATGGATCGTTTCTAAAGTCTTAGGATAAACGCCTGCTATTTCATAGTCCGTTCTATTCCATGTGTATGTCTCGCCGTCTATGATAGTAGCTGTTTCCTCCCGCATATTGTAGGTCGGATATACTGTGAGGTTGAGCGTATAAACTGTATCCGGATCTATGCCCGTGCCTTTGATGGTGTCCGTTTTGTAGGAACCGGAAGTGTCATACGTCTTTCCGTAGAAATCGACAGGCGTTCCCTCGCAAGTGGTTGTATCTACGGAAATAAGTTCAGTCGTCTTCAATACCATTAGATCGAGATAGACGGTATAGATACAACTTTCGTCGCCGGCGTCAGTAGTTTTTATTTTCTCATAATGTCCGGGCAATGTATAGAGATCTCCTTCCCATTCGAATGGTAATTCTGTGGAGAATACCGTTGTATCTGTGGTCCGCTGAGATGGTATGGGATAGAACTCAACGATGAGTGTTTGGGTATGGCTTTCATCAATGTCACATGGGAACTCATTGTTGTCTTCTGTCGGATAGATAGTTTCATCACACCATACCATGGATTCTCCCGGACACATTTTTACGCGCACATAAGGATCAGGTGTGATGGGGGAATCTATGTCCACGGTTTCCGCACATTCCTCACGTCCATCGAAATAAACTTTGAGAATATGATTAGTACCGAGGTCAAAATCTAATTGGATGTCAGCAGTTCCTGCATCGGCACTAACCGTGTAAGACTTAATCACAGTCCCTCCTTCTTTGACTTTGATGTCTTTACCCAACGCATTGCTGTATGTGACACTCAACGTAACATGATATTGCGTTTCACCAGATACAACTTCCGGTTTTAAGGCCTGTGTCACAGAATGAATAACTGGAGACGCCGGAGCGTTATATTCTTTTGTGGCTTGAGATCCGTTAGGTCCGTCGAATTTGACGAGTAGGTGGTGTAACTTGCCGTCCGCGGGGATGTTACTGATGGAGAAGTTTTGTGGGTTAGCCCATGAACCTTCTGTGAAGGTTAGCGACTTACCGCTTTCTACCTCTGTGATGATAAGGTTTCCGTCTCCTTGCTCGAATTCTATGGTGCCATTAAGCGTGAATGTAGTTATGTTGCAACTAGTTTGAGGCTGCAAGTCAATATCTTTTATTGCAGTTTTATTCGGTTCGTTGACGAAGAGAGGATGTTTACAAGTATCCGCAGATGTAAAGTACGCATTGAATTCTTTGGCCTTTCCGTCAAAAGTGAATCCGCTAAATTCGAAGACAGCAGGAGAAGCAGTTAGGTCTGTTTCC
>JAEEGL015612040.1_pt1 | contig 13980 bp, 7 predicted proteins | sample 9134231 | NCBI WGS metagenome assembly JAEEGL01 (sample SAMN16246548, study PRJNA631951) | gut metagenome | biome: gut microbiome; feature: rumen; material: fiber-attached | host: Bos | place: Iran: Karaj | collected 2018-10
GCCTGCTTCGAGAGGTCGTCGTAGATGACCAGGGCGTTGCGTCCCGTGTCGCGGAAATATTCGCCAATGGCAGCACCGGCAAACGGGGCATAGAACTGCATGGCGGCAGGGTCACTGGCGGTGGCAGCCACAACGATGGTGTATTCCATGGCGCCTTTCTCCTCCAGGTTCTTCACCAGGTTGGCCACGGTCGAACCCTTCTGTCCGCAAGCCACATAAATACAGTAGACAGGGTCGCCTGCCTCGTAGTTGTTCTTCTGGTTGATGATGGTGTCGATGGCAATGGCGGTCTTACCCGTCTGGCGGTCGCCGATGATAAGCTCGCGCTGGCCGCGACCGATGGGAATCATCGAGTCGATGGCATTGATACCCGTCTGCAAGGGCTGCTCCACTGGCTGACGGTAGATGACGCCGGGGGCTTTGCGCTCCAGCGGCATCTCAAACATCTCTCCCTCGATGGGGCCTTTGCCGTCGATGGGCTGTCCGATGGTGTTGATGACACGGCCCAGCAGCCCTTCGCCAACCTTCAGCGAGGCAATGCGGCGGGTACGCTTCACGACATCGCCCTCGTTGATGGTGCTCACATCGCCGAGCATCACGACGCCGACGTTGTCCTCCTCAAGGTTTTGGACGATACCGCGGCTGCCGTTGTCAAACTCCACCAGCTCGCCGCTTTGGGCGTTGTTGAGGCCATAGACACGGGCAATGCCGTCGCCGACGGTGAGAACCGAACCCACCTCCTCGAGCTGGGTGTCGATGCTGACATCGGCCAGTTGCTTTTTCAATATTGCCGATACTTCGGCAGGCTTAATATCTGACATATTCTTCTTTTGGTTTACGGTTTACCGTTTACGGTTCTCGGTTCTCGGGACCACACCCCTTCAACCTTAAACCCTAAACCTTAAACCATTATAACTTTCTTTCGTAATCATTCTTTGCAAACTCGATGCGCATGCGGCGTATCTTGGTGCGGATGCGGGCGTCGTACATCTTGCCGTCGAACTCCAGCTTGAAGCATCCCAGCATCTTGGGGTCGGTGCGGTCGTGCAGTTCCACTGTCTTTCCGGTATATTCGGCCACCATCCGGGTCACCATCTGGCGCGCCACATCGTCGATGGGCTGGTGCGTCACAAAGTCGCTCAAGACGATGCCGCGGTAGTCGCGATACATGTTCATGAAGCTCTCTGCAATGCCGCGCATATGCACCGTGCGGCTCCGCCTGGTGACAAACACCAGGAACGCCATCGTCTCCTTGCCCACCTTACCCTCGAACAGTTCCTCCACGATGGCCACCTTCTTGTCGCTTCTGATGACGGGATTGGCGAACAACGCGTTGAGCTCGCGGTTCTCATCCCACACCTTGCCGACGAGCCTCATGTCCTCCGCCACACGGTCCTCCATTCCCAGGTCTTTGGCCAGGAGGAGGAGGGCTTTGGCGTAGTGCGAGTTTATCTGGTAGTTGTTCATCTCTCAACGTTTATTTCAGTTCCATGAGTTCGAGTTCCTTCTGAATCAGGGCGTCGGCCTTGGACTTGTCGCTCAGTTCGGCACGGATAAGCTTTTCGGCAATCTCGATGCTCAGGTTGGCCACCTGATTCTTCAGTTCGTGCATAGCCTTGAGTTTCTCGTAGTTGATGTTTTCGCGAGCGGTATCGATGATGCGGTTGGCTTCCTCGGTGGCCTTGTTGCGGGCATCCTCCACAATCTGTTCGCTGGTGAGGCGGGCCGAGCGCAGCATCTCGTCGCGCTCAATCTTGGCCTGGCGCAGCAGTTCCTCGTTGTGGGCCACCAGGTGTTTCATCTCCTCACGGGCTTTGGCGGCCTCGTTGAGCGAAACGGTGATGGCCTCCTCTCTCTTGTGCAGCGCCTCCAGAATCATGGGCCAGCCCCACTTCTTGAGAATAAAGGCCAGGATGGCGAACGATACAAGCATCCAGAAGAACGTACCAATGCCGGGACTAATTAATGGGTTGTTCATAGTTCATATTAAGAATTAAGAATTAAGAATTAAGAATCATGCAATTGAATCCTTAAACCTTAAACTTTAAACCTTAAACTTTAATTCTTCAAAAGGGCCGGCCAATCGCCGGCCCGTAGTGTGTGTTTTGTGCAGACCTTACTTCACTGCAATAAGGAAGCAGATAACCACGGCGAAGAAGGCGACGCCTTCCACCAGAGCGGCAGCGATAATCATCGTCGAGCGGATGGTGCCACCGGCCTCGGGCTGACGGGCAATGCCTTCCATAGCGCCCTGACCGATTTTACCAATGCCGATACCGGCGCCAATGGTGGCAAGGCCGGCTCCGACCGCTGCTCCCAGGTAACCCCAAGCCATGCTTGCGGCAGCCTGCAAAAGAATCAATAATGATGTCATGTTGTTTAGTATTATATTGTTAAACAATTATTGTTATCAATTTAGGGTGCAAAAATAAGGAAAAATTTCGACATAAATGTTAAAATCCACAAAAAACTTTTAAACTTTCATCTCCCGCTCCGCGAAATCCTGGAAATCCGAAGGAATCCAGATTTTATTAGATTTCCAAGATTTAACCGACAACAACGAAGGTATACATCTTTATTTCCATGATTTCCAAGATTTCCGCCGAAGGCGGGGAGCCATCGACCACTAATCCTTTAAACTTGTTGAATAATGCAAGCCGACATTTTCCCGTCTCGCCCTCGCCATCTTGATAATCAGATAGGCACAGGCAATGAGGTTGCGCAGCTCGCTCAACGGCTCCGTCAGCACGCTACGGTTGTACAAGTCCTCCGTCTCGCGGAAAATCAGGTTCAACCTGTCGAAAGCCCTCTGCAAACGCAAGTCGCTGCGCACAATGCCCACATAGTTCGACATGATTTCCTGCAACTCCTTCTTTGTCTGCGTGATGAGCACCATCTCCTCGTTCAGCACCATGCCCTCGGCATTCCAGTCGGGCACCTGATTATTCAGAGTACTCGGAGTATTCTGGGTAATCTGATTAATCGCCGACATGGCGGCATTGTGGGCATACACCACCGCTTCAAGCAACGAGTTGCTGGCCAGGCGGTTGCCGCCGTGCAACCCCGTGCAGCTGCATTCGCCCGCAGCATAGAGGTGGTGTATCGAGCTCTCGCCATTGCGGTCCACCTTGATGCCGCCGCACTGGTAGTGCGCCGCCGGGCGGATGGGTATCATGTCCCTCGTAATGTCTATGCCTATGCTCAGGCACTTGGCGTAGATGGTGGGGAAACCCTCTATGAGGTGCTTCTTGCCGATGCCGCGGGCATCGAGGTATAGGTAGTCCTTGCCGCTCAGTTTCATCTCGTTGTCGATGGCGCGGGCCACAATGTCGCGCGGCGCCAGGCTCAGGCGGCTGTCGTATTTCTGCATGAACTCCTTCCCGTCGCGGTCCTTCAGTATGGCACCGGCGCCACGCATGGCCTCGGTGATGAGGAAAGCCGGCTTCTCGGCGGGATTATAGAGGCTCGTGGGGTGGAACTGCATGAATTCCAAATCACTCAGCACGCCACGGGCGCGGTGGACCATAGCCACGCCGTCGCCGGTTGAGATGACGGGCGTGGTGGTGGTGCTGTAGACGTTGCCCATGCCGCCAGTGGCCAGCAGCGTCACTTTGGCCAGGTAGGTGTCGATGCGGTTGGTGTCGCAATCAAGCGCGTAGACACCGTAACACTCGATGTCGGGCGTGTGCTTTGTAACACGCTGTCCCAGATGGTGCTGCGTGATGATATCGATAGCAAACTGCCGTTCCTTGATTTCTATGTTGGGATGCTGGCGGGCAGCCTCGAGCAGTCCGCGCTCAATCTCCTCGCCAGTGTTGTCCTTGTGGTGCAGGATGCGGAACTCCGAGTGGCCGCCCTCGCGGTGCAGGTCGAAGCGCTCTCCCCCACCCTCGCGGTCAAAATTGACACCGTATTGCACCAGCTCGCGGATGCGGTCGGGAGCCTCGCGGATGGTCATCTCCACCACCTCGCGGTCACAGATGCCGTCACCGGCAACCAGAGTGTCGTGGATATGCTTGTCGAACGAGTCGGAGTCGTACATCACCGCAGCGATACCGCCCTGGGCGTAGCGCGTCGAGCCCTCGGCGGCATCACCCTTGGTGAGGACGCACACCTTGCCGTAGGGTGCCACCTTCAAGGCGAAACTCAGTCCGGCGATACCGGAACCAACTACCAAGAAATCAACTTCATGTCGCATAATCGTCATTTTAATAACAACTGCAAATATACTAAATAATATTAGGTATTCAAAAAAAACTTTCAGAATACCACCCGCCTACCAACAACCTACCATCTCCTACCATGGTGGGAGTTGAGTAGGAATTGGGTAGGAGATGATAAGGAGATGGTAAAGAGTTTGTACCTCGAAGGGATTTATTTTCAAGCAGTTGGAAATGTCAAAAAAAAGGCCGCACGGAGCGTTTACGCTGCATGCGGCCTGAAGAATGCAACCCATTGGTTGCCAGGGTGATAATTGCAGAATTACTCCACGATGAGTTTCTTCACCGTGTTGACATCTGCGCCACTGATGCGGAGGAAGTACTGTCCAGAGGCCAAGCGACTGACGTCGAGGGTCATCTGCTCGCCAGTGACGGTCCAGGTGCCTTGCTGACGACCGGCGGCGTCGATGAGGGTCACTCGGGAGCCGACGGCAATACCGGTGAGGGTCACATGGTCGGTGGCGGGGTTGGGGTAGACGTTGATACGTTGATACGTTGATACGTCGTCGATAGCCACGTCGACCTCGAAGGTGGCGACAAAGGTAGCATCTTCCGTCACGGTGATGGTGCGCGAGGCATTGGTGTCGCCGTCGCTCCACTGCGAGAAAAGGTAGCCCGCGTTGGGCCTGGCGGTGATGGTGACGATGGAGCCTTCGTTGTAGGTGCCGCCGCCGGTGACGGTGCCCATGGTCTCGTTGGCACTGAGGACGGTGAGGGTGTACTGGTGGATGGTGACGGCGAAGGTGGCGATGTAGGAGGCGTCGCCAGTGACGGTGACGGTACGCGTGGCATTGGTGTCGCCGTCGCTCCACTCAACGAAGTGGTAGCCCTCATTGGCCGTGGCGGTGAGGAGCGCTGTGCTGCCTGCCGTGTAGGCGCCACCGCCGGTGACAGTGCCCCAGGCGGGGTTGTTGCTGACGACGGTGAGGGTGTACTGGTTAGCGGCATTGGCCTCGAAGTTAGCGATATAGGTAATGTCGGCCGTAACGGTAACGGAGCGCATGGATTGCGTATTGCCGTCGTTCCACTGGGTGAAGTGGTAGCCCTCGTTGGCGGTGGCGGTGATGATGGCGTTGTCGCCCTCGCCGTAGGTGCCGCCGCCACTCACCGTGCCCATGGTGGTATCGGCCGAGAGGACGGTGACGGTGTACTGCGTGGCGGGGATAAGCTCGAAGGTGGCAACATAGGTGATGTTGGAGGTTACGGTGACGCTGCGCGGGTTTGTGGTGATGCCGTCGTTCCAGTGGGCGAAGCGGTAGCCGCTGGCGGGCAAAGCCTCGAGGGTTACGGTGGTGGCACTGTCATAGGTGCCGCCGCCGGTGACGGTGCCCCAAGCGTCGTTGTTGCTGAGGGCGGTGACAGTATACTGCGCGGGCGGCAGGGGAGTGCTCTGCACCTCAATGGAGAAGTCGTCGATGAAGAGGTAGCTGCGGCCGATGGTGAGGTAGTTGAAGACGATGCGCGTGGTGTCGCCCTCGCCGAGGGTGAAGTTATAGGTGCGGAGGGTGAAGTTGGTGTCGGCGATGGAGTCGTAGACCCCTACGGTGTCGACACCGAGGGCGTAGATCTCGTAATTGAGGGTGGCGGGACTGTAGGTACGGACCTTATAGGTAACGACATAGTCGCCGGCACCGGTGATGTTGGGCGAGACGAGGTAGTCGCCCTGGTAGTTGGTGTAGTTGGTGTTGGCGATGCCGAAAGCGCTGGTACCGTCGACACCGACGCCGGTAAAGAGGAGCCAGCGGTTGAGACCCTCGGAAGTGGCATCCTGGTCGGGGTCGTAGACAACCCAGCAGTCGACACTGTCGACGGAGTTGAAGTTGTTGCTATAGGGCACATCGACAACGCAGGGGTTAAATTCCTCGAAGAAAGCGATGAAGGTGGCGTTGGCGGTCACGCCGATGGTGCGCGGATTGTCGGTGCTGCCGTCCTGCCACTGTGAGAAGACATAGCCGCTGTTGGGTGTGGCGGTGAGGGTGACAGTGGCACCGGCATTGTAGGTGCCGCCACCGCTGACAGTTCCCATGGTGGTATCGGCCGAGAGGACGGTGACGGTATACTGCGGAGGAGCGCTGCCAACGGTCACCGATACGCCGCCAACGACAAAGATATATTGGTCGTCACTGTTCCAGTGGCGGATGGCGATGTAGACCTGCTGACCGGCATAGGCGGCGAGGCTCACGGTGCGCGTGTGCCAGGAGGTGTCGGCGGCAGTGGCGGTATATTCTTCAAGGAGCGTAAAGCTCGACGGCGCGGTGTTGGTGGTAGACACGAAGACACCGATATGATCGGGGTAGTTGGGGTGGATGTTCACATAGGTATAGTGGAAGTTGGCGCCAGCGGCGGGTATCGCAATCTTGGGCGAGATGAGCCAGTTGTCGGGTGTGAGGCTCACTCCTTCGTCATACGAGAAGGAGGCAGCACCGTAGTTCAAGGCGTAGAGCCACGAACGGCCGTCGCCGTCGGCATCGATGTTGGTCCAGCAGGGACCAATGCCCTCAAGCACGAAGTTGTAGTCCCACGGGAGGGTGGTAACGGTGCAGCTGTCGTCCACAGGAGCATTAACCTCGAAGGTGGCGGTGTAGGTAGCATTGGCCGTCACGGTGATGGTGCGCGGATTGTCGCTGTTGCCGTCCTGCCACTGCACGAAGTGGTAGCCCGCGTTGGGCGTGGCGGTGAGGGTGGTGGTAGTGCCGGCAATGTAGGTGCCGCCGCCGGTGACGCTGCCCATGGTGGTATCGGCCGAGACAGCGGTGATGGTGTAGCTCTGCACGGGAGTCGAAGTCTCGGTGACGGTGATGCTGTCGAGGAGCAACCAGTACTGGTCGGTGCAGTTCCAGTGACGGAAGGCCACGTGGATGTTCTGACCGGCATAGGCACTGAGGTCGATGCTGACAGAGGTCTCGGCACGGGAGGCGAGGGTGTACTGCTGGAGGAGGGTGAAGTCGGAGACGGCGGTGCCGGTGGTAGAGACATAGACGCCGTAATGCTCGGCAAAATAGGTACTATCGGTACCGGCGACACGCCAACTCAGCATGTAGTTGTTGCCGGTGGCAAGCTGGAACTGCGGGCTGACAAACCAGTTGTCGGGCGTGAGGGCTCCGACCCCATTCATATAGGAGGCACTGGCGATGTAGCCCGGGAAGGAGTTGGTCATCCAGCTGTAGCCGTCGCCATCGTTATCGATGATGTTCCAGCAGGAGAACTTGGTGGCATCGAGGCTGTCGAAGGAGAGATTGTAGGGGTAGCTGTTGACGATGCAAGCAGCGTTGGAAGCGAAGGTGGCGGTGTAGGTGGCGTTGGCCGTTACAGCGACGGTGCGGGGATTGTCGGTGTTGCCGTCCTGCCACTGCACGAAGCGGTAGCCCGTGTTGGGCGTGGCAGTAAGGGTGACGGTAGTACCGACATTGTAGGTGCCACTACCGGTGACGCTGCCCATGGTGGCATCGTTGCTGTTGACGGTGAGTGTATACTGGATGACACCCTGAGAGATGACAATGTTGTCGAGGAAGAGGATATACTTGTCGGCACTAAGGTAGCGCCACATGACGAGGACCGAGTCGCCGGCAGGAACGGTGAGGGTAGCCTGACGGTCGACATAGGTGGTGTCGGAGAAGGTCTCGCTAAAAATCATGATGTTGGTATCGGTGCCCATAGCCCAGACCTGATAGGTCTCAGGGAAGTTGGACTGCATGACGCGGGTCTTCCAAGAGACGGTGTAATCGCCGGGAACGACGACACGCGGCGACATCAGCCAGTCGTCGGCCTGGTCCTCATACATCACGTAGGCACAGTTGCTGCTGCCATATCCATAGCTCTGGATGAGGCTCCACGTAGCACCACTGCCGTTGTTGTCGCGGACTGTCCAGCAGGGAGCACCGTTCTCGAAGTTCATTGTATAGGGGAAGGTGACGATGGAGCAGGTGTCGCCCAGCGGTGCATCGGCCTCGAAGGAGGCGGTATAGGTGACATTAGCCGTCACTGTGACGGTGCGCGGGTTGTCGCTGTTGCCGTCCTGCCACTGCACGAAGTGGTAACCCGTGTTGGGTGTGGCGGTGAGTGTGGCGGTGGTCCCTTCCTCATACTGGCCACCGCCGGTGACGATGCCCATGGTGGTATCGGCCGAGAGGGAAGTGATGGTGTAGTAGACCGTTGGGGTCGGTATCGTGGCGGATGTAACGGCCTTGATCATCCACGAGAAGTCAAAGCCATAGTTGACAAAGTGGTTCCACTGGTCATTCAGATATACCCAGTCACTGTTAGCAGCTCCGGTATGGTTGCACACCGACATGGGGTAGCCGATTCCCGAGGTAGCGAAGGTTATCCAGAGGTTCTGGCTGTTGTTGAGGGTAAAGATGGTGTCGAGCTGCACCTCCTGCCAGCCTGTCTGGGTGGTGGTGAAGGTGACACTCTGGCTGTGTGCCAGGGTGGCAGGCGCACTGCTACCACCGCGGTAGAGCTTGAGAATATAGGTGCCTGGCTGGCCGTCGGCCACATAAACCATTGCACTCTTGAGGTAGTTGCCAGTCAACGCATCAGCGGGGAACATGATGCCCCACTCCAAATCGCCGCCGCCGGTGCCGTAACTTGAGACATACTCTCGGTTGCCACAGTAACTCACGGTGTCGCCGTCAGTCACCACATCCAACGCGAAGATGCCGCGAATCATAAAGGTGCAGCGGTTGGTATAGGGGTAGAAATTCTCGGTGCCGAGGAAGCTATTGTTGTTGCCGCACCAGTGAGTCACTGTGGCGGGATAGTCGGCATCGGGGCAGTTGAAGGAGATGATCACGTCCTGCGTCCCGTCGATGGTGACATTATTGAGAAGGGGGAAAGTGTGCCACTGGTCCACGCCCGTCGAGTCAATATACACTGTCTGCGACGAGGCCACAGGGGTCGTGTAGTTGTTGCCCAGGTAGATGTTGAGCGTATAGGTGCCCGTTTCCTTCACATAGAGCATGGCGGAGGTGAGGTTGTGCCCCGACGTCAACACCGAGGCAGGCAGTTTGATGCCCCAGGTCTCGAAGCCGTAGCGGGTGAAGTTGTGACTGTTCGCAGTACAATAGGAAAGGGTGTCACCCTGAAGAGGTTCAAAAGTAGCGGTGAAGTTGTAGCTGCCACCGGTGGCTATCAGCTCGCGGCTGTTGCAGTGGTCGTTGTCGGTCCATCCAGCAAAGCGGTAACCATCGGAGGTATAGGCTTCCATGGTGATGGTGTCGCCAAAGGCATAGCTGCCGGCACCCGTGACACCGCAGCCGGCATCGCCGCCTGTCGAGGAGAGGGCGACAGTAGTGGTGGCAGAAGTGTTCCAGTTGGTGTTGGGGCGGATGTTGATGATGGCCACGTTGGAATAGCTGTAGTCGTGGTTGCTACTGCTGCCGGCACCGCCACCGCCCGGGGTGAAGACATCGACAGTGAAGTAGCCGTCATAATAACCACTCCAACCCCAGTTGATATAGAACTGGTCCTGGTTGTTATAGCCCTCGCAGACAAAGCTGTGACCGCCGTGGCCGTGGCCCGAATAGAGGATGGGGCGCTGCTGGTCGAGCTCGCCGCGCAGGATGTTGCAATAGGCATCATGCGTATAGTCATCACGGCAGATGACCCGCATGTCTGGGCTGTACTTGAAGTATTTCATCAGCGCCGTCTGCGAGCTGGCTCGCAGTTCGTTGACGTTGTAGTTTTGCGCACTGCTACCGCCGTTGACGGCCAGGCCATAATCCATATTGTCGGCCACGCCGATGTGGTATATCAAGGTGGCAACGGCGTTGACCTGCGTCGTGCTGCTGGTGGCGGTTAGCTCATTGGGCATATTGCTCCACTGGTAGGTGGTGGCGCCGAAGTTGGCACTCTGCGCACCATAGACACCATGATTGTAGCTATGGCTGCCATATCCCGTGGTGGGATAGTTGTGGTATTTCATAATCTGCGCCGTAGCGGTAGCCACACATCCGGTCACCACACGGTTGTTCCCCGTATACTCCTCACTGGCATCGTAGGGGCACATAGCGTTGTAGTAGGGATACTGATCCCAGGTGGTCGACAGCATGGGAGCGACAGCCGTGGTCAGCGGCGCCGGCGGCATCTCGCCATTGGCGAGCATCTGCCACTGGTCGGCTGTGGCTGAGGGGGGCGTCGAAAGGCCGTTGCGACGGGCCTCCTGCTGTTTCCAGTAGCGGATCTGGTTCTCATAGTCGTCGAGCCACGAGCGCACATTCACGGGAATCTCGCCCTTGGCGTCGAACTTCGTCGTCAGCGAATAGCCCAGCACGGGCATCACGCAGTCGTCAGCACTGACGAGGATGAAACCACCCTCGGCGGCGGCAAAGACATAGAACTCCGTGAAAGGAGTCTGCGCCGTGACGTTCTGCAACGCCGATACATTCTTCATGCCCATGGAAGTCATCCAAGTCTCCGCCACTTGGCGGGCCTTGCCGACATCCACAGGCCTGGCATTCACGCTGACTGTAAGTAGCAGCATGGCCATCAGGGATAATAATACTTTTTTCATGATATTGTATGTTTGGTTGATAATTAATTTCTCGGCAGGAAGTTGATATCGCCCGGACTTATCAGTCCCAGCGACAACGCTTTGGCCACACGGGCGGCGCTCTTGTTCACGATGTCGAACCGCTGCGAGAGGTCCTTCTGGTGCTCCTGGATGGCCTTGTCGCTCTCGCCCAAGCGGTTGGAAATCTCGCTGGCGGTGCAGCCCGCAGCCTCGAGGAGCAGCAGCTGCCGCTCGGCATCCGTCACCTCTATCGAAGCCTGCGGCCCCACCAGGTCGAACCACTTCTCGGCAGCCTCCTTCAGGGTCAGCATCACAGGGTAGTTGAAGTAGAACTGCTCGCCGCGCTCAAGGCAGGCAATGGCGCGGAGGATGTTCTCGATGGAGAAACCTCCGGCGGCGTTCTTGCTCACAAAAGCACTGGCACCCAGCCGCAAAGCCTCCATCACCACAGCACCTATCTCATTGATGCGCTGCGCACGATTCTCTTCTGAGGCGAGGGGATTGTCAAATCGCCCAGAGAAGATGATAATCTTGATGCTGGGATAGCGTTCGTGGAGGCGGCGCGTAATCAAGAGACCGCCCGTAGGCTCGCCCTGAAACTCCATATCCACCAGCACATAGTCGGGCACCTCGGCGTTCTCCAGCGCCGCCATCAAGTTTGGCCCCGAAGCGAAGGTGTCCACCATCTCCACGCGGCGCAGCTCAGTGGCGAAGTCGCCCGTGTGGCACTCCACCTCCGCGCCTCTTTGATTCATCTCCATACTGACGGCCTTCCTAATCAGCGGCTCGTCATCCACCATCATTACACGTATACTTTTCATAATACTTAACTTCTTATCTCCTTATCTACTGTCTCCTTATCTACTCAAAACAACATGCATCTCCGTACCCCTACCCTCTTCACTCTCGGCCCAGATGCGGCAGCCGCGACGCGTGTTGTCGTCGTGTTTCTTCACTATATATCGGCACAAAATCAGTCCAAACCCATGGTCGCCACTCGGCCTGTCGGCGCGGAACAGGTTCTCGCGCTGCTCCTCACTCATACCCTCGCCGCTGTCCTCCACCACAATCTCCACAAACCCCTCCTCATTTTCAGACGCGGCAGGCCGCGTCTCTACAACTTTCACACTCCCTTCCTCGGTATGCTGCAAGGCGTTGTTGACCAGGTTTCTAAGCAGGATGGTCACCAGCAGCCGGTCGCCCCACACCATAGCCTCAGTGGGTTCGAACGAGAGGAAGACTCCCTTCCGAGGCATGATGACCTGACGGCTCACGTCGTCGAACACCTCCTGCAACGGAAACCTCGACGCGTTGAAAACCAACCCCGTGGGTATCGACAGCGAGGTCCAGTTCTTGATATTGTCGAAGGTGCGCAGCAACTGCGACAGCACCTCGTCCCTCAGCTCGGCGCTGAGGTGGGGATTACGCAGGTAGCCTATGAAGGGGCTCACATCGTGACGCATCACGCTCAGGCAGGTCTCCACATTGGCGATGCGCTCCACATCGCGCCGCTTGGCTTCCTCGAGTTGTCGCTTCTCGCGCCTCAGTCTCACGGCGTTATACCACAGCAGCACCGCCAGCACCGCCAGCACCACTCCCAGCGCTCCCAGCACGATGGCGAAGATGGTCATCAACCGACTGCGGCGTTGCGCCATCGAAAGGGAGTTCTGCAAGGCGAAATCCTCCTCCTCGTTGCGGGTGATATATTCTTGTATTTCATAGCGATGCTCGTACCAGCGACGGTTCTCGGCAGGAGTCTTGGCGATATTACTTCTAATGAGGAGGTCGAAGTACCCCAGCTCCATCTTGGGAGCCGCAAAGGGAGTCCAGGTGCCGCGCAGGGCCTGCCACTCGCGAATCACCTGATGGGCGAAGGCGGTGTCGCCGATGAGCAGGGCATAGCGCGCCGTGGAGGTGACGCCGCCGAGCATCTGGTAGGGGTCGCCATAGTCGAAGAAACAGCGGCGCGCCTCGTCGTAGAGGGCCAGCACGCTGTCGGCCGACACCGTTCCCGGCATACTCTTGCGTATCGAGGCCGTCATCTGCAACGTGTTGGCGTAGTTGTAGAGGCAGAAAGCACTCACTGTGTCGCCAAGCACACGCATACGCGACAGTCGCCCGAGGATTTCATAGTTCTGGTCGCAGTAGTCGAGGGCTTTCAAACTCTCGCCGGCAGCCTGCAGGCCATAAGCCAGAGCATAATTCAGCGCCATATCCTGCGCATAGTCAACCTTCAACGCCTCGCGACGCTGTTCCACCTCTCGGATGGTCGACATCACGTCCTGCTCTTTGCCGTTGCGGTAGTGGAAGTTGAGGGTCAAGAGGGTGATATAATACTCTGTCTGAGCGTAGTTGTAGAGGATATTGTCGTCGTTGCGCTCGAGGATTTTCGAGCGTCCGATGTCGTAGAGCAGACGGTAGCTGTCGGCAATCTGACAGTTGCGCTGCAACAGCCGCGCCCGCAAAAGATTGCTAATAACCGACTCAATCTCGCCGTTCTTACTCCCCTCGCCCTTGGGAGAGGGGCCAGGGGTGAGGCTTCTCTTCTCCACCCTGTCCAGCATCTGGTTGGCCTCGGGGTAGTTCGACATCAGGAAGTAGGCAAAAGCCATGTTGTTAAGCGCGCGAAGCTCGCCGTCGACATAGTCAGGCAGCGAGTCGTGGATATAGTTCAGCGCCTGCTGCGAGTAGTTGAGGCAGCGCTGCGGATCGCGGTAGCGGTTGACGAAAGCATCCTTGTTGAAGCCATCCACACGCGACCGCCGCAGTGGGTCTACCCCCTGCTCCCTGCCACAGCCATAAACAACTATCAGCAAGAGCGTTACAATATAAATTGCGCGCCGTTTCATACTGCAAATGTACGTAAATAAATTGATATATTCAAAAAAGATTAAAAAAAAATGCCGCGTCTCCTACACCCCTCAAAAAAACGGTAACGTTCACCAAGAGACGCGGCAGGCCGCGTCTCTACAGATTGGTTGAATTAAAAAAATAATCACCCATAACAAACTGACAATCAATTTGCAATTTTCAATTTTCATTTTTCAATTCAAAAAAGTTTTGCCAGTTGCAAAAATCTTCGTACTTTTGCACTCGCTTTTGAAGCAAAAAAGGTCGTTTGGCCGAGGGGCTAGGCACAGGTCTGCAAAACCTGCTACTCCGGTTCAAATCCGGAAGCGACCTCTCAAAAAAAAGAACTCCAGTTTGGAGTTCTTTTTTTCGGTTATGGGTGAGGGGTTATGGGTTATA
>JAEEGL015953947.1_pt1 | contig 13980 bp, 14 predicted proteins | sample 9134231 | NCBI WGS metagenome assembly JAEEGL01 (sample SAMN16246548, study PRJNA631951) | gut metagenome | biome: gut microbiome; feature: rumen; material: fiber-attached | host: Bos | place: Iran: Karaj | collected 2018-10
CATAAAGGTTTGAGCCCTTTTCTACAGCTTCATCAAGGATGAGCTGAGCAGCATTTGAAACCATGAAATTCTGCTGATAAACACGAAGCAATCTACCATTGTCATCAGAATCATCTGGATATAAGAACAATGTAAGATTCTTTGTAAATTCGCTCTTGTCGAAATTAATTCCATCTTTAATAATCGACTCATCCACTGTCTCTACATCAAAAAGATGAAGCTTTGTGCTTACTGAATCATAGCCTGTTACTTCAATGTCATACATTCTTGACTGAACATTGAAACCACCAAAATCTACTCGATAGGTTCTGTCTGTCTTTGTCATCCAGCTGTGATGTCTCATCCAAGGGTTTGGCTCCTCAGTCTGAAGATTATTTCTAAACACCTGCTTGAAGAGACCCATATGATATGCCAAACCAACGCCATCACCATTAAGTCCAAGAGTTGCAATTGAATCAAGGAAGCAAGCTGCAAGTCTTCCAAGACCACCATTTCCAAGAGATGGCTCAACCTCGATCTCCTCAATCTCTGCCAGAGACTTTCCGCAAGCCTCAAGCTCAGCCTTAACCTCATCATAAAGACCAAGGTTAATTAAGTTATTAGACAAAAGCTTTCCAATCAAAAACTCTGCACTGATGTAGTAAAGCTTTTTCTTGCCACCAGTAATCTCCTTACTCTGAGCTCTGTCCTTTACATACTCCAAAAGGCCAATGTAAATCTCCTCATTTGTACACTGATCCATGTGGCGACCAAATCTCACCTTGATATACTCGTTTGCTGTCATGTTATCCTCCTTTTTATATCCATGTCTTTGCTCAGTAAAATGTGAATCAAGTACTCCGTGCTCCCGGAGGGCACCCCTCGTACTCGAGCTAGGCAACTTTCCGCTGCGCGGCTCCCTCCTAGCTCGGCACGATACTTCCCTCCTCGCGCTCGCCTAATTTGAGAACACATTTTACTACCTCAAAGGCTTCCTCCTCCAAGGGGGAAGCTGTCAGCGTAGCTGACTGATGAGGGTGTATCTTCATCAACTAATGTGAGTATAATGCTATGATACGAATATTCTCTTGCCCAAATCTATTACAAAGTGATACTATTCTATCATGATTAATATAAACGAATACCAAGCAATTCATGAAAAGGTTAGTCACTTCGACTACAACATAGCATACAATACCTACCCTTGTACTATTCCGCTGGACTTTGAAAGTGTGCCACTTCATTGGCACGAGGATGTGGAGTTTATTTATGTAAAAAAGGGAAACGGTCTGATTATCATTGACGGAGAGGAACACGATGTCACCGCCGGAGATATTGCATTTATTATACCTGGTACCGTGCACGGCATTTTCCAAGCCAAGGATGAGTCCATGGAATATGAAAACATCCTATTTGATGGAAAACTGTTTTCTACAAAAGGGGATGATTTCTTCGATACTTTTCTGCTTCCTTTCTTTAGCAACGCAGTGGTAGTCCCCCACATTTTTAAAAAGGGCATTGCCGGCTATGAAAGTGTAAGGAAATATTTAGACTCCAATGACAACATTTCAAGCCACCGTGAAGGAGCCTGGGGACTTGCCATCAAAGGAAATCTGTATTTACTTTTGTTCGATTTGGTAACACTTTATGAAAAGAAGGTAGATACTTCCAACAGAAAGAACATCGACAAGCTAAAGCCCGTCATCAAATATGTAGAGCTACACTATAGCGAGCAGATGACTGTCGGTGATATGGCGGGATACGCAGGTTTTTCCGAGTCCCACTTTATGCGATTTTTTAAAGAAACTTTCGGTGTCAGCTTTATCACCTACCTGAACGACTATCGTCTGTCCATGGCAGCCCGACTGCTGCTTTCCACTGAGGACAACATCCTGGATATATCACAGCAGGTGGGCTTCGAAAACCTGTCTCACTTTAACAGGCAGTTTAAAAACAAGTACAACAAGACTCCCAAGGAGTATCGTATAAATAAATAGTGTCTTTAAATAATAGACATCATGGATACTGCTCAGATAATGAAAAGCTGGGCAGTATTTTTGTATCATTCTGACCTGCTTAATATCTAAAAATACCGGCGATGTCAGACATGTCACAATAATTAAAGCTGGGGTTAATATTCCTAAATTCTTAATATTTCTCAGAAAAACTCTAAGTAGCATAGCTAAAAATATTACACTAAGCTCATACAATAAGAGGGATGGAACTTCTCTAACTATGCTTGTGAAGTTGCCAGAATATATCAAGCTGACAATAGTAATAATTGTCGGCGCAAGAAAAATCACTCCATAATATCCAAGGTCTCTCAGCAGGGTAAATCTGGTCTTCCACCACAAGAATAGTCCCTTTTGCTGATCCTCCAAATAATACATAGATGCAGCGATTCCACAGAGCAACAGCCAAAGGGCAAGAATACCCCTCACTGGCATTAGCACTATTGATGTATCCACCACCTTAGAGTCATCCAAATATCCCATTTTAAAAAGACTATTTGAGAGTCCATATTCATCAAAGGACTTCTCCAATGCCTGAAGCTCCCTCTCAGACGGTGCTCCATTATATAGCAGCATTGAAGCATAATTTACCATCAGTTGTTTAGCCACAGCTGGGTAAACCTTACTGCAAAGAATTTCTTTACCAAGAAGGTGTGATAGCCCCTGTTCTTTCATTACCACTTGAATCTTTTCAGAAGAGAAGCCTCCGGAAGCTATTTCAGCTACCAGTCCATCCAAATCCTCTGGCACAATCCAGGCCTCATCAAGTGAACCATTTGTCACATCCCTTACTAGCTGTTCCTTAGAATCACAAACCATGTAGGTGATAGTTGAATTGCTGTCCTGAATCTGCTGACGAAACATATCAGTGCTTGAATCATCACCTGGCAGGTAGACGCCGATGGACATCATGCCTTCCTCACCTTTTCCCACCTCTTTTAAAAGGAACACCATAAGTGGTACAAGGAGTAGCATCAGAAGATAACTTTTCTTTTTTAAATGTCGTTTTAATAAAAGTAAGTATCTCATCATTTTACCTTATGACCTCTAATCATTATCGATGCGAGTAGAAAGGCTACCGTATAGATAAACATTTTCACACCACTACCACTAATGCCCTCCAAACATTCAAAGGCAACCCCTGTAGGAAAAATTCTGCCCAGTGTCTGAAGCATATCCGAGAAGAAATTTCTCGGATAAAAATATCCTGAAATATAGGACATAGTAATATACAAAATAAAAGTGGCTAACAATTTATTAATAACACCATCTATAGCTTCATAAACGAAGAATCCCATAGACGTGAATAAAATGACAGCAAAAACAATATTAAAGTTACTTTTAATAAAAATGTAAACGATTGAATATACAAGAGCTACACATATTCCATCAAGCAATAAATAGGCAATATATTCTGCCATGACCTGCTTCGCTGATGACAATCCTTTCCCAGCAATAAACTGATAACTAGCTCTATTTCTTCCAAGAAAAAAGCTGACAGAACAGAAGGTCAATAGCAACACAAAAAACAGAGACATGGTGATAGTGTAATAATCCTTCGTAGAAAGACCATCGGATAAGCCAAGCTCTACGTACTCTGCCATATCTCCCCTTGCCAGCATCGCACCAACGTAAAGCAGCAAAAGTTTATCTATTTCGCTATTGATAGACTCTGACGGAAATCCTGCGTTCCTCATTTCTTCCTCGAGGACAAGTAATCCTTTTTCTGAACTCACCACAAGACTTGACGCAATATCTGCAAGCTCATCCATCATTACAGAAGTTATTCCTCTTTGACCAGAAGTAGCAAAATATTCTAACTTCATATCATTTGATAGAACATTCAGCGAATCAATAAAATCATCAGTTATCAAAACATATGCCGAGATTCTCCCATCGCGAAGTGCCTGTTTAGCCTCCTCCTCGTCGTCGAATCTAACTATATCAAGCATGAACCTGCTGTCATCATTATTCTCCAACAGATTCACTCCCATAGTAAGCATATCATCCTGGGTAGAGCCAACAATCCCAAGCTGATATCTCATCCCCCGCTCTCTGTAGCTTTCGCTATTTAAAATGGCATATCCAATGCCCCCTACAACCATCGCCAATACTACTGTCATCAGCATAATCCCGGGAAACAGACGCATTATTCTCTTTATTTGAGCCCAAAGATAACCCCAAAAGCTAATCATAACTATAGTCTCCCAATCAAATGTGGCAAATCACCATCGAAAACATATGGCTGAAGCTTTCCGTCCTTTAATATAAAACACCTATCGCACAGCTCGATTTCCTGCACCTCATGGGTAGCAATCAGCAACGTTCCTCCATCAGACTTGAAGCTCTCAAAGTAGTCATAAATCTTTTCCCTGCATACCAAATCAAGAGCTGAAGTAGGTTCATCCAAAAGCATCAGCTTTGGTCCGCCACTCATGGCACAGCCGATTGTAAGTCGTTTCTTCATACCACCGGACATTTTGCGCACTGGCACCTTGAGAAATTCATCTATGCCAAGAAGCTTCAGCACACCAGACTGAAGCTCCTTTTTTATCTCTGTTCTTTTATACCACATTCTCAGATTATCATAGGCGTTCAACTCTTCTATCAGAGGATTGTCCTGTGGCACATACGCCACTAGCTCGTTTCGTAGCTTGCTGTCCTTTAGAAGATTTTTCCCGTCTATACAAAACAGGCCACCATTTGGTGGCTGTAGTCCTGCTAAAATCGAAAGGAAGGTAGACTTTCCACTACCATTTGCACCCAAAATACCTACGATTTCTCGTGAGTGCAACTCTAAGTCTACTCGTTTTAAAACTTCATGCTTTCCATATTTCTTTGAAATCCCACTTATATTAAACATTACGGACTCCCCCTATTATTTCATGCTCCCGCAAGCCAACTCCCATTGCCCCTATGGACCCTCCCGCCGGCGTAGGCCCCTTCCATAGGGGCATGGGGCCCTCTTGCTCGCGCTTGCCTAGACTATGTGTCGTCCTTAATCTAGCAGTGATGAGTAATCATAATTAACATAGAATTCCTTTTCTACTGAAATATATTCTTCATAATTCTCTTTAGTAAGTTTATCTGTTCCTGAATACAGCCACCCGAGGATTTGGCTATTTATCCAATCTCCGTGATGGCACTCGTCGCTGTAATTGTCCAGATTGGTGGTAATGTCAAATTCATTGTTAAAAGAATACAGGTGAATATTATCACACTCAAGCATCAACGTGATGGAGTACTCCTCTGCTGCAATCCAGCGCTCAACGGTACCAAGCTCCATCTGGGAACCCCACCAGGCCACCGAGTACGGTGTCAGATAATAATAAAATTGTACATCTGGATTTGCCTTGGCCAGCTCTACCACATTCTGTGTGATATTGTCATGAACCAGCTTCTCAATTTCATCTACATAAGGTTGAATTTGCTCTGGCTCTTTATACTCTGTCCTGTCTGCAAGCACAACATTTGCCCCAAACTCAGCATCAGCCATCCAGTTGGCATAATCATCAAAGGATGTCGCGCCGCCAGCCTGACCTGCACGAGCTCCGTCAAGCATTGGAAGACAAATATCAAATAATATCTGCTTATTGAAAACATATTTCACATCATTAAAAGGATTATTATCATAGAGATAATCTGGATATGAACCCAAATCATTTCTCACACGATCCTTATCATCCATGATATAGGCATAATCCAGCGGACGTATCACTGTTTTTAAATTAGGATTATATTTTATAGCCTTAGCAATATTATCATTCTGTTCCTTATAAGTTCCTCCTGCGAAAGGAACCTTTATAAAGCTACCACCAAAAAGCCCCTCTGCTTCACTGGTCTTAAAATTCTCCGCCATTGATGTACCAATAATCATTGAGTCGTAATCAAAATGACGAATAATACCATCATTTTGACTACGCTCATTATCCAACTCATAGTACAAGCTGGCCAGAGGCTTGTGGTAATGAAAATATGGATCTATGTAGATAATCACAGATGCAAGGGCACATAATATTATCAATGCAATCCCCAATAGCCCTAGCATCCATTTTTTGCTATTAATATTCAAGGTAACACCTCAATTAAAAATTAAAATATAAGAATGTACTTATCCCCGACAAGCTTGCTATAGACCAAGCCAGTAACACCGCGGTCCAAAGCATATTTTTTACATTAGGTACAAATGACTTCATCTTTTCTACTGAGTTCCTACATCCAAGTACAATAAATAGTGCCAAATAGTAGAAGACTGCCACATATATAAATGGCAAAGAATGAGTCAGCGCTGTTCCGTCCCAGAAATAATTCAATCCTGGAATCTTGAATGCCTCGAGAATGTGCACATCAATCGGTGTGAAATCAACATACAGGATTTGCTTAATAAGAGAAATCGCATCACCTATTGTGTTGGCACGGAAGAAAACAACGGACAATGTAAAAAAGCCCTGAGTAATCATCCAACCCAATGCAGGGTGAAGTCCATCAAAAAACTTCTTAAACATCCTGGTGATGATGCAGAAGATTCCATTTAATACAGACCACAGTACAAAGGTCCAGGCTGCACCATGCCAAAAACCACTAAGCAAAAATACAATAAAAAGATTCACATAGGTACGTACATTGCCTCTACGACTTCCGCCAAGTGGAATGTACACATACCTTGTAAAAAATCGACTCAAGGTCATATGCCAGCGATTCCAAAAGTCAGTGATTGTAACTGCCTTATAAGGCGAATTAAAATTCACCGGCAAATCGATGTTAAGCATTTTACCCAAGCCAATGGCCATGTCACAATATCCACTGAAATCAAAGTACAGCTGGAAACAATATCCAACCGCAATCAAAATTGCATTTGTGGCCTGAAGCTCTGCCACATTTTCATAGCCCCAGTTTACAGCCACACCAAAAACGTCAGCCAGTAGCACCTTTTTTGCCATACCTATAGCAAAAATATAAAAGCCTCTGGCTATATTATCCCAGTTAATAGTCTTCTTTGAACTATCCATCAGCTGTGGAATAAGCTCATCATGGGTAACAATCGGACCTGCCACTAACTGTGGAAAAAAGGTTACATAACAAGCATAGGTGAGAAAATCATACTCTGGCACCTCGCCTCTATATGTATCCACGATAAATGAAATCTGCTGGAATGTAAAAAAACTAATTCCAAGTGGCAACAAAATATGAAGCAGTGGCCAGTCAGCTCCAGTTATCGCATTTACGTTTTCAATGAAAAAGTCCATATACTTGAAATAAAATATTATTCCAAGGTTTATAGCCACACCCATGATCATCACAGGCTTGCATTTTTTCAATCTTCCAATGGTCGAGCTTGCCACCATTTCCAACTCATAATTTTCTGTGACAGCCTCCAGCATAGTAGCCTTTTGTTGCTCTTTCATCCATAGATAAAACAGATAATTAATGCAAACACTGGCAACGATAATTAGCAGATAGCTCGGATTAAAATAGCCATAAAACCACAAGGACATCCCTAAAAGAAAGGCATGTCCCAGGCGATATTTCCCCGTGCGGTTGATGGTAAAATAACCAATTATGCAAACAGGTAAAAATATAAATACGAATATATACGAATTAAATAACATATTTATTCCAATCCCCATTGTGCCTGTAATTTTTCATGCTCCCGCAGGGCACCCTCCGCACTCTCGCATGGGGCCTCCCTAATGTAAGCTTCGCTTACTAGGGCACAAAAGTTCCTTGCTCCGCAAGGATGCCTTTTGACCCGGATCCCGCCGGCGTGGGTCCCCTCCATGCTCGGCACGGTATCCCCTGCTCGCGCTTGCCTACTTTATCAAGCACAATGGTAATTAATTATGTTCTTCTTTATTTAACGTAACGCCTGTGCGATATCGCTAATCAGGTCCGCGCTGTCCTCAAGTCCGCAAGATACACGGATAAGTCCGGCTGGAATTCCAGCAGCCTCAAGCTGCTCATCTGTCATCTGACGGTGAGTAGAAGTAGCTGGGTTTAAGCAACAGCTTCTAGCATCAGCCACATGTGTCTCGATAGCGATGAGCTTAAGCTTCTTCATAAAGCTCTCAGCAGCCTGGCGACCACCCTTAAGCTCGAAGGAAACAACACCGCATCCTCCCTTTGGAAGATACTTCTGAGCAATCTCATAATACTCATCACCTTCAAGTCCTGGATATGTAACCTTCTGAACCTCTGGCTGCTCTGCCAAGAACTTAGCCACAGCAAGACCATTCTCAACGTGGCGAGGCATACGCACGTGAAGGGACTCAAGACCTAAATTAAGAATAAACGCATGCTGAGGTGACTGAATACATCCAAAGTCACGCATAAGCTGTGCAGTACACTTTGTAATAAATGCCCCCTCCTTGCCAAACTTCTCAGCGTAGGTAATGCCATGGTAGCTGTCATCAGGAGTGCAAAGACCTGGGAACTTGTCAGCGTGAGCCATCCAGTCAAACTTTCCTGAGTCTACAATACATCCACCTACAGCCGCGCCATGACCATCCATGTACTTTGTAGTAGAGTGAGTAACAATATCTGCCCCCCACTCGATTGGACGACAATTTACAGGTGTAGGGAAGGTGTTGTCAACGATAAGTGGCACACCATGCTCGTGAGCAACCTTTGCAAATTTCTCGATATCTAAAACTGTAAGTGCCGGGTTTGCAATAGTCTCTCCAAATACAGCGCGGGTATTCTCCTGGAATGCTGCGTTGAGCTCCTCTTCAGTTGCCTTTGGAGAAACAAAAGTAACGTCCACACCCATCTTTTTCATGGTAACCGCAATAAGATTGAAGGTTCCACCGTAAATAGATGAAGATGCAACGATGTGACTTCCGCATTCACAAATATTGAAAAGTGCGAAGAAGTTTGCTGCCTGGCCTGAAGATGTAAGCATAGCTGCTGTACCACCCTCAAGCGCCGCAATTTTAGCAGCTACGTAATCATTAGTAGGGTTCTGAAGACGTGTATAGAAATAACCACTTGCCTCAAGGTCAAAAAGCTTTCCCATGTCCTCACTTGTATCATATTTAAAAGTAGTAGACTGTACGATAGGAATCTGGCGTGGCTCGCCATTTCCTGGTGTATATCCAGCCTGTACACATTTTGTTCCAATTCCGTTATTCATACTAAAACCTCCTAGCCGTCCAAGTAATAAAATAGTGTAACTATCCAACGCACGATGGCACTGAACAGTTACACTTTATCATATTAAAGTATGATTTGAAACTATCTGGGATTAAATAATTAAATTCCGAAGCTTGCAATCACGATACCAGCGATAATCACAAGCAAGCCTAATCCCTTTTTCTTGCTGATATGCTCACCAAGGAACATCTTTCCAAGAATAGCCACCCAAATATAGCCTGTAGCTTCAAGGATAGGTCCGATTGAAAGTGGCACCTGCTTGTAGCCGATTACCGAGCAAAGTGAGGCCGCAAAAAATACAATATAAGCACCCATAACCATTGGGTTTAAGTACTCTGCAATCTTGCTAGGATACTCCTTTTCAGCAGCTTTCTTTAAAACAATCTGGGAACATGAAGCGATGAAAGTTCCGGTGAGCATAATAAGTGCATACTTAAGCATTCTTCTTGCCCTCCTCTTCCAACTCTGTCTTGCCAGAGTTAATCTCTTCATCGCCACTAACCACGAGGTAAACACCGATGATAACAACGATTGCACCGATAACCTTAAGTGGTGTGATGCGCTCCTTAAAAATTACATAGCCCCAAATAAGGCCCCAGATTGTGGTAGCCGCCTTATTAGCGTATGTAGTAATAAGAGGCAAATGCTTCAGCACCTGCTGCCATGCAATTGCATAAAAACCAAGAATACAAACTACGATTCCATAGAATAAAATCCACTTTGGACTTAAAAACTCATAACCAGCAGCTGTCTTTGAACAGATACTGTTTACAGAGAAAATCAAAATAATAACGTGAAGAATGGCGAACCATTTAATAGTATCTTTTTTCATTACTTACCCCAATTCTCCAGCATCTCATTTACATAATCAGTAGTCATAATCTTCTCTACTGTACCCTGAACATCAAGACGACGTGTGTTGTGTGAAGTGTAAGCCTCGTTAGCCATTGTGTTAACCTGGCCATCTACGAAGAACTTGTCATAGTTAAGATCACGACCATCTGGAAGCACGCGATAGTAGTTGCCCATATCAACTGAACGAACGCACTCCTCATTTGTCATAAGTGTCTCGAAAAGCTTCTCTCCGTGACGAGTACCGATAATCTTTGTACCTGTATCACCAAATACCTGCTGAACAGCCTTTGCCAAATCGCCGATTGTAGATGCGTCTGACTTCTGAACAAAAAGGTCACCTGGCTCACCGTGCTCAAACGCAAAAAGAACAAGAGCAACTGCCTCATCAAGATTCATAAGGAAACGAGTCATGTTAGGGTCGGTAATAGTGATTGGGTTGCCAGCCTTAATCTGGTCAATGAAAAGTGGAATAACTGATCCACGAGAGCACATAACGTTTCCGTAACGTGTACAGCAGATAGTAGTTCTGCCAGCTGCAACACGGGCATTAGCACCGATAACCTTTTCCATCATAGCCTTTGAAATACCCATAGCATTGATTGGATAAGCAGCCTTATCTGTTGAAAGGCAAACTACACGCTTAACTCCAGCCTCTACTGCTGCATGAAGCACATTGTCTGTACCCTCAACATTTGTGCGAACAGCCTCCATTGGGAAGAACTCACATGAAGGTACCTGCTTTAAAGCAGCTGCGTGGAAAATGAAATCTACGCCTGGCATAGCATCCTGTACTGAGCGCATGTTACGCACATCGCCGATATAGAACTTTACCTTGCCTGCAAGGTCTGGATGCTCAGCCTGAAGCTGATGACGCATATCATCCTGCTTCTTCTCATCTCTAGAGAAAATTCTGATTTCCTTTAAATCAGAGTCTAAAAAATGCTTAAGTACAGTACTTCCAAAAGAACCTGTACCACCTGTAATCATAAGTGTCTTATCTTTAAATAATTCACAATTCATTTTTATATATCCTTTCTCCATACCATCTTATCAACCACTCTTGTGTAGGACTGAATAATCTTTACAACCTTTGTGGATACGTTTTCCTCAATATAATCAGGAACTGGTATGCCATAATCTCCATTTTCATTCATCTCAACTGCTGTATCAACTGCCTGTAGCAACGAAATCTCATCAATTCCAGCTAGAACGAAGCAGGCCTTGTCCAATGCCTCTGGGCGCTCTGTAGAAGTGCGGATGCACACTGCCGGGAATGGTCTTCCTATGCTGGTGAAAAAGCTTGATTCCTCCGGAAGTGTTCCCGAATCTGAAACAACAGCAAAGGCATTCATCTGCAAATGATTATAATCATGGAAGCCTAGTGGCTCATGCATGCGAACCCTTGGATCCAGCTTAAAGCCTGTAGCCTCAAGACGCTTTCTGGAACGTGGGTGGCAGCTGTAAAGAATCGGCATATCGTACTTTTCTGCCAGTTTATTAATAGCTGTAAAAAGTGATGTGAAATTCTTTTCAGTGTCAATGTTTTCCTCACGGTGAGCAGAAAGCAAAATATATTTCTTTGGCTCAAGTCCAAGCTTTGTGAGAACCCCGCTGGCCTCGATTGACTCCAAATTATCTCTGAGAACCTCTGCCATAGGTGAGCCTGTCACATAGGTGCGTTCCTTTGGAAGTCCACACTCTGCCAGATATCTGCGGGCATGCTCAGAATAGGCCATATTTACATCAGAAATAATATCTACGATTCTGCGGTTGGTCTCCTCTGGCAGGCACTCATCCTTACAACGGTTACCAGCCTCCATGTGGAAAATTGGAATGTGAAGACGCTTTGCAGCGATGGCTGAAAGGCAGGAATTAGTATCACCTAAAACCAAAAGTGCATCTGGCTGAATTTCCACCATAAGCTCGTAGGATTTTGCAATAATATTTCCGACCGTCTGTCCCAGGTTATCGCCTACAGCATCCATATATACCTCTGGGTCATCCAGCTGTAAATCTTTAAAAAACACGCCATTTAAATTGTAATCATAATTCTGACCTGTGTGAGCAAGAACGCAATCGAAATACTTTCGGCATTTCTTAATCACCGCAGCCAGTCTGATTATCTCTGGGCGTGTGCCAACTATAATAAGTAATTTTAGTTTTCCATTATTTTTGAACATCTTAGTAACACCTCATCTGCTCATAATCCTAAGTATTATAGCACAATGAAAAAGGAAGTGCATCATTTTGCACTTCCCCTATATACAATTCAACTATTATCGGAACATATCCACAACCTTCTGCCAAAATCCTCTGCTGCGACGCTTGTATTTAAAGTCCATCTTGGCATATTTTGCCAGGGGATCTGCCTGGGCGTCCAGCCTTTCACAAAAGACCTGCATCCAAACTACATCCTCGTCCTTCCCCTGGAAATCATCAAAATGTTCCGTGCCCTGCTTCAAGACCTGATATCTGTTGCGGATGGCCTCCAGCCTGAGATTAATGCTATCCCACTCAGGAATGACCTCCCTTGCCTCAAGTACCGCTTCCTTCATACGATTACGGTATACCTGGACTCCGTCCTCTTTTACGCCTAAATACTCGCATAAAACATAATCGAAATCCTGGTAGGCATCATAAAATCTCTCGTTTATCTTTCTAGTTTTGGACCTGGCCATATCATTCACCTATTAATGCAAAAGATTAGTATAAAACACCAGCAGGAATATTTACATTATGCCAAACTCCGTCGACCTTAACCTTGTTTGACTTTAAATCGCTATTAATAATAGCCTCGATACCAAGAGCATCCATAAAGAACTCAAATGTCTCAGCATAGCCCTCATCAGTAGTTGGGCCAGACATCATAGGTCCTGTGATGTGGTAGCAGCTGTTGTCAGTAGATACACCGTAAGTGATGTTGGACTTCATCCAAGCCTCAACAGCCTTAACCTTCTCAGCCTCAGTCATGTCATCCTTTACAATAGTAGGAAGTACAGTGAGTGCAAAAAGCTTTGAAGCCACGATTGGGGTGTCAGCATTTACCTGTGACTCAAGAACGTCTTTTGTAATCTTTACAATACGACCTTCCTCAACACCGAAGAACTTGTAGTGATTGTAAAGTGCTGTCTTGTCCTCGCCAAAAGCTGCCTTAACATCTGCGTAGCGGTCAGCGTAATCAGCTGCAGGGAAGTTTTCCTCTGTGATATCGTAGCTGTAAACCTTTGCCTGGGCAACGTTGGCATTGCCTACCAAAGCAACCACGGAAAATGCTAAACATAAAGTACGTGCAAGTAATTTTTTCATAAGTAAAACCCTCCTCGATTACTCAAATGAAACAATTCTGTAACATATTATAGCACCCATCGGGAATTTATTCAAACTGGTTCACAGCTTCAATTACTGCATTTATCTCCTCATCAGTGAGCTCTGGGAACATTGGAATTGTAACTCCATGGTCAGCCAAATCCTCAGCCACTGGGAAATCACCATGCTTGTAACCAAGTCCGCCGAAACAAGCCTGCTCGTGCATTGGAACTGGGAAGTAAACACCTGTAGCGATGCCCTTCTCCTCCATGTAAGCTCTGAACTTTGCTCTGTCCTCAACCTTCATTGGGTAAACATAGAAAATGTGCTCGTTGTACTCAGCAACTACTGGCTTTGTAAACAATGGGTTTGTAATCTTTTCATTGTAGATAGCTGCGATCTGACGTCTGCGCTCATTCCAATCGTCAAGATGTGGAAGCTTCACAGCAAGCATTGCTGCCTGAAGAGCATCGAGACGCGAATTAAAGCCAACCAGGTAGTTGTAGTATTTAGGAAGATTTCCGTGGAAATCAATTTTGCTTTCATCAAATTCCTGACCGTTCAAGCGGGCATAGGTGTAGGCACCATTAAGTCCAGAGCCGTGAACACGATATGCCATACATCCCTTGTACAAGTCCTCATCGCTGGTGACGATGATTCCGGCGTCCCCTGCTGCACC
>JAEEGL011664619.1_pt1 | contig 13979 bp, 14 predicted proteins | sample 9134231 | NCBI WGS metagenome assembly JAEEGL01 (sample SAMN16246548, study PRJNA631951) | gut metagenome | biome: gut microbiome; feature: rumen; material: fiber-attached | host: Bos | place: Iran: Karaj | collected 2018-10
CGCTGCTGGTGGACGAGGAGGCCGACGACGCGGAGGAGGAACCCGCGGAAGAAGGCGAGGAGAACGCCGCCCCGGCGAAGAAGGACTTCATCAGCCGCCTGAATCCCGACAGCAAGACCGTGCTGCGGGGCTATGCCGAGCCCTGCGTTCGGGAGGCGGAGACCGGCGCCACCTTCCAGTTCCTGCGCACCGGCTACTTCTGCAAGGACCCGGATTCCACCGACGAGCTGCCGGTCTTCAACCGCACGGTCGGCCTGCGCGACACCTTCGCCAAACAGGTGAAGGCCTGACGGGAGCGGAAAGCGTATGATCCTCTATCACGGAAGCAATGTGGCTGTGCCGGAGCCGAGGCTGCTCAGGATCCAGCGCGAACTGGATTTCGGGAAAGGTTTCTATACGACCACCGATCGCGGACAGGCCGAGAAATGGGCCAGGAGGACCGCCCTCAGACTGCGGCAGGACAGGAGCTTTGTCACGGTGTATGAGGTCGACGCGGAGGAATTCGCCGCCCTGACCGTCCTGCGCTTTGAGAAGCCGGATGAAGCATGGCTGCGATATGTGACGGCCTGCAGGAAAGGTGAGGATCCGGCCCGGCAGACGGACGTCGTGATCGGCCCCGTGGCGAATGATCAGACGATGCCGGTAATCGACCTGTACCTGGCGGGCATGTACGACGAGCAGGAGGCCATCCGCCGGCTTCTGCCGCAGAAGCTGAAGGATCAGGTCACCTTCAAGACGGAGAAGGCCCTCGGCGCGCTGCGGACCAGGGAGGTGATCGCGCTGTGAACATGGATGCTTTTCTCTCTCTTCAGTACTTTGATCAGGGCGTGATCCCCAGGATCATGCAGAAGTATGATATGGGCGAAATGGACGCGGCTCGCGCGTTCCTGACCTCCGAGACCCATGCCATGCTTGAGGACAGGGAACTCGGCATGAGCGATTTCTCCGAGCTGGCGGTATTCGACATGTGGGAGAACGAGCGGGTGACGGGGGATCCGCGCACATCCGTTCATCTGAGGAGCGAGCTGTCATGACCGAAGAGATGAGGTTCTTTGTCTACCTGCTGGAATACTATGCCTGCGCGAAAAACCGGAGCGCCGGCGACGTCCTCCGGGAGTGGGACGAGAAGGGCCTGACCCGGGAGATCTACGACGGATACTGGCAGTATCACCAGGAACGCATCGAGAACGCCTTCGACGACATCGACTGCCTGATGGCCACCGGGGAGCATCTCCCGGCCGGGCCCGGCGCAGAATGACGACACCAAACGCAAAGGAATGATCCATATGACCGTCAGAACCAGATTCGCCCCCAGCCCCACGGGCTTCATGCACCTGGGCGGGGTGCGCACCGCGCTGTATGCCTATCTCTATGCCCGGCAGAACAACGGGCAGTTCATCCTGCGCATCGAGGACACGGACCAGGAGCGCTACGTGGAAGGCGCCACCGACGTGATCTACGACACCCTGCGGGCCTGCGGGCTGAACTGGGACGAGGGCCCGGACGTCGGCGGCCCGGTGGGTCCCTATGTGCAGTCGGAGCGCAAGGACACCTACATGCCCTACGCGAAGCAGCTGGTGGCCTCCGGCCACGCCTATTACTGCTTCTGCTCCAGGGAGGAGATCGACGCCCGCCGCGCCGCGGTGGAGGCCGCCGGCGGCACCTGGAAGTACGACAAGCACTGCCTGCGCCTGACGAAGGAGCAGGTGGAGGAGAAGCTGGCCGCGGGCATCCCGTGGACGATCCGCATGAACGCGCCCACCGAGGGCGAGACGAGCTACAGCGACGTGGTCTTCGGCGACATGACCTTCCAGAACGGCGAGGCCATGGACGACATGGTGCTGATCAAGCAGGACGGCATGCCCACCTACAACTTCGCCAACGTCATCGACGACCATCTGATGGGCATCACCCATGTCATGCGCGGCATGGAGTATCTCTCCTCCACCCCACGCTACAATTATCTGTACCGGGCGCTGGGCTGGGACATCCCCACCTACATCCATCTGCCCACCGTCATGCGCGACGCGACGCATAAGCTGTCCAAGCGCGACGGGGACGCCTTCTATTCCGACTTCATCGACAAGGGCTATCTCACCGAGGCGCTGGTGAACTATCTGGCGCTGGTGGGCTGGAACCCCGGCGACGAGCGGGAGTTCTTCACCCTGCCGGAGCTGGTGGAGGCCTTTGACGTGCACCGGCTGAACAAGTCGCCCGGCATCTTCGACGTGAACAAGCTGACCTGGTTCAACGCCGAGTACATCCGCCGCATGGCCCCGGAGAAGTATCTGGAGCTGGCCGCGCCCTGGTTCGACAAGGTGCTGGCGGGGAAGGGCATCGACTACAAGCGGCTGGCGGAGCTGATGCAGGAGCGCACGGAGATCTTCAGCCAGGTGCCGGACATGGTGCGGTTCCTGGCGGAGCTGCCGGACTACTCCATCGATCTTTACACCCACAAGAAGATGAAGACGAACCCCGAGGTTGCCCGGAGCGCGCTGGCCCTGTGCAGGCCCGTGCTGGAAGCCATCCCCGAGGCTGAGTGGCGGGAGAGCGTGATCCACGACCGGCTGATGGAGACCATCGCGGCCTCCGGCATGAAGAACGGCGCGGTCCTGTGGCCCCTGCGCATCGCCATCTCCGGCCAGGCCTCCACGCCCGGCGGCGCCATGGAGATCGCGTACCTGCTGGGCAAGGCCGAGACCCTGCGCCGCGTCGCGGATGGCGAGGCGCGTCTGGCGGACGCCTGATCGGCGGAGGTGATCCCCTTGACCGGACAGCTCGGAAAGACATATCTGCTCGCCGTCCTGGCGGGGCTCAGCATCGGCATCGGAGGCACGGCGTTCCTGATGACGGAGAATGCCGTCGTGGGCGCGCTGCTCTTCGCGGTGGGGCTCTTCTGCGTGTGCGCGTTCGGCTTCAGCCTGTTCACGGGCAAGGTCTGCTATGTGTTTGAGCAGGAGAAGGACCGGGGACGCTACGCCGCCGCCCTGCCGGTGATCTGGCTGGGGAACCTGACCGGCGCCGCGGGACTGGGCCTGCTGGAATCGCTGACGCGATTCGGCCCGAAGCTGGCGGAACGCGCGGCCGCGGTCTGCGCGGGAAAGCTGGAACAGACGCCGCTGAGCGCCTTTGTGCTGGCGGTGCTGTGCAACCTGCTGATCTATATCGCGGTGGAGGGCTACAGGACCATCCCGGACGCGGTGGGGAAGTACCTGGCCATCCTCTTCGGCGTGACGGTGTTCATCGTGTGCGGGTTCGAGCACTGCGTGGCCAACATGTACTACTTCACCGCCGGCGGGGCATGGAGCCTGAAAGCGATCGGCTATCTGCTGCTGATGACCCTGGGCAACGCGGCCGGCGGCGTGCTGATCCCCGCCCTGCGCCGCGCCGTCGGACCGGGAAAGAAAAGCTGATGACATGGTCCCTTGCAAGGGGCGAGAGATAATTCGGAATTCGGAATTCGGAATTCGGAATTCGGAATGCAAATTCAAATTCAAATTCTGAATGCCGAGCAGTCTGCCGCCGGGACATCGGATCCGCTGCGTCGCAGTTCCTTTCAAGGGGGTACGGGGGACGGCTTTCCGTCAGGAAAGCGTCCCCCGGCGTTTCTATATAATCCCCCTTCCCTCGGGAAGGGGGCAGGGGGATGGGGCGGTGGGTTCGGAAACCGGTTGCTGAAATGACCCACAGAGCGGACGCAGCCTTTACGCCGAAACAAAAACAGACCGGAGTCCGGTCTGTTTTGCATTGCCTCAGCGGCACCGTTGATTACTTTTTCTTGCCCTTCTTGGGAGCGACGGCAGCCTTCAGATCCTTGCCGGGCTTGAAAGCGGGAACCTTGGTCGCGGGGATCTTGATCTTCTGCTTGGTCTGGGGATTGCGGCCCTCACGAGCGGCGCGATCGCGGACTTCGAAGGTGCCGAAGCCGATCAGGACGACCTTTTCCTTCTCAACGAGGGTCTCGGTGATGGACTCGAGGGTGGCGTTGACGACCTTGGCGGCCTCGGCCTTGGTGATTTCAGCCTTGGCGGCGACTTTCTCGACGAGTTGCAGCTTATTCATGGTACAACGTCCTTTCTGTTTTTTTGTGTGGGCTACCGTGCACATTATACATGATATTCGGCCCGGATGCAACCGTCTGAGCCGACTTTTTTGCGAATTTTCGGTTAAAAATGGCGGAACGGTGGGGTTTTTCGGGGTTCAGAGGCTGCTGAACCGCGCCAGGCGGTAGCGCTTCCTCAGAAAACCGTCCAGATTACCGTATTCGCTGACGGTCAGGCGCTCGATCTCAAGCTCTTCCATGCAGGCCAGGAGGATGCAGATGCCGTGGACCACGATGTCGGCGCGCCCCGGCTGCAAGCTCGGGAGACGCAGGCGCTCCTGTACGCTCAGCTCCGACAGGAACTCGGCCTCCGTGCGGACCCTGGCGCGGGACAGCATGGTGCCGTGCATGTTGGCCCGCTCCTCCCAGGGCACGTCCCGGGCCAGGGCCGCCAGAGCCGTGAAGGTGCCGCCCGTGCCCCACCAGCGGGAGGGATGCGGGAAATCGGGATAGAGGGCCAGCCGGTCCCGGAGCACGCCCCTGGCCGCGTCGATGGCGGTGGGGATATCGGCCCGGGAATGGATATCGATCAGGCGGAACAGCCGCACGGCGCCCATCTGGCAGGAGAAGCTGCCCTGCATGCGGGAGCCTTCGCCGGCGATCACCTCGGTCGATCCGCCGCCGATGTCGATGACGCCGCAGTCCCCGCCGTCCGTCGCGCCGAGGAAGGATAGCTCTGCTTCCTCGTCGCCGGAGCAGATCTGCAGTTCACAGCCGGTGCGTTCCCGGATCATGTCCGCAAAGGCGGCCCCGTTGGCCGCGTCGCGGGTGGCGGACGTGGCAAAGATCGACAGTTCCTCCGCGCCCAGCTTCCGCGCCTGCCCCGCCTGGGTCATGACGGCCGAGCAGGTGCGCTCCATGGCCTCCTCGCTCAGCATCCGATGCTCGTCCAGACCCGCAAAGAGCCGCGTGGCAGCCCGAAACCGCCCCAGCCGGTGCCCGACATCCCCCTGGATGTCGGCGGCCAGCATGCGCACCGAGTTAGAACCGATCCCAATGACCGCTGCCTTCATCTCCATCCTCCTGCCGTCTCACTGTGCGTCCCATTCCTGTTCCTCAAGGATGATCTGCCACTCCTCCTCGGTGTATTTGTCCAGATCATCCGGATTCACGACCCGGAAGCGAATGCTGGATATGGACTGCATGTTGGCGTTTCGGGCCTCGCGGTTGATGTACTCGTCGGTGCCCACGCTGTCCAGGGCCAGCTGCAGGGCGTCGCGCTCCGATTCCTTCTCGAACAGGAGCAGCTGCTTTTCCGAGCGCACGCTCTGCGTGACCGCCGTGTCCTGGCGGATCCTGCCGACCAGGATGACGCAGAGGATGATCATGCCCGCCGCGATCAGCGCCAGGCCCAGCCAGCTGATATGGATCGTTTTCAGTTTGTTCCACAGCGATCGGAACCATCTGCTCAAGCCCGGTCACCTCCCGTATTTTGGTTCATTCGATGCCGCTGCCCGGAATCCTGCCTGAGACGGGCAAAGATCGGGCGATCGCACGGCTTCTTTACCGGATCGCGCCGAAGCGTTCGCGGATGCGGTCCGCGGTCTCCTGCGCCACGGTCCGGACCTGTTCCGCGCTCCCGCCCTCGACGACGACGCAGACGGCGTAGGGCAGGCTCTCCGTGTCCAGATATCCCACGAAGATCGCGGTCCCGCCGCTGACGCAGGCGATGCCGGTGATCCCGCCCTGCATGGGCTCCCGTGCCAGCCGGGCTTTCAGCGCGGCAGCGCTTTCGGGCGAGAGGGGCCTGCGGTATTCGGCGGAAGAGAAGCCCAGCCGGCTCGCGCCGGCGGAGGACGTGACCCGCAGCAGCAGGCGGGGTTCCATGATGGTGCCGTCGTTGGCGATGCCGGCGGCCATCATGCACAGATGCACCGGCGTGGCCAGGATGCCGCCCCGACCCGCGGCGTGGTCGGCGGCTGATCCATCGGTGGGATAGACGGCGTTCTCCACGATCAGGTCGCGGAAGAGCACGTTGTCGTTGTAGCCGAAGGTCTCGGCGGTCTCGCGGAGCTTCCGGTCCGTGACGGATGCCTCCGCGCCCGCGAGCGATCCGTCGGGCAGCGCCTGACCCTCCGCAAGCATGCAGGCGGCGGTGACGGGCCCGAAGGCCTCGCCCGGGGCATAGAGGCCGGCCGTGGCCCGGTTGCGGGTCCGGTCCGCCGTGGGGGAGGAGGCCGTGTCCATGGGATCGTAGGAGCCGAGGCTCACCATGGCCAGCACTTCGCCGGTGCGGTAGTCCATCACCACGGCGGCGCCCTTTGCCTCCGCCCCGCAGGTCCGCACAAAGGAAGCCGCGACGGCTTCGCACAGCGGGGCCGACAGGGTCAGCTGCACCGTGTCGCCCGTGTGCTCCGCTCCGCTGATCAGATCGCCGATGCGCTCAAAGACGGAGGCCTCGAAGCCGTAGAGGTAGCGGGCCTGGAAGGATTCCACGCCGTTGCGCACATGGCCGTCCGCGTCGCCCACCACATGGACCACGGCCCGGCGGACGCTCTCGCTCTCCGCGTAGACGCGGTTCCCCTCCGCGTCCGTCTGCGCCAGGACCATGCCGTCCCGGTCCGTGATCTTTCCGGCGGTGACCTGCTGCTTCTGGGCCCGCAGCCGCGGATTGTGGCTGGAGGCGAACCACCGGGAGCCGTTGGTCAGGATGCTGTAGCCCCCGTAGGCGGCCAGCAGGGCGAACATCCCAAACAGCAGGAGCGCCAGGAGCTTGAAACGAAAACGCTGCTGTTTCACAGGCCCGCCTCCTCCGCATAGTAGGACAGCCGCAGGTCCTCCTTGACGTTGTCGCGGTTCAGGCTCTCCACGCCCTGGATGAGGCCCACCAGACACATGCTGCTGACCAGCGACGTCCCGCCGTAGGAGACGAAGGGGAGGGTCACGCCGGTGAGGGGGATCATCTTGATCACGCCGCCGATGATCACGAAGGCCTGCAGGCCGATCATCACGGTGGCGCCCGCGGCCAGCAGGCCGTGGAAGCCCTTGCGCGCCGCCATGGCGGTGGTGGTGCCCCGCCAGATCATGGCCACATAGATCATCATCACGCACAGGGCGAAGATCAGGCCGAACTGCTCGCAGATCACGGCGAAGATGAAGTCCGACTCGTAGACCGGGATGGCTGTCGGGTTGCCGAGGCCCAGGCCGACGCCGAACAGGCCGCCGGAGGCGATGGCCATGAGGGCGTGGACGATCTGATAGCCGAAGGTGTCGTACACGGCCCAGGGATTCAGCCAGATGCCGACCCGCTTTTTCACGTGGGCGAACATCCGGTAGCCCGCGAAGGCCGCCGCGGCCCCGCCCGCAAGCCCCGAAAAGAGGAAGAACACGGAGCCTGTGGAGGCGAAGCACATCAGCAGGGTGACGCCGGAATAGAGGAGCGCGTTGCCCAGGTCCTTCTGCAGCATGAGGAGGCCGAGGCAGGCCGCCGCGAACAGGAACCAGGGCCAGAAGCGGCGGTGCGCCATGAAGCGCGCGCAGATGACCAGCAGGCAGAGCTTCACTGCCTCGCTGGGCTGCAGGGACATGCCCATCACGCTGATCCAGTTCTTCGCGCCGTAGGTCTCCTTGCCGAAGAGCACGGGGAGGACCAGAAAGCCCACGCCCAGCAGCGCCAGGATGCCGCAGGTCTTGGGGCCGAAGCGGAGGACCCGCACCGCCAGGATGCAGATCAGCATGGCCCCGATGCCCACGCCGTACCAGATGACCTGCTGCCTGGCGTAGGCCGGGTTGGTGTCATACAGGACCAGGACCCCCAGGGCGCAGAGGAAATTGGCCAGGGACAGCATCAGGCCGTCCACCGGGAAGATGAGGGGCAGCAGCGCCGAACCGATCCAGATCATCAGCGGGACGCCGGCGGCCAGGATATAGCCGGTGAGGGCATCTGCGGCGTGCCTGGGATCCAGGGCCAGCAGGAGGAAAGCGGAGCCGAAGAAGAGCATGACCACGGTGGTCAGCCGCCGCCCGGCGCGGCGCACCGGGTCCGGTTTTTTGAGTCCCATCACCGCGCCTCCTTTCGACGGCGCCGCCGGGGCGAGGGGTCATCGACCGGCACGGGGGCGTACAGGGGATCGGGCGGCGGCACGGGGGAGGGATCGACCCGCGGCGCGGCGTACAGCGCATCCTCCTCCGATACCACGGGATCGGGGGAGACCGGCGGGAAGAACACCGGCTGACGCGTGGGCGTGCCGGGCTGTACGGACATACCGGGCTGCACTGGCACATACGGCTGTGCGGGTATGGCGGGCTGTACGGGCATGGCGGGCTGTACGGGGGACATCGGGGCGTCTGCGTCAGGCGGCGCGGCGTTCGCGTCATCGTCCGCGTACGCGGGCCGGTACTCTTTCTCCAGGCCCATGAAGATCCGCAGGAACAGGACGGCGTCCCCGACGCGGACCACGTCTCCGTGGTGCAGATAAACCGGCTTCTTCCGCACGCTGCGCCAGGTCACGGGGCTGTCGTTCACGGTGCAGATCTGGCGGTAGGCCGGTTCGATCCGGAGCCCCTTTTTCGGGACGAAGTCGAAGTACAGATGCCGGTGCGCGACGCCGCCCACCGGGATGCAGATATCGTCGGAGCGGATGTCTCCCAACACGCCTTCCCGGGGGACCGGCACCGCCACGCCCTCGGGGAGCTCCTTGCTGCCTGATCGCACAACCCACTCGCCCACCATGCCCGCGTCCGGCAGGGAGCGGAGCAGCCGGTGCCTGGCCCGGCGGTCCCGGCGCAGCCAGCGGAAGGAACGCCAGACGATGAGCAGGCTCAGCACCGCGAACCAGTAGCGCATCACCTGCGCCACCACTTCGTAGACGGCTTCGGACACGCGGCATCCTCCTTTCCTCCGTGCTGTGTCGGGGCAGCGGGACCGGTGACAATGCAAAACCCGGTCCGCAGGTGCCGACCGGGATCAGCGTTTGGGTTTGCCCAGCAGATGCCGCAGGCGGCCCGTGAGGGTCCTGGACTCGCGAAAAGCCACCAGGGCGTCCAGGGCGCCGGCGCGGTAGTGGATATTGTCGGGGTCCATGCGGACCGCTTCCCGGTAGCTCTGCTCCGCGGACTGATACTGGGACATGGTCATCAGGACCTTGCCCTGCAGGGCATACCAGGCCGCACTGCGGCTGGAAGCGCGCAGCAGCTGCTGAAGGGCGCTTTCGGGGTATCCTTTGGCGAGCATCTTCTCCGCCACTTCCATGGCGTCCTCGCAGCTCAGCTTCCGGGGCAGAGAGGCAGCCGTGCCCGAGCCGCATTTGGAGAGCGCTTCCTCATAGGCGTGGTTCAGCGCCACCATGCGGCGGTTGGCGTCCTCCCGCTGCTTCTCATCCTGAAACTGATCAGGGTGCCAGCGGCGAGCCTGCTGATGATAGGCCTGCCGGATCGTCTTTTCATCCGCGCCCGCGGGGACGCCGAGGATCTCGAAGGGGTCATTCAACGGACTCACCTCCTTTCACCGGGATCATGGTCTCAGGCTTCCACCAGTTCCCGGCGGATGTTGGCGCCGAGGGAACGCAGTTTGCTCTCGATGTGTTCGTATCCGCGGTCGATGTATTCGGCCTCGTAGATCTCCGTCTCGCCCTTGGCCATGAGGCCCGCCACCAGCAGCGCGGCCCCGGCGCGCAGGTCCGTGGCCGTGACGGGGGCGCCGTAGAGGGAGGGTACGCCCTCGACGATGGCCGTGCGGTCCATGACGCGGATCTGGGCGCCCATGCGGATCAGCTCATCCATGTGCTTGAAGCGGGACTCGAAGATCGTCTCCTGGACGATGCTGGTGCCGTGCGCCGTGGTGAGCAGGGCGCTCATGGGCTGCTGCAGGTCCGTGGGGAAGCCGGGATAGACCTGGGTCTTGATGTTCACGGCCCGATGAGAGCCGGACATCCGCACCCGGATGGAGTCGTCGGAATCCGTGACCCGGACGCCCATCTCCAGCAGCTTGGCGGACAGGGCCTCCATGTGCGTCGGGATGCAGCCGGTGATGTTGACGTCGCCGTGGGTGGCGGCCGCGGCGATCATGAGGGTGCCCGTCTCGATCTGGTCGGGGATCACGGCGTAGGTGCTGCCGTGCAGGTAGGGCTTGCCCTTGATGCGGATCAGGTCTGTGCCGGCGCCGCGGACATTGGCGCCCATGGAATTCAGGAAGTTGGCCAGGTCCACGATGTGGGGCTCCTTGGCCGCGTTGTGCAGGACGGTGGTGCCCTCCGCCTTGCAGGCCGCCAGCATGACGTTGATGGTGCCGCCCACGGTGACCATGTCGAAGAAGACGTCGTTGCCCAGCAGCTCTTCCGCGTCGGCGATGATGGTGCCGCCCCGCTCCTCGGTCATCGCGCCCAGGGCGTTGAAGCCCTTCAGGTGCTGGTCGATGGGCCGGGTGCCGATCTTGCAGCCGCCGGGGAAGGCCACCTCCGCGTGCCGCCGGCGGCCCAGCAGCGCGCCGATCAGGTAATAGGAAGCGCGCAGCCTCTGCGCGTCGCGGTACCCCACCTGAAAGCCGTCGGCGGTGGTGGGATCCACGACCATGTGGACGCCCGGCTCATAGTCCACCGTGGCGCCCAGAGAGCGCAGGATGTCCACCAGGGCGCGCACGTCGTCGATGTCCGGGAGGTTCTCAATGGTGCAGGGCTCGTCGCACAGCAGCGTCGCGGGGATCACGGCCACGGACGTGTTCTTGCCGCCGCTGACGTGGACTTCTCCGCTCAGCGGATTCCCGCCGACGATGACCATCTTTTTCTTTCCGCTCATGATATACCTCCGCTGGACACGATGAAGGATACAGCCGGGAAGGGAGGAAGCAGAGTCATCCGACCGGTACGCTCAAACCAGAACAGACCGGAGTCTGTGCGCGTCAGGGACCGATCTGATACGTGCCGACCTGCTCCGACACGCCGAAGGCCAGGATCTCCGCCTGCTTGCGGCCATGGGGCAGGGCCTTGTCGACCTGGTTGAGCTGAACGCCCATGAAGCTGAAGACCGCGGTCTGTCCGCCGTCCAGGTTGACCGCCAGGGTGCAGCCGTGATCCTTCAGGAGTTGGGCCAGATAGACCATCTGCACGCCCTTGGAGCGGGCCAGGCGGCCTTCGCACAGGATCGCCACATAGTGGCCGGGCTCCACCATGCCGAAGGCGTAGCGGGGATTGTAACTGGTGTTGGCGGTGGCCACATAGTCGGTGTACTCCCCGTCGCGGATCAGGCAGGGGCCGAAGCAGTACACGTCGTAGGCCCCCGCGTCGATGTAGGCCTGGGCGCTCATGGCCGTGGACGGATAGCTCTCGATATGGCCGTCGGGGAAGAAGGCGAGGGTGTCGTAATTGGGCATGGTGGGCGGGTTCCTGCGGGGCTCGTCGTAGAAGATGACGCCGCCCCGGACCTCGATGCCGGTGGGATAGGTCTGCTTGATCCGGTAGGTGTAATAGTCCGTGCTGGTGGCGAAGACCACCCGGTTGTCCCGGGCGATATTGCTCACGAAATCGTGGCTGCTGCGGGGCTTCTCGGGGTTGCAGAAGACGGTGGACGGAAGCGCGCCGGCCTCCGTGTCGCACCAGATGTCCGCCGTGAAGCAGTAGAAGGGATGGCGCTTGTCCGGGACCTCGTAGGAGCGGCGGATCACGATCCGTAGGTGCTCGCCCACATAGACGTACAGCCCCTGTTCGTCGCTCGACCAGATGAACTCGCCCTCGTCCAGAAAGCCTTTCCCGTTCAGGGGCGGGAGGATGGCGGCCAGTTCCGGGTCGCTCTCGACCCAGGCACCCTCAGCGGAGGGCTCGGACGGATCGGCTTCCGGCTCGGCGACGGTCAGGACTTCGACCGTCACGGCTTCGTCGGGGACAGGCTCTTCCGTTCCGCCGGGGGCCTCTTCCTCCGCGGGCCGCTCTTCGGTCCCGGCCTCCGGCTCCTCCGGCAGCTCGAACCGCTCGGTGTCGTCTTCGCCGGGTTCATCCAGGTTCTCGAAGAAATCGCCGCCCGTCACATCGGGGCCCACCGTGGAGGCGAAGAGACCGAAGCGGTGGTTGTCGTATTCGGCGCCGGTCTCGGTCACGCTCATGCCGCTGGTGCGCTGGGTCACGTGCAGAGTGTAGGCCTCTGTGGCCATCTCCAGGCCGGTCCTGCCGTCGAAGCCCTCCAGGGGCGTCTCCCAGTTGAAGAGGGAGGCGTTGTCGGGCCACAGGTGGACGTACAGCTTCTTGGCCTGCCAGGTGCCGTACGCCTGCGCCGACTCGGGGCAGAAATCGGCGCGGCCCGTCTCGGAATAGACCTTGCGCACGGAGGCGGAGAGGATCTTGTGCATGGGATGGCCGTATTCGCCGTCGGCGTCCTGGGTCACGATGACCTCGGGCCGGACCCTGCGGATGACCTCCGCCACCCAGGCGTCGACCTTCTCCTCGCCGCCCAGGGCGTTGTACTGACGGGTGAGGTTCTTCTGGTAGCTGTCGCTGAAAGGCCCTATGATGGGATAGCGGCGGATCCCCAACAGCCACAGGCCGTTGAGCAGCTCGGACCGGCGGGTGGTGTTGGAGGGGGTCATGTAGGCGACCGCCACGCTGCGGCCTTCCTCCACGCAGGTGGGAATGGCCCCGCCCATGAAAATCAGCTCGTCGTCGGGGTGGGCGACGATGAAGAGGATGTCGGCCTTCTCCGGCGCGGGCTCCCAGCGCTGCACCCAGTCGGGGATCTCGCCCTCGCCGAAGACGAAGATCTCGTTGAACCCGAGGACCTGGCGCGTGTCGGAATCGCAATAGATGCGGACCGCGCTCACGCCGCCCTCAAAAGCGTAAAAGGCGTGGTAGATGCCCGTGTCGCCCTCGGCCACGGTCCTCCAGTTGTCGCCGGAGCCGATCTGGACCTGGTAGGAGTCGGGCATGTTCTTGAAGCAGAGATAGAGGCCGTGGATCATCGAGCCGCCGGGGGCGGTGATCGTGAGCCAGTTGTGCCGGGCCTCGTGGGTGTACCAGTAGGTGGTGTATTTGCCGTCGGTCATCTGGGTGTATTTGAACTTGGTCCCCGATGACTTGAAGCGGCACCCGTCCGTCAGATCGGCCGCCTCTTCCGCCGCGCAGACGGCGGTGAGCAGCAGCAGGAGACAGGCGGCCAGCGCCGCGATCTTCCATTTCACTCTCATTGTTCGTTTCCTTCGATCTCGATCGACACTTCGACCACGGCCGTGGGGCGCAGCACATAGGGATCCTCCGCCGTGCCGCTGCCGCCGCTGATGACCAGCCGGTCCAGCAGCAGATAACAGGCCGGCCGGCAGCCCTCGTTCTTGACCACCACGCGGATCCAGCCGATCTCGCCCTGGGACTTGGTGCAGTTGGCGGAGTACTTGTTGCTGCCCTGACTGCGGGTCCAGTAGGGGCTGTGGCCGCCGCGGGCGGCGCCGTAGCGGAAGAGGGCCTGCTCCACGCGGTTGTTGTGGGCCTCGTTCTCGGTCATCTGCGCAAGGGCCCAGGGGGTGCCCCAGGCCTTGCGCCGCTGGTTGCTCGTGAAGCCGAAGCTCTTGTTCTTCAGGTCCTCGCGGGAGAGCAGGAAGATCCGGCCGAATTCCTCCGTGTCGTCGATGGCTTCCAGCTCCGCCTCTGTGAAGGCTGTCCCGGAGAATTCGCCGTTCAGGTAATCCCACATCTCCGTCTGCCGGAAATCTCCTTTGAAGGCGATGTATTCCTGATCGTCGCCGTGGATGCGGTGATTGATCAGGATGTATTCGCTCACGCAGTAGGCCCGCCCGTCCTCCACGCTCAGCACGCGCCAGAGGATCGGCCGGATCCCGCCGTCCGCGTCCTGGGGGAATTCGCCGAGCGTGACATAGACCCAGCCGTTTCGCCTGTCGTAGCCGCGGATCCCGTCCTCCGCGAACGCAGGAAGAGCGGCCAGGGACAGCAGGAGCAGGGCGCAG
>JAEEGL012803710.1_pt1 | contig 13979 bp, 17 predicted proteins | sample 9134231 | NCBI WGS metagenome assembly JAEEGL01 (sample SAMN16246548, study PRJNA631951) | gut metagenome | biome: gut microbiome; feature: rumen; material: fiber-attached | host: Bos | place: Iran: Karaj | collected 2018-10
ATTAATCGTGGTACCATCCTACTTCATGATCTTTATAATCATCTTTAATTCTTAACGCGAATACACGATTTGACTCCAGGGTTGTAAGGCCTTTCTTCATCAATTGAATTAATTATAAAATATAAAAACTATCTCGTCAACTCTAACTTTTAAGTGACTTATATATATTAGCAGCAGTTATGATTAAAGATGACATATCATTTACTTTAATCTTTTCCATTTCTGATGTATTATCATTCTTTGAAGCATTACTAATAATATCTCTTGCTAAATCTAAGCAATCATAATTATATGAATTTTCATTAGTTACAATTTCAATAAAGAAGACTGAATCTTCTCCACCAGAAGTAAATGCAACTAATCTATTTTGTCGTCCATCAATTGTTTCTGCAACTAAGAATTCATTATCACTTAAAGAGATTTCTTTAATGTTTGAAACACCAATACCTGCATTTTCTAATGTAGCTTTTACACTAGTTTTAGCATTAGCTACATCATCATAATTGCCTTTTAGAGGTTTAATAAATATTCTAAACGAATCATTAGTATCATAAACAAGTAATCCATCTGATGTTTTATCATAATAATACTTAGTAGGTACTTTAAAAATATAACCACCTGCATTAGTTTCATTATTCTTTCCATCAGACACTCTTGCATTAGTGTTTTGATTAGCATTTACATTACTTTGATTTGAGTAAATAGTAGTAGAAAAACTTTTAGCACCTACTACTAAACCAACTAAGAATACTACTACAAAAAGAATTAAAGCTAAATTAAATGGTATAGTTTTACTACCAAAGTTAATTTTAATCATCCTTTTAGTTTTAGCATCTATATTATTTTTTACTTCAGTTGTTTCAGGAGCATCCATTAATACTTCAATATCAGTATCAGGAACTGTTTCTCCTTGATTTATTTTAGTTTCTACAACTGGAGTTGTAGATTCGGGAATACCAATATTAACACCAGGATCAACCTTTTTTTCTTCAACTACTTGTTGTTGCACTGGTTGTGTAGGAATACTTTGCACTTCAGAAATTGGAATTGTACCACTAAGATCAGGTGGATCTAATTCAATAGCTTGAGGTGGTGTTGAAGCACTTACTTGTGTGTTTGTATTATTTACATTTTCATCCATACTAGTTACTCCCTTCTATCATAATTATACTTTAAGGTATACCTATATACAATATAGGCAAGCATAAAAAAAGAAGCAAATTATGCTTCTAATTTTTTAGATACTTCTTTAAGAACTACTGCTAATTTTTTCTTAAGTTCAGTTAATGATTTTTCAATTTTTGGTTTATTTTCTTCGATAGCAGCAGCAATTACTTTATCAGCTTTTGCTTGTAATTCACTTACTTTTTCAGCAGCAACTCTTTTAGCAGTTTCAGCATCCATATTTTCTAGTTCATCTTTTAAATTATAATAATCGTCATATAATTTAGTTTTTAAAGCTTCAAAATCAATCTTTTTAACTTTTTCTATTGTTTCTCCAGCTTTTTCTTTTAAAAGTTTTCTATTTTCTTCACCAGTTCTTGGTGTAAATAAAGCACCAATTACTACTCCTACTCCAACTCCTAAAAGTAAATCTTTAAAACTTCCACGTTTACCCATTTTTATTTCCTTCCTTTCAATATTTCATCTAATTCAATTTCTTCATCACTAGGTTTTGATTTTGTTGGAACTTTAGATAAAGCACTTTCAACAATATCAACTAGTTTTTTAGCAACACCATTTACACTTCTGTCAATTCTTTTAATTACTGAGAATAAACCATTAACTGTATTTACTTTATCAATGATGTTGTCAATAAGTAATCTAGTATCATCTAAGATACCAATTACTTTAATAACGAGTACAATTATAGCAACTAGTAAACATGCAATTAAACAGTCTATTACTATTGGTAATACTGCACTTAACGTTTCCATCTAATTACTCCCTTTCATCCGTTTTATACATTGAATCTATTAAATTGAAAAGATCAGTTTCAATTGTGTCATCAAGACTTTCTTTAACACTGCCTTTTCTAGGTTCAGCCTTTATTTCTACTTCTTCTTCAGGTTCATAATCAACTGGTTCACTTTTAAAGTAGTCTTTATCATATGATTTAGTATCATAATCACTTGATTCAGCTTCACTAATTAAATCTGAAATATCTAATGATGGTGAAGTTTGTTCTTCAATAACATCAGGTTCTTCTTCAACAAAATTAGTATTATCTATTTCTACTTCTCTTGTATCAAAATCATCAAATTCAGAAATTCTAGTATCTTCTTCAAGTTCTTTTTGTTTTTGATTTTCTTGAATTAACTTTTCAGTTAATGTTTCATTTGATTCTTCATATTGAACTGGTTCAGGAATTTTTTCATCACTATAACTTACTGGACCAAACATACGCTTTCTTACTTGATCAATTTGAGGTTTATTTTTTTCAACTATTTCTTCAGGTTTGTAATTCTTATCAATTATTCCATATACCGGACTAATAATTGGTGTAACTACGAATGGTTTCTTTTCTGAATGACTAGCATTATCAAGAAGTTTTCTATAATCTCTAGTTTCATGAACAACTTCTTTTTTAGGAGGTAATTCATATCTACTTCTTTGTTTTACTTCTTCTTGTTTTGAAACCTCTCTTACTGGCATTTCTCTATGAGGAACTTGTTGAGGAGCTACTCTTGGTTGAACATGTTCAACTGGCATCTCTCTAATTGGTTCTCTTACTTCTTCAACAGGTTCTTCAAAATTATCAAATCCATGTAATCCAGAACGAGTTCTTGATACTGGTTCAAAATCATCTACTTGAAAACTCTTATCATTATCTTTTGAATAATCAACTTTTACTTCTTTAATTATATCTTCTTCTGAATCATAATCAACAAATGATTGTTTATTTTTTGTTTTCTTAGGAACTCTTTTTGGTAATTGTTCTACATTTTCGTCTTCTTCAGTTTCGTCAAATAAAATACCTTTTACTTTATCTAATAATCCCATAATGATTCTCCTTTTATCTTATTACTTCACTGTCGTATTTTTCTGGTTCATAATAAGTATCATCAATTTCAAGTAGAGATGAACTATCATCTTTAATTTCAAATACATTTATTTCTTCTTCAACAATATTTAAATCATTTCCAATTAAATTTTGAATGATACTTTTATTATATTTCATTGTTGTACATATAACTAATGAATTAGCTATGGCTTTATTTATATCTTGTTTCTTAACATATGTTTCTACCTTAGCATAATTATATTCTACATAAACTAAGTATGAATTATTTTCTTTGTAATATACATTTATTATTCCTTCATTATCATTGTTATTAAACTTATAACTTTGATAAGCATCTTCTTCATTATAATCAGTTTCATCACCATTATAATATCTAACTAAATCAACATATAAATAATATGTATATCCATCACTTTTTAGTATTTCATTATATTCGTCTTTATATGAAACACTCATTCCAGTTGGTAAATAATACTTAAAACCTTTGTTGTTATGATTGTAAATCACATTCTTGCTATGAATCACTTCATCAACAATATTTTCAATAGAAGCATTTTGTACATTTACACAACCTGTTGTTACAATTAACATAGTTAGGATCAATATAAGTTTTTTTCTCATAAAACACCTACTCTTCTAAATAATTATAACAAACTTTAAATATTTTTAAAACAATATTTATATATACTCCTACAATAATTATTATAACATAGTATATAAAAAGAATAGTCAAATTTGACTATTCTTTTACAGCGTCTAAATAATTTATTTTTTGTCCCTTTTCAGAGAATTTCTTTTCATATTCTGTTTGATAATTTTCAACATCTTCATTATGTAAGTCTAAAGAACATTTATGAATTGTATAACCATATTCACTTAAAGATACTATCGAAGAAGAAAATAAACCAATATTATCTGTTTTTTGAATAATATGAGGTTTACCACTAAAAACTGAATCATATATTTTTAAGAAGAAAGATGAAGTTAATCTTCTTTTAGCATGTCTATTTTTAGGCCATGGATCAGAAAAATTTAAATAAATAACATCTATTTCTTTATCAAATACATCATTTAAGTTTTCAGCATCCATATGAATTAATCTTAAATTAGGAATATCTAAATCATCTAATTTTTGAACAGCTCTCATTTGAACCGATTCATATTTTTCTAAACCAACATAATTATTTTCAGGATGATTAAGTGCATTTTGAATAATAAAGTCTCCTTTACCCATTCCTATTTCTAAATGAATTGGATTATCATTACCAAATAACTTTTTAAATTCACCCTTATGATTTTCAGGATTTATAATTATATATTTACTGTTTTCTACTGTTTCAAGTGCATTTTTTACTCTTCTCAATCTCATGAGATTCACCCTTTCAAGCAAGATAGATTATATCAAATGAGTAAAAAAAAAGAAAGATTAACTTTCTTTATTAGCTTTAACTGCAGCTGTACAAGTATTTTGTGTAGGATGGAATAAACATTCAGTACAAGTATTGAAACTATCACCTGCTGAACTAATTCCATCAAATACCCAATTTACTACTGTTGGTATAAAGAAAATAATTACACCAGCTAATGCTCTTCTTCCTAATTTAACAGCTTGTTTTTTGATATCTTCGTCTTTTTCTGATACTACAGCCTTACCAAAGTCCATCATACCAAGTACAATAATAATAACTGGAATAGCTACTTTAAAAATTAAAATTGCATATCCAACAAATTGTAATAAGTTAGAAGATTTATTACAAAAAGTAGTTATATCTGCTAATAACATAATTCATTCCTCTTTTCTAAAGATATTATATTTTATTTAATAACAATGTGTCAATAAAAATTAAACTTATTGACAATCAATTATATATTAAATCCTAATTTTCTTAAAAACTCATTAATTTCGCCACAATTTGTATCTCTATCATTAAGTGGTGGAATATTATCAAACACTTTTACACCAGTCTCAATTTCGAAATCATATACTTCATCATCTGAAACAAAACTCATATTAAGAACTACTTTGTCATTCTTTCTTTCAACAAAAGCATTCTTATTTCTTCTTATACATTTAGTTAATCTTATAAATGAAGGTTCAACTAAATACACAATAGAATTACAGTATTTATCAGCTTCTGGAAAATCATTTAAATCAATAATTACTCCAGCCGCATCACTATTATCTTTCAAAACTCTTTCAAGTTCAATTCTACTCATACAAGAAAATAATTTATCAGATCTATAATAAATTAAATCTTGTCTGTTTATCTCTACACCAATAGATGGTATTCCAGCAGCATTTAATTGTCTAACCATCATATTTGTTAATGTAGAAGCTCCGGCATGCATTGTTAAATTAGCAAGCCCAATAATCTTTTTACCCGCAATTTGAACATTTAGTGGTCCTCTTTTATCATCGTTTAAATAAGTTGCACTAGTTGTTCCAGTTGAATATCCTACGCTATCTTTAGGTTGATTTAAAATATATTCAACGTTAGATAAACTATTTGGATTATTATATAAGAATTTAATACCTTCAAGATTTCTTGAGAAATTATATATTCCACATTTTACCAAATTAGCAAGATATTCATTTGAATTAACAATCGGAGTATCATTTAATAAAAGAATTACTCTATTTGCATCAACATCATGTGCAAATTTTTCCATAACTTGTAAATTTGTATAATCACTAATAGATGTTACATCTATTATTAATTTATCAAAATATAAATTAACAAATTTGCTTAATAATTCTGATACTTCAAATTGTCCTTCAATTTTTTTAATTACATCAACATCTAATTGATCTAATATCGCTTTGTTTTCATTAACTACTATAACATTCATTATGCGTAACCACCTTCCGAATCATCTGATGGATCTAAATAATCATCAAATGGATATGCTATATTTTTTGTTTGTCCAGAAACGAAAAAATTCAAATTAACATTAATCATATTTATTATATCAATTTGTATACTAAAAAAAGTTGCCACAAAATAATTTGAAAATGCTAATGATGTATCATCTAATCGATCTTGATTTTGTCTAATTATACAATAATTATACTTTTTCTTATCAAAATTAAAATTATATGTACTTTTTTTATAGGCAGTTGTATTAGACACCCCCATAGTACGTGCATCAAGAGTATTATTAGCTTTTGAATTAGGAGTATTCTTTTTAACTGCATCTACAACCATTTTGCAATTACCAAGTGTATTATAATTAATTGCTTTCATTTTTTCGTTTATTTCAACTAAAACAGGACCTGTACTTGCTTCCAGACTATGTTTATCATCCGTAGGCCCAGGTCCGTTATATTTTTCCAAAATATCAATTATACTATCTTTCATCGCAAATGCTTTAGCATAATTTACGGAAAATGCTAGATAGCCTGTAAAAACAACTATAAAAACAATAACGATACCAAATATCCAAGTTGCTCCTATAGCCTCTCTCATTAAGACTCCTATTTATTTACAGTTTTTTGATTATTTGGACATTTTAATCCAGTAACTTCATTTCCGTTTTCATCAAAATAATTACAATTACATGTAGAATTAGTACATGCACATGCATGAGCTTGTGAACAATATGTATTTCTTTGAATTGTTGCTTGAATTCCTGGCCATATCCAAGAACGGAATAATAATGCAATTGCTGCAATTGCTACTACTGCTACAGCAGTCATACTTAATTCGCCTGTTGCGTCTTTCATTTATAACATCTCTCCTTTATTCTATATAATTATATATTAAAATATTTTTAAATATATTTCAATAAAATTGTATACTTTTTATACATTTTTTAATCTTACCAACTATTAACATCATTTGGATAATGTATAGCATTAGTTGTACCTACAACATTAAATTTAAATACTTCTCCAAATACTGGCAACGAAAAGCTAAAAAACATATATACATCATAATAATAGTCAATTTGTGATGTTCCCTTAACACCTCTAGCAACATATTCCGCATCATTTGTCATATTATATTTAGTTCTAGTAATACATACTTGAGCAGGTTTACTATCTTCATCACCACTACCTTTAGTTTTTACACCAGATGAAACACCGTTATCTATTTCAAGATATTTTTGACCATTTTTAAATAATCTTCTACATACTTTGCCATTTAAATAGCCATTATTATTTAGGTATTTACCAATAGTTTCAACTGCTTTTGGATTAACTCCCTGATTTTGTTCTATTACATTAACAACACTTGTTTTTAATTTATAAGCTTTATTATAGTTAATAGAAATCGATATAAAAGCAACAAGAATAACCATAAAAATTAATACTAAAGAATATAACCATGCACCAGCAATCGAATCTCTCATTTAATCACCCTATTCTATATAAATTATAACTATTATTTATTTTATAAACAATAGAGATAAAAAAAATAGACATTTTAAATGTCTATTTCTATTCATATCTATATCTATTTTTTCCTTTAGTAGATACTTCAATTATCTTCTTAACACCAAAGAATAAAGCTACACCAATAATTACAATTAATAATAAATATAAAAGTAATTTAGATGACTTTTTAGTTGTGATCATATAAGTACAAGTTGTACCATCCACAGCTTCAACTAAAATTTCAATTTTACTATTATTCTTTAATTTTTCATTACCATTTATTGTAAAAATTGAACTAGGATTTGTTGGTATAGCTTCAATTTCTAATTGTCTATCATTATTTTGAAGTTTAATAACATATTGTTCCTTACTAGAAGAAAAATCAATATTATAATCTTTAATTAATAATTGAGCTAAAGAACAATCTCCTTCTTCTTTAGTATATCTTGTTACATTAATTTTTACTTCAGTAGTATTAGTTAAATCACTACTTGTTACTTTAATATTTATTGTTCCACCTTCAGATGTAATATCACCATTACCAGTAACATCTACATAAGCAGATGAATCATTTGTTTCAACATATACTGCAAATTCACTCATACTATAAGGTACTTTAATTGAGTATTCATTTTTATCACTTGTATATCCTAAATCAAATTTATCATTAATTGTTATTCTTTTAATAGATGCATCACTAGTAACTGCTTTAGTTGTAGTTGTAGTACTACTAGTTGTATTTTCACTTGGAGAAGTAACTCCTTGAGTAGAAGTAGTATCATTACCACCTATTTTTCTACTTGTAGTTTCACCAGGTCTTTGAGTAGTTGGCTTTTGAGTAGGACTAGTTGGTTTTGCAGTAGTAGGTGCTTGCTTTGTTGTAGTAGTTTGTTGATATGGTTGACCATTTGAAGTTTTAGTACAATCATAAGTTACATCCATATTTGTATATACACGTTCTATTGGACCACTACATCTTCCTGATCTATTAAGTCCATAAGTAACAGATGCTTTATAAGGTGTTCTATTACCATTAGCACACATATCAGTTGGTGCAACAACTTGAATATTATGATAATTATATGTTAGTGTTCCAGTATCACAATAGTTTTGTAAACAACTTCTATATGTTTTTTTACCAGTAACATTAGACAAACTAGTATTTTTTGTAACATCTGCTCTACATTCTTCTTGTGAAGAATATATAGCGGCATTAGCATTAATAAGGCAAGTAAACATCATAACAAATACAAAAATTAAATAATTAAATTTTTTCATAGATGTCCTCCATTCAAGTAAATTATAATTTAATATTTAGTATAACACAATAACTTAGACTCTTCTATTTTTACTTACAAGTTCAATATCTTCAGTTAATGATTTAATTCTTTCAATTATTCTTTTAGCTTTAACTAAATCAACCGATTGTTTAGTTTCAGCTAAATGAGATTCTAACTCTTCAATATTTAAATTTGAAGTAAAGAATGTAGGAAGGTTTTCTTCCATTCTATATTGAAGAATAGTTCCAAGTATTTCATCTCTACTCCAAGCTGTTAAGTTTTCTGCTCCAATATCATCAAAAAGAATAATATCAGCATTCATTATCTTTTTAATCATTTCATCATATGATTCACTATCAGATTTATTAAATGATTCTTTTAGAGTTCTAAGTAATTGTGGATAATACATAATTACTGTAGTAGCTCCATTCTTAGCTAACTCATTTAAAAGAGCTGCTAATATGTAAGTCTTACCACTACCAAAAGATCCATGTAAGTATAAACCTTTTTGATGTTTATCTTTATTATATTTTTTATAAAAATCTTTTACCCATTTAATAGTTTGTAATCTATTTTTATCAGTTAAATCTATTTCACCCATAGATGCATTTTTTATTTGAATTGGTTCATTATAGAAGAAAGCAGTACTAGATGCTTCTTTTCTTTTTTGTTCATTTAACTCTTTTAAATACTTACATTCATGATATTCAAAAGTAATCATATTATTATCTACCCTTGGATATAGAATTAATCCAGGACAAGTATTCTTACATTCATTTAAACCTTTACATTTAGAACAAGTTTTAAGTTCACTCACGCAAGCTTGAATCTTAGATGTATATTTTTTAGCTAAATCATCACTAGCTTTAATTCTAGCTACTAATTTTTTAAAGTCAGGATCTTTAACTGCTTCTAAATAATCAAAACTTAGTTTAGTATCATCTTTAAATATATTAGTTTTCATTTAATCACCTAAATTCTTTAAATTCTTCTTCTAATGCTTTTAAGTCTTCTTCACTAATTTCACTAGACTCTAATTCTTTATTCATCCATAATGGAATTTCTTTTATTTCTTTTTTCTTTTCAGTTTTAACTACTGAAGAAGTTTTCTTCTTATAAGCTTTCTTCAATTCTTCCATCGCATCAGGAACAGTCTTAATTCCTTTTCTTTTAAATGAAGTAGCAATAGTTTCTATATAATTACGAGTTAATTTACCATCATTAACTCTAATACAAAAATCTACTAAAACATTTATTACTCCAGGACTTAATTCAAAGTTAATTGCTAAACCTTCAAGGGTTTGTAAATCATACTTACTAGGATTAACTCCTTTATTCTTTCCTTTAAGGAAATCATTTGGAGTTGTATTTTCAAAGAATTTAATAATCTTTGCTTTATTAGAAGTATCTCCTTCTGGAGTTTTTAAATACTCTGGTTGAGTTCTATAAATTAATGTTGGAAGTCTTCCATTATTATTAAATTCATAACTCTTTCTTGCATTTTGAATAAGTTTATCTTTACTTATCAAACCTATATCATCAATTGATAATCGTATTATTTCAATCATTTTAATTGTATCTATATTGTATACAAATGAAAGTTGATTAATAAGCGATTTAACTTTCTTATTAAATGTTCTTGCATTAATAAGTCCACTTGGAATAGATTTAATAACTAATTCAAAATCAATTCTATCTTCAAAAGATGGAGATAACTTTTCTTCTCTTCTTATTTCTTCAAGACTAGTTGAAGGAATAGTTTTAAAGTTTTCATTCATTGTAGAAGTTATTTCTTCATATCCATCTTTTCTAATTATTCTTTTCTTATAATAATTAATTAAGTTTCTATATTCTTCTTCACCAATATTATTTTTAAGAAGAATACTTAATACAGGGTGGTTAAAGAATTCATAAGCACTTACTGGTGAATATAATTCATATATGTATTCATTTAAATTATCATTTTTTCTTATAAAACTTTTTACTAAACCAATTGCTTCAAGAGTCTTTCTTGCTTCAACGATTTTATCTAATCTAGATTTTAATACAACCATTAAATGATGATGTGTATAATCACCACTTATAAATTCACTTTTATCTAAATCAGACCATAATGATAAATATAAAGAAATAGCATCTGCTCCTATTATAGGTTGATACAAACTAATAAGTATTTTTTTATCTTGATCAGTTAATATAGTTTGATTAACAACAGTATAAATATCAGCAGGTAATAAATTAACTTTCATATCCCACCACACCTTTAACATATTATACTATTTTAAAGGTGTTTATTCTACAAAAACTTAATTTCTGAACACTAAAAAAGAAGAGTTTTTACTCTTCTTCATCATCTTTATTTTCTTTTATATCTTTTTCTTCTTTTGAAGTGTCTTCTTCATCTGGATCAAAGTCAATTGATAAACCAAATTCATTTAATTTTTGCATAATTTCAGTTTCAATATCTACTTCATTATTAGTAACTTTAATTGCCATATTTATACCTCTTGAATTACATCAATAATCATTGGTTTTGTACCAGTTTCTTCAAAGAAATATTTAGATAATTCTTCCCTTAATTCATTCTTAATTGAATTGAAATCAACATACTTAGGAGAAACATTTCTTTCAATGATTTCTTTACTAATCTTTTTGATTTCTTCAATCATTTTATAAGAGTCTCTTACATAGATGAATCCTCTTGTAGTTATTTCTGGTCCTACTAGAATTTCTCTAGACTTTTTATCTAAAGTAGCACTAATTAGAAGAATTCCATTTTCTCCTAGCATTTCTCTATCTTTAATAACCAGTTCTCCAATATCATCTGAAGTTTTACCATCTATTAAAGTTTCATTAATTTTAATCTTATCGAACTTATCAGTTTGTAATACTCCATCAACAAATTCAACAACATCACCATTTTGTTTTAAGATAATATTTTCTTTTGGCATATGTAATTCATCTGCTAAATTTGCATTATTAACCATTAATCTATATTCACCTTTAACTGGCATATAATATTTAGGATTTAATAGATTTAACATAATCATTAAATCTTCAGAAGATGCATGATGTAATACAGTCTTATCTTTAGGTAATACGATTGTATTAACATTCTTTTGAGCAATTGCATCTCTCATCTTAACAACTATCTTTTCAGTATCATCATATACTGGTTCAGCAAATACTACTGTATCAGTTTCTTTAAGATGAATAAACTTATCATTTTCAGTAACTATCTTATTTAAAGCTCCAGTTGGAGTCTTTCTATCATCACATACTAAGATAATTGAATCTTTTCTTTCAATATCTTCAATACCACCAATTAAATCATCTGATACATTTAAATACCCATTTTCTCTTGCCATCTTAATAATGTTTTGTAACTTGTTACCCATGATAACAACTTTTCTATGCATATTAATAGATGCATCAAATAATTCTTGGATAGCATATAAATGAACTGGAAGTATACTTACAATAATTCTTCCTTCAGCTTGATTAATTGTATCTTTAAACCAAGATGTTAATCTATGATGTGGACTAGTATGTCCTTTTTTCTCTGAAAAACTTGATTCAGAAAGTAAACATAAAACTCCTTGTTTACCTACATAAGCAACCTTACCTAAATCCATACCATATGAACCTGTCATAGTTGGATCTATAAGGAAGTCTCCTGTATAACAAATAGCTCCATCTTTAGTATTTAATACATACATTACAGCATCTGGTACTGAATGAGATACATTAATTGGGAATATAGAAAGTTCACCAAATGTAATCTTCTTATGTGCCTTTATTTCTATTATGTTATCTTTATTAACACCTTCAAGAACCATATATTCTTTAGTGTATTTAGTAGCAAATATTTTTACATCAGGTAAAGCATTTATTAAATCACTTACACCACCCATTTGTTCTAAGTGTGCATGAGTAATAAATATACCTCTTATTCTTTTCTTATTTTCTATTAAATAATTATAATCAGGAATAATATAATCTATTCCATACATATTATCATTCGCATATTTAAGTCCGCAGTCAAAAACAAAAATGTTTTCATCTACTTCAACAACGTAAGTGTTCTTACCACTTTCGTTAAGACCACCTAATGCGAAGATTTTTATTTTACTCATAAAAATTCTCCTTTCAAAAAAATTAAATTAAAAAGGCACTCAAGTGAATTAATTATAGCACATCACTTAAGTTTTAACAACTTCTCTTTATTTCTAATTAAATTATACAATAGTTTAATAATTTGTGTTATATTTTAATTGGTGATTAAAATGAAAGATTGTATTTTTTGTAAACTTGCAAATGGTGAAATACCTACTAAAGTAGTTTTTGAAGATGAAGTTGTAACAGTATTCATGGATGCTAATCCTAATACTGATGGACATATGTTAATTGTTCCTAAAAAACATATCGAAGACTTTACTGAAATAGATAATGAAACATTAACACATGTTCATGATGTAGCTAAGAAAATGAAAGACCTAATTTATGATAGACTTGGAACATGTGGACTTAAACTTGTTAACAACTATGGATCAGAACAACAAGTTAAACATTATCATATGCATGTAATACCTGTATATGAAGATACTGATTTCCATTATCAATTTGAAGATCCAAATAAGATTGATTCAGTGTTTGAAAAACTAACTAAATAAAACTCATCAAATGATGAGTTTTTTTAGTCTTATAAATACGAATCATTTAATTTAGTGTAATGATACCTTTTACTAAATGCATATAAAAGAATTGCACAAAAAGGAATAAGAATCGTAAATCTTCTATTATCATTACTAGTACTAAATCTCATAGATAAATCTCCTAAACATTCAATTCTCATTTTTATATATGTATATAATGTAACTAAAGATAAAACCACAAAAAATATACGTAAAAACATAAACCAAAATGGTTGTAACCAAGATAATTCAAAGAATAACCAAATTCCCCAAAAAAGTGATAAATCAACATACTTTCTTATGTGCACTCTACTTCCTTCATCATTACATATTTGAAAAAATACAGTCATTCTATATATTGGAATAATTCCTAAATAAGGATTCCTATGAGCTTTATAAAATAATAATTCGTAAGATACTAAACTAATATCAACGAATAATAAAATAATTATTGGAACTACTATATTAGCAGTATGATAAATACTTAAATAATAAATAATTCCAAAAGAATATAAAGATAAAAGAATTATATTAATAATTATGAATAATGGACTTTTAAATAAAACAAGTGCATTATTTCTTTTTTCTTTTAAATCATATTC
>JAEEGL013383905.1_pt1 | contig 13979 bp, 18 predicted proteins | sample 9134231 | NCBI WGS metagenome assembly JAEEGL01 (sample SAMN16246548, study PRJNA631951) | gut metagenome | biome: gut microbiome; feature: rumen; material: fiber-attached | host: Bos | place: Iran: Karaj | collected 2018-10
AGGTCCAAAATTCCGTCCCGTTGACAGCGAATACCTTGACTTTGATGACGTATGGGAAAAGTACATGGACATGATGGAATGGCTCGCAGGTCTCTATGTAAACACCCTCAACGTTATCCACTATATGCACGATAAATACAGCTACGAGAGACTCCAGATGGCTCTCCACGACAGAGATGTCAAGCGCTACTTCGCAACCGGTATCGCAGGTCTTTCAGTCGTTGCGGACTCGCTCTCAGCTATCAAGTACGCAAAGGTCAAGCCTATCCGCAAGGATATCGAGATAAAGGACAAGGCAGGAAACGTAATAGACGTTGCCAAGAACGTTGTCGTTGACTACGAAATTGAGGGAGATTTCCCGAAATACGGCAACAACGACGACCGAGTTGACGAGCTTGCTGTTACAGTTGTCCGTAAATTCATGGACTGCGTAAGAAAACATCACACCTACCGCGACGGCGTGCCGACAATGTCTATCCTCACTATCACATCAAACGTTGTATACGGCAACACTACCGGTAACACTCCCCACGGCCGCAAGCAGGGCGTGCCGCTCGCTCCGGGAGCTCACCCGATGCACGGCAGAGATACTCACGGCGCTGTAGCTTCACTCTCATCTGTTGCGAAGCTCCCCTTCCGTCACGCTCAGGACGGTATCTCCAATACCTTCTCAATTGTCCCTGACGCACTCGGCAAGGATATGCAGGTATTCGCCGGTGACCTCGATATTGAGAAGCTCGCTGCGGAGTTAAACAATGAATGATAAAACTATCGCCCCCGAGGGCAGAACTCCGGACGAGCTCGCAGACCTGATAGACCAGCTAATGTCGCAGGGAAGCGGTCATGTGAATATCACCTCTGACGGCAGCGGCGACGGGCTGAAAGTCGATACAGTCAAAAGCACTGACGTATGCGGCACTAAAGGAGCCTGCTGTCAGCCGACAGAGCTCGAACCGGAAGAAGACTGAATCATATAGAGCGCCGCGACCGGCGTTCCGCAAATATCTGAAAGGAATGATATTATGGCAAACGATAAGCAGATTGACAACCTCATTGAGCTCATCGACGGCTATGTAGAAAAAGGCGGTCACCACCTCAATGTTAACGTATTCACGAGAGAAACTCTCCTTGATGCACAGGCTCACCCCGAGAAGTACCCTCAGCTCACCGTAAGAGTTTCCGGATACGCTGTAAACTTCGTAAAGCTCACTAAAGAGCAGCAGGACGACGTTATCTCACGTACATTCCACAGCAATCTGTAATAGCAAAGGGCAGTCTATTGACTGCCCTTTTATTCATTCAGACGTAATGTCTCATATCCGCGGAAAGTCTCTCCTCTGAGCTGATAAGGCGCTTGGCGATGTCCTTAGAACGCTCGTCCGCCGCCTTATACTGGTTCATATATCTGCTCAGCGACTTTATCCCCATGTTGCAGCCGTCCATCATCATCTCGGCAATTTTGCTGTCGGAGCCGTCGACCATCATCTCGAAATTGGTCTTGACCCACGACATTCCCTGCACGAGCGGATTCGGCTCCTTGCCGTCGTCGTGATAATCAGCAAGGACTTTCTGCAAATCGGACTGTAAACGCTGGCTCTCACTTCTGCTGTCGCTGAGTATGCCGCGAAGCCCGTCTCCCTTTACGTGGTCAACTACCTCGTCGATAGCGGAAATCCCCATTTTGATGCCGGAATCGCACTCGCGAAGCAGTCTGATAGTATCCTGTTCAACCATAAAAAAACACTCCTTTCGACGTTATTATGCGCCGAAAGGAGTTATTTTATTCAAATTAAAGCATTGAAGCTCTGAGCTCCTCGCCCGAAAGCTTTGAAAGGTATGCAGGAGCGATATCGAAAGCTGTCTTGCAGCCTGTAGCTCCCTCAGCCTTGAGGCGTGCCATTGCTCTTGCAAAGCAGATAAGTACACTTGCTGTGAACTCGGGATTTGACTCGAGCTTGAGTGAATACTCTATCATCTGGTGAGTTTTCTCGCCGTCGCCTGTGAGACCGCTTCTCATAACGAAGCCGCCGTGAGGCATCTTGTTGTGAACAGCGTCGAACTCCTCTTCTGTGATGAAGTTTACAGTTGTATCGTACTCGTCGAAATAATTCTTCATTGTCTTGATGTCGTTCTCGATCTTAGCGAGGTCAGCGCCCTCCTCGGGAACTATCCAGCACTCGCGGAGATGCTTCTCGCGGGTCGTGAGCTCGGGCTGGCTTCCGCTGCGGACAGCCTCCATAGCTGATTCTATCGGAACAGTGTACTGGATTCCGCGCTTAACGCCTTCAACACGGCGGATAGCGTCAGAGTGACCCTGACTTACGCCCTTGCCCCAGAATGTATAGCTCTTGCCGTTGGGGAGGATAGACTCGGCATAAAGTCTGTTGAGTGAGAAAAGACCGGGATCCCAGCCGAGTGAGATGAATGCAAGGTGACCGCTCTCCTTGGCAGCCTTGTCAACGTTTGCGAAGTGCTCGGGGATACGCTTGTGAGTATCAAAGCTGTCGATAACGTTGAAGTCCTTTGCAAGCTCGGGAGTCTGCTTAGGAAGGTCTGTAGCGCTTCCTCCGCATATGATAAGAACGTCGATGTCGTTCTTTTTATTCTTAAGATCGTCCATGCTGAACACGGGAGCTCCTGCTGTGAGGGGCTTGAGTGTTGAAGGATCGCGGCGGGTGAATATTCCCGCAAGCTCCATATCGTCATTCTGTCTGATAGCAAGTTCTACGCCCTTGCCAAGGTTGCCATAGCCGGCAATACCTATTCTTACTTTGCTCATTGGTAAATTCTCCTTTGGAAATTTATTTGAACCGCCCTCGCCATTGAAGACGGAACTTAGCTATTTTACCATTTGCTCTCAGATAAGCATCTGCATATCATAAAGTCCGGCAGGCTTATCCTTTAAATAAAGCGCCGCCTTGACAGAGCCCTCCGCGAACACCATTTTCGACGCCGCAGAGTGCGAAAGAGTTATAACTTCGTCGTTTCCGGCAAAGATAACGTCGTGCTCACCTACGATAGTGCCGCCGCGGATAGCGTGCATACCTATCTCCTTCTTTTCACGCTTCTGACGGCGTGAATGACGGTCGTAGACATACTCCTTCGAGTTGCCGAACTCCTCGTTTATAGCGTTTGCAAGCATTATTGCAGTTCCGCTCGGAGCGTCTATCTTCTGATTGTGGTGCTTTTCAACTATCTCGATATCGAATCTGTCGCCGAGAACATTTGCTGCCTTTCTTGCAAGCTGCACGAGAAGGTTGATGCCAAGCGACATATTGAATGTGAAGAATATCGGGATCTGCTGAGCTGCACTCTTTATCTGAGCAATCTGCTCATCGCTGTAGCCAGTTGAGCCGATAACGAGCGGAGTGCCTGTTGAAAGACAGTAGCCGAGAAGATTGTGGAGCAGAGCCGGATTCGAGAAATCGATTATAACGTCCGGCTTTTCCGGAAGCTTATCCGGAGCTGCAACTATCGGGAAATCAGCATACTCTTTGGTGAAAACGTCAACGCCGGCAATGACCTTGCAGTCGTCGCGGTCCTGAATGCAGTTGTATATATTCTTTCCCATTTTGCCGTTAGCGCCGCAAATAACAATTCTTGTCATGATTTACACTTCCTTTACATAGAGGCGAACGTGGTTACTTTACGAGACCGTGCTTCTGGAGTGAAGCGCGGAGCTTAGCCTTGTGCTCGTCGCTCATCTCATAGAGAGGCAGACGGCAGGGACCTGCATTCCAGCCTATCATGTTCATTGCTTCCTTGACAGGAATGGGGTTTACCTCGATGAAGAGGTCATTGATGAGGTCGAGGTATTCGATCTGCATCTTCATCGCAGCAGCGAAATTGTTGTCGAGACAATACTGAGCCATCTGGTGAGTCTCAGCAGGGATAACGTGCGAAAGAACGGATATAACGCCCTTTGCACCGAGTGACATGAGCGGAACTATCTGGTCGTCGTTGCCGCTGTAAACGTCAATATTGTCGCCGCACTCAGCGATGAGCTTTGCAGCGTAGCTGATATTGCCGCTTGCTTCCTTGATAGCAGCGATGTTCTTGTGCTTAGCGAGCTCCTTAACAGTTGCAACGTCGATATTCACGCCTGTTCTGCCGGGGATATTGTAAAGGATTATCGGAACATTCACAGCGTCAGCGATAGCTGTGAAATGAGCGATAAGTCCGCGCTGAGTTGTCTTGTTATAGTAAGGAGTGACAAGGAGCAGAGCGTCTGCGCCGGCAGCCTCAGCCTCCTGTGAGAGCTTTACAGCGTATGCAGTGTCGTTGCTGCCTGTTCCTGCGATGACCGGAACTCTTCCGGCAGCCTGCTTTACTGCGAATTTGATGCAGTCGAGATGCTCGTCATCGGTCATGGTAGAAGCTTCGCCTGTAGTGCCACAGATAACGATACCATCTGTACCCTTTTTTATCTGGTCGTCGATGAGCTCACCGAGCTCATCGTAGTTTATGGAACCGTCGGCGTTCATAGGAGTGATGATAGCGATAGCCGCACCGGTGAATATGGTATTCTTCATAAGGATTCTCCTTTCGGTAAATAATGTAGGGAACGCCGCCTCGGCGTTCCATGCCGAACCATACATATATGCCGCACATGAAAAGCTGATCGACACATATTATTTCATGCATAAATGTGGATTTAAAAATTATTATACTAATGCGGAACGCCGAGGGCGGCGTTTCCCACAAATAAATTATTTAATATGAACTAATCATATTATTCACATTAATCAAAGTATCCCTTTGCTGCGAGGAGCTCGGCAAGGAGGACTCCGCCGCCTGCTGCGCCTCTGAGAGTATTGTGTGAGAGACAAACGAACTTGTAGTCATACTGTGTATCCTCGCGGAGACGTCCTGTTGAAACTGCCATGCCGCCCTCGAGATTTCTGTCGAGCTTAGCCTGCGGACGGTTATCCTCCTCGAAGTAGTGGATAAACTGCTTGGGAGCGCTCGGGAGCTCGAGCTCCTGAGGTACGCCCTTGAAGTTCTTCCAGAGGTCGAGTATCTCCTCCTTGGAGGGCTTGTTCTCGAAGCTTACGAATACAGCGGCTGTATGACCGTCTGATACGGGAACGCGGAGACACTGAGTGGTGATGTTGGGAGCTGTAGCCTTGACTATCTCATTGCCCTTTATCTCGCCCCATACCTTGAGAGGCTCCTGCTCGGACTTTTCTTCCTCGCCGCCGATGTAGGGAATGAGGTTATCCACCATTTCAGGCCATGTCTCGAAATTCTTTCCTGCTCCGGAAATTGCCTGATATGTGCAGGCGAGAACGTTCTTGAGTCCGAACTTTCTGAGCGGGTGAAGTGCGGGAACGTAGCTCTGGATAGAGCAGTTTGACTTGACAGCGATAAAGCCTCTCTTTGTGCCGAGACGCTCGCGCTGAGCCTTGATTATCTCAATGTGGTCAGGATTTATCTCCGGAACTACCATAGGTACGTCAGGAGTGAATCTGTGTGCGGAATTGTTGGAGACGATAGGACACTCTGCCTTTGCGTAAGCCTCTTCGAGAGCCTTTATCTCGTCCTTCTTCATGTCAACAGCACAGAAGCAGAAATCCACCATTGAAGCTATCTTCTCGATATCGTTTGTCGCATCGAGGAGGACCATATCCTTCATAGCTGCGGGCATGGGAACTGCCATCTTCCAGCGGCTTCCGGCAGCCTGCTCATATGTCTGACCTGCGCTTCTGGGAGATGCTGCGAGCACCTTGACATTGAACCACGGATGGTTCTCGAGAAGCGTTGCGAAACGCTGTCCGACCATACCTGTTGCGCCGATGATACCTACATTGTACTGTTTCATAAAAAAACTCCTTCAAAAAAATTTTTCACAAAAATAAGAAAACCGGTTGCAAACCGGCTCATCATGAGTTATAATAGAAATGTTAGCATAGCAAGTAAGTTATGCGATAGCTCTCCATCAAACACATGATGACAGCTATATACCTGTTCGATATACAGCCAGAACGGAATGTACCAAATGCCGTTCTTCGGCAGCCTTGCCTTTCACCGCGGTTCACCGGACTGGTCGTCCTCCGCGCGATTACTTTTCGCAGCCGCACCTCTACCTTGTTATTATAATAGCACTTTCCCCCTCTGATGTCAACAGTTTTCGCAAATTTTACAAGAAAAAATTGAAAGGACGTCCGTTATGACCGTATCTGAATACATAAATGCTGCTCTGATGCAGCTCCGGGACGAGGAATTTGCTCTGTTTACGCAAAAGACTATCCCTAATCTCGGAGCCGGCAAGTTTTACGGCGTGCGCACTCCCGACCTGCGAAAGCTTGCTAAGGAGCTCAGGAAGCGCAATGACTTCACGGTTTTTCTGGAGGCGCTCCCTCACGCTTACTTTGAAGAGGACCAGCTCCACGCTTTCATCATCTCAGAGGAAAAGGACTTTGACCGCTGCATAACGCTTGTTGAGGCTTTCCTGCCCTATATTGACAACTGGGCGACCTGCGACCAGCTCTCTCCCAAAATCTTCAAAAAGCATTGCGGAGAGCTTCTCCCATACATTGATAAATGGCTCTCTTCCGGACATACCTATACAGTCAGGTTTGCCATTGGTTCGCTGATGAGGTACTTCCTCGGCGACAGCTTCAAGGCTGAATATGCCGACAGAGTCGCGGCTGTAAGCTCTGATGAATACTACGTAAATATGATGAGAGCATGGTATTTCGCTACTGCACTCGCCAAAAACTACGACGAGATACTCCCCTGTCTCGAGCAGAAACGGCTCGACACATGGACTCATAACAAGACTATACAGAAAGCGGCGGAGAGCTTCCGCGTCTCTGACGAGCATAAAGCATACCTCCGCAGCCTTAAAATATAAGGAGCACATACATGGAACTTTTAAAATCTGATTTCTACTATGACCTGCCGGAGGAGCTCATAGCTCAGACTCCGATAGAGCCCCGAAACGCCTCGCGAATGATGTGCGTAGACCGCTCTACCGGCGCGATAACTCATGACCACTTCTATAATCTATGCGAGCACCTAAAAAAGGGTGACCTCCTCGTAATGAACGATTCCCGAGTTATACCTGCAAGGCTGTACGGCGAGAAAATCGAAAACGGCACCTTTATCGAGTTTCTGCTTCTCGAGCAGAAGGGCGACAAGCTCTGGGAGATAATCTGCCGCCCCGGCAAGAAAGCCAAGGTCGGAACGCGTTTCAGCTTCGGCGGCGGAAGACTCATTGCCGAGGTCGTTGAGGTCAAGGACGACGGCAACCGCATCGTTCAGTTTGAATGTGAGGGAAACTTCTTCACCGCCCTCGAGGACGTCGGACAAATGCCGCTCCCCCCTTACATAAAGGAAAAGCTCGAAAATAAAGAGCGCTATCAGACCGTTTACTCCCATGAGCTCGGCTCTGCCGCAGCTCCGACAGCGGGTCTGCACTTCACCGAGGATATGCTCGATGACCTCCGCAAAAGAGGCATAAAGACTGCATTTGTTACTCTCCATGTCGGTCTCGGAACATTCCGTCCCGTCAAGGAGGACAACGTCCTCGACCACAAAATGCACAGCGAGCACTATTACCTCCCGAAAGAGACCGCAGACCTCATAAATCAGACTAAGGCTGAAGGCGGAAGAGTTATCGCTGTCGGGACCACCACCTGCCGCACTCTCGAAAGCGTAGCAACGTTCTACAATGAAATAGCCGAGCATGAGGGATATACCGACATCTTCATCTACCCCTCGTACAAGTTCAAATGCATCGACGGTCTCATCACAAATTTCCACCTGCCAGAAAGTACTCTCATAATGCTCGTTTCGGCATTCATGGGCTATGACAACACCATGAACGCATACAGGACTGCCGTTGAAGAAAAATACAGATTCTTCAGCTTCGGCGATTCAATGTGCATACTGTAAAAAACAGCTCTCTCCCTCTCAAAGGCATTCAGAGAATTATGACATTTTTTAGAAGGGAACATTTACTATGGAATTAACACCGTACTTCAAAAGCTATATTGATTCGGATAAACAACCTATTGTTATATGCGATATTGACTGCCATATTGTCTATATCAACCCTGCCGCTGCCAAAGAATTTGAAAAATTCGGCGGATATGACCTCATTGGCAGACAGCTCAGGGCGCTTACCTCTATCGAAGGCGAAAGCAAGATAAATATGCTCGTGGAATTGTTCAAAGAAAGCAAGGAAAATGACACCTTATTCGTCTGCCGGGATACCAAAAAAAATATTGATACCTATGTTGTCGCGGTCAGAGATGAAAACGGTAAACTCATCGGTTTTGCAGGAAGAAAGATACTCCGCACTCCCGATACCGCTGAGCCTTATGATATAATATGACCGTTTATGATACCGTTCTTTTGAACGTTCAGCAGAAATAATTACATTTGTAACCTGCATTGTTACTCTTTTCACCTTGTACTTCCTGTGAATGCAATGTATAATATAAAAAAACACAGGAGGTACACACCATGAAAGACTCAAGCACAAGAATAACTATAGATTTTATTATCAACCTCATAATCGCAGGAACAACACTTCTTGCCGGAATAGGAATGACCATATGGGGGGTATACGCCTCTGTTGAGATCTTCTTAGAAGCAAAGGAGATGCTCAGCAACGATCTGACACTCATTTTACTCGGTTTTATCATCATTCCCGGAGCAATATGCTTAATATGCTTCATTTTATCGCTCGGAGTCGTACCGCTTCACATCGGAGTTACCACTTTCTCTATCACACTTATCGCAAGAATGAAATATACCGTGGGCGGCAAATACATCACAAATGGCTATAAAACGCTCAATATGATCTTATACATCATCAATGGCTCCGTTCTTGCAGCTATGGCTATAATCGCTGCAACAACTATTGCTGATTTGCTCAGGAACATATAACATTCATTTTCTGACAGGTGGTGCGGGTTATGAAAAACGATAAAAAAAGAATAACTATAGAATATATCATCAACATGATCATATCAGGCATTGCCCTGATCGGCGGCATTTCCGTTATATTCGCCGGATTCGGCGTATTCGGAGAGCTCGATGAAGCTCTTGAAAAAACGTCAGAGAGCGCGCTTGCAATGATATTCGCAGGTCCGTTCATAATCGTTGGATATATCATCGCTGCGGTCGCCGTTTTCTTCATTGGATTCATTCCCCTTTTCACCGGAACCGCTTCCGGTCTGCTCACACACATTGCAAGGTTCAAATACACCGAGAACGGCACTGTTGTCACAAAGGGCTATAAGATACTCATGACTGCCGTATACATCGTCTACGGCGTTGTTCTGAGCATATACGGTTCAGTATTCCTTTTCCTGATACCTGATATGCTCTCTACCAAATAATATTTAAGGAGTTCATATGTTCACATTACTTAAAACAGACAATAAAGCCCGCAGAGGCGTTGTTGAAACAGTTCATGGAAGCTTCCAGACTCCATGCTTCATGAATGTGGGTACTGCCGCAGCTATCAAGGGCGGTATATCCTCAGTTGACCTGAAAGGACTCAAGACTCAGGTCGAGCTCTGCAACACCTACCACCTCCACCTCCGCCCAGGAGATAAGGTCGTAAAGGAAATGGGAGGTCTCCACAAATTCATGAACTGGGACAAGCCTATCCTCACCGACAGCGGCGGATTTCAGGTGTTCTCGCTCGCTCAGCTCCGCAAGATCAAGGAGGAGGGCGTTTACTTCGCTTCCCATATCGACGGACACCGCATATTCATGGGACCCGAGGAGAGTATGCAGATACAGTCGAATCTCGGCTCGACTATCGCTATGGCTTTCGATGAATGTATCGAGAACCCCGCTCCGCACGATTACGTTGCAAAGTCTATAGAACGCACGACACGCTGGCTTTACCGCTGCAAGGACGAAATGGAGCGTCTTAACAGCCTGTCGGATACGATAAACAAGCATCAGATGCTCTTCGGCATCAATCAGGGCTCGACTTACGACGACCTGCGCATCAAGCATATGGAGGATATTGCCAAGCTCGACCTCGACGGCTATGCTATCGGAGGTCTTGCAGTCGGCGAATCCACTGACGAAATGTACAGGATAATCGACGTGGTCGAACCCTTTATGCCCGTTAATAAGCCCCGCTACCTCATGGGAGTTGGTACTCCCTCCAATATAATCGAAGCTGTTGCTCGCGGCGTTGATATGTTCGACTGCGTTATGCCCAGCCGAAACGCCCGTCACGCGACTGTATTCACTTGGAGCGGCATCATGCACCTCGGCAACAAATGCTACGAGACCGACCCCCGTCCCGTTGACGAGGAGTGCGGCTGTCCGACCTGTAAAAACTTCACACGCGCCTATATCCGCCACCTCTTCAAGGCGAATGAGCAGCTCGCGGGAAGGCTCGCAGTACAGCATAACCTCTACTTCTACAATACACTCACCGAGAAGATACGCGAAGCTATCGACGAGAACAGATTCGAGCAGTTCCGCGGCAAATATTCTCAGCTTCTCGCAACAAGGATCTAAGGAGTTATTATGATTATCGCAATATTCGACCTCGACGGCACTCTCGCAGATACGCTCTGCGACCTTGCAGATGCTACAAATCACGGACTTATGCAGCTCGGCTGTCCCACTCACCCGTATGAGAGCTACAGGCATTTCGTCGGAAACGGCGTGATGAAGCTCTGCGAAAGAGCTCTGCCAGATGACAGAAAAGCCGATGCGGAAAAGCTCCACGAATACTTCCGCGAATACTACGGAAGTCACTACCTCGACAAGACCAAGCTCTACCCGCGCATAAAAGAGGCTCTAACGCTCCTCGCTGACAACGGCGTAAAGTTCGCAGTTGCGACGAATAAGCCGCAGGATTTCGCACGTACAATAATTAAGGAGCTCCTCCCGGAGTTCGAGTTCATAAAGGTGCTCGGAGGCTGCGATGAACGTCCGAAAAAGCCGGATACAGCTATAATCAGCGAGATAATGTCAGAGCTCCCCGACAGCGGACACACTGCCTTCATGATCGGAGACAGCAACGTCGACATTCAGACCGCTCAGAATGCCGGACTTTTCTCTATCGGCTGCGCATGGGGCTTCCGCGGCTCAGAAGAGCTCAGAGCTTCCGGAGCTGACTTCATCGCCGAGTCTGCTGACGATATCCCGCGCTTCATACTGAGGTGAAAATATGAGAATGCTTTCAGAAGAGGAGCTTGTAAGGAGCATCGTCGAGCAGACCGAGCGCTCGTCCGCTGTCATCGCACAGACCGACCTGAGCCCCGAAGCTCCCGACCCTGCGCCTATAATAGTCTCCTCGCTTTCAAATATATTCGATTCCGCGCTGATAGTTACGGCCCTCGAGGATTCGCGCAATGACCGCAGCGAATGCTATAAAAGCGCGGCAGCACTCGTCCTCGCAGCAGAGGGCGTAAGCTCCGATGCCAAACGCTTTATCAGGCAGATAAGCGAATACCGCAGCAAATTCTCACTCGACGGCGGCAATTCAGGCTTCAGCAGGGACAACTGTCTCGACTTCCTCAACGCTTACGACTGCTTCATGTTCGAGTTTTTCAAGAAAAGTCCTACCGTTAAAGCTATGACCGAACGCGGCGAGATATCCGAATGCTTTGTAAGCTTCCGGAATATACTTGAAAAGCTCATCAAAAAGGAAATGCTCGCACGCAGGGAGGAAGCTCCCTCCGGCGATTTAGCTGCTGTTCTTGCACAGACAAACAAGCTCCTCGAGCAGGTACTCGCGGAGAACAAAACACTGAATAAAAAAATCGACGACCTCTCGCTCATCGTGAGCAGGCTCGCCGGAGATAACGAAAGGGGGACCCCATGAGCGAACAGGAAATGCTTACATCTCCGCCCGTACTCTATACACAGGAGCAGCTTGACCGGCTCGAAGACTTCATAACCGAGAATTACGGAGATTTTCCCAAGGTCTTCCGTGATACCTCCCCTGTCGGGATAAAGCTCGACATCGCCGTTATACCGCCGAACAGTGACAACCACTTCGTCACGCTCGTGACTATGGGATTCGGCGCATACCGCATGAACACTCCGCGCGAGCTCGCTGATAAAAAGCTCGAACGTGCGGAGCTTGTGTTATGTCTCCCGCCAAACTGGAAATTCGACGACGACAAACCGGAGAATATGTGGCCGGTAGAGCTCCTCAACCGGCTCGCTCACCTGCCCGTCCGCAATAAAACATGGCTCGGCTGGGGTCATTCCGTTGACTATAACAAGCCCTTCTCGGAGGATACCGAGCTCTCGGCAGTGCTGCTGCTCGGAACAGCATTCGGCGATAAGGCTTCGGTCTGTCCGTTTGAAAATGACGAAGAGGTGAACTTCTATCAGGTCATACCGCTCTACGACATCGAGATGCGCTACAAGATCGAAAAATGCACCGATGCACTGCTCGACCGATTCGGCAGCGAGCTCGACCCTGTCCTCGACCTTGAACGCCGTGCGGCTGTAACCGAGGCTGATTTCGAGCTTATCGACAGAGTTGAAGAACACTCCCGCAAGGTGACAGAAAAACAGCTCGATACCTACGAATTAAACGGTGCAAATCACATTGCCGCATTCATTCGCTGGTGCATCGAGCATGAAATGATAAATGATGAATTCACTGATTTCTTCGCAGACGAGCTTGCAAATATAAGCTCCGGAAAGCTCGATATCAGGAAGTTTGTCATGAATTATCTCGGAGGCGAGTTCACCAAAGAGATACTAACTGACGAGGGACAGGCTTTCGCCGATTTCTACTACGATTTCTACGCCGACGAGGACGCTCCGTGCTATCCCGAGGACGTCGACTGCATGGCGAAGGACTACTTCGGCGAGGAGAAATACAACTGCGAGGAATTCCAGAACGAGGCGTATCTCTTCGTCCCCTACGGCGAGGAATACTACGTCCGCATAACGAAATATATCAACGAGAATTACCGTAAATTCTCAGGTCTCGCGCAGTGAACTCACTCGTCGTCCTTCTGCTTTTTCTTTTCACAGAAGAGCTCCTTTGCGGCGTCATCAAGGCGCTCGTCAGGGCTGTTGAGAGCATCAAATGCCGCAAACTGCTCAGCTCTCTGCTTATCAGATATCTTTCCGCGTTCCGACTGGTCGGGGCGCGGTTTGTTTATTATATCGTCATATTCGTGAGTTCTTTTCAGCATAGCTCCTCCTAAAAGAATACGGACAGCCTGAGCAGACTGTCCGTTATTATCTTATTTCTTGTCCTCAGCGGGCTGCTCCTCAGCCTCTTCAAAGTCTTCGATAGTAAGACCGTCGAAGTCAAACTCGAGAAGCTCGTTGCAGTTGGGACAGTTTATCGAACCCTCTTCGATCATACCCTCGTCAATGAGAATAGTATCGCCGCAGGTGGGACATGTTACCTCGTAGAGCTCATCGTCATCTTCGTCGAACTCATACTCGTCATCATCGTCCTCGTCGTCGTCATAGCAATCGTCGCAGTCGTAGTCGTCATCGTAGAGGTCGTCCTCTACCTGCCCGAGATCCTCATCAAGGATATCGCAGAGCTCTGTGAGCTCGTCGACCTGTGACTGGAGATCCTCAACGTAAAGTACAAGCTCGGACATTACCTCAGACATCTGTGTGAGCGCCTTGCCTTCCTTTGTTGTGGTATCTATTTCGAGTCCGTCGATAAGGCCCTGTAAATAGGACATTTTTTCTGTAAGCTTCATGTCAGTTCCTCCTTCCGAAAGGAAATCAAATTATGCAGTGATTATGCGCGTGACATATACTCGCCTGTTCTTGTGTCGACCTGGATCTTCTCGCCTTCGTCGATGAAGAGCGGAACCTTGATCTCAGCGCCTGTCTCAAGAGTAGCGGGCTTTGTAGCGTTTGTAGCTGTATCGCCCTTGAAGCCGGGATCTGTCTGTGTAACTACGAGCTCAACAAAGTTGGGGGGCTCTACGCCGAATACGTTGCCCTTGTAAGAAAGGATCTTGCACATCATCTCTTCCTTAACGAACTTGAAGCTG
>JAEEGL013669170.1_pt1 | contig 13979 bp, 16 predicted proteins | sample 9134231 | NCBI WGS metagenome assembly JAEEGL01 (sample SAMN16246548, study PRJNA631951) | gut metagenome | biome: gut microbiome; feature: rumen; material: fiber-attached | host: Bos | place: Iran: Karaj | collected 2018-10
CTTTGAAACGTTCATGCCATCCAAATCTTACAGACGGCAAATTTGCGAAATCAAATCCGTTTCACTTCAAAACCACTCATAAAAGACTAATTTTCAATTATTTCAAAGAACTTTTGATCCGTTTTAACGGGACAGCAATGAGATTATTATTGAATAAAATACATTATCTCCAACACAAGCGCTTATCTTATCATAGAATTATTTGACGCTTTAGAAAAATTCTAAAGATGAAATAAAAGAAATAGGATTCAAAACAATGTGTAGAACTATTTTATCTCCCATCGCAGTCATTGCCTTTAACCGACCTGATTCATTGAAGGCGACATTGACTTCATTGGCGGCAAACCCATTAGCTGACCAATCGGACTTGTTCATCTTCATAGATGGACCTCGTGAAAACAAATCGGGTGAGGTTGAAAAAGTAGAGAAAGTAAAAACCGTGGCCGAGGCAGCTAAAGGCTTTAAAAGTATTACTATCAAAGCATCGCCACAAAACAAGGGACTGGCGAAATCCATTGTCGGTGCGGCTACAGAATTGGTCAATGAATATGGCAAAATGATTGTTGTGGAAGATGATCTCTATTTGTCACCATCGTTTCTTACTTACATGAATACAATGCTTGATGCGTATGAGAACGACCCTCGTATTATGCAAATTACTGGTTATAGTGCAAAGATACGTTGTTTCAAACGATTCCATTGTGACCATTATATGACCCATAGAGCCCATTCGTGGTCATGGGCTACATGGAAAGATCGTTGGGAGACTGTCGATTGGGAAGTGAAAGATTATGACGAGTTAGCGGCAAGCAAGGAATTGCAGAAAGCTTTCTGCGAATATGGCAGTGACTTGTTTGGAATGTTGAGAGGATGGAAAACAGGTAGAAATAATTCTTGGTTTGTGCGTTTCGCATATTCAATGCATAAACAAGGGCGTTTTACAATTGCTCCTATTCAATCATTGGTTCGCAATGATGGCTTTGGTGCAGATGCCACTCACTGCAATACCTACAATCGTTATAAAATTGAATTCATGTCGTCATACAATGATGATTGGATCATTCCAGAACATCTAGAGTGGAATAAGCGGCTTGACAAGGAATCTGTTCGTTTTTGGAGCATTCCATACCGGGCTTATGGTAAAATCATGTCAAAAATTCGTAAATAATGGATCTTGAAAACAATGTGGTTCCTGGTCGCAGCAAGTCTGTTACAGCCGTTCGAAGGATTGCCAATTATATACGTTCGTTCTGGATGCTAAAAGTCAAGTATCCATGGATAAAGAGTCGAGGGTTTTTAAGAATTCCTAAAAGTACAGCTGTTTGGTCGCCTCATAAGGATGTTACTTTTGGCAATAAGGTCCAGTTTGGATCATGTTGTAGGATTCAGTGCGACATCGAATTTTGCAATTCCATACTTGTAGCCTCCAATGTGGCTTTCGTCGGTAAGGATGACCATATTACGGATAAACCGGGCACTACAATCTGGAACTCTGGTAGAGGTGATAGTCGTAAAACCCATGTGGGCAATGATGTGTGGATAGGACACGGTGCCATTATCGTCGCTGGTGTGACCATTGGTGACGGCGCCATTGTAGCTGCTGGTTCGGTAGTAGTAAAAGATGTGGAGCCATGCACTATTGTGGGTGGAAATCCGGCAAGGTTTATTAAGAATAGGTTTGCTACAGAGGAAGAAAAACAAAAGCATTTGGACTTTTTAAAGGAAATAGGTTGATTGAGGCAAGAAGGTGTTTGATATGCAGAGGGAATTCAGCGAGAAAGACTTGTCGGCATCGGAGTGGGCTAAGAGGAAGAGAGGATATGTAGAGCCGAAACTGTAGTTCTATTTGATTAAAAAGATGGGGCACAAGTTTAGCATAGGATTACTGTTTGTTTTATTGCAGTTCCCTGCCATCATCTTCGCCAAAACCACCATAGTAATCAACGACCAAAAGGATTTCGACAACATACAACAGCAAGTGCTGTCGTGCATCAACTCGGGGGAGAACGAGATTCTTGTTAAGATTTCTCGAGGAACCTATATCGTAAAAGAAAAGCATTTAACACTTAACAATACCAATACACCAGATGTAAGACTGCATATTATAGGGAAAGGAGCCGTACTCATCCCTGAAGGCCGTGAATATCACGATGGTGATCGCTATGTTGGAACATACAATGTCAACAATAGCTGGATGAACAGCTCAAAAGATGTAGAGACATGGTCTCATGTGAGTTATGCCGACGGCCAAGTTGAGATATTGGATGCCACGGAGAAGCGTTGCCGGGTTAAAAGTAAGAGAACCTTTCCCGCCAATACGGATTACAGCAATGCCTACATCTTGATTCCACATTGGTACCAATCGAGTGTTTATAAGATTGACAAAATTGACCGAGAATACATCTATTTCACCGCCGATGACCTGAAAGAGTCTTCCTATGGCGGATACAATGTGAACGACAACTACAACTACGGCAAGAAAAGCATCCGTTACAAACTTTGCAACGTGGAGACTGGTGATGATTACTTGCGTATTATAAATGGGAAAGTGTATCTGCCCAAAGACATCCATTCAGTATGGGAGGGCAAAACACATCGTTTCCTGACCATTCAGAATTGCAAGTTGTCTGCCGTGGAAATCAAAGGCATCGAATTTTGGAGTAATGCTTTCGCTGAGTCGAATCCGGCTATATACTTCAAAAACACGGAATGTAGAGAAATACATATCCATAAATGTGGCTTCTATGGAATGCGCGGAGATGTGATTTCCATTGCGGCAACACCCAATGTAAAGATATACAACAATGAGTTTGAGGATTGTTACTATTACGGCATCAAGTCAGATAATGCAAGTGCCAACACTGTAGTTGAAAACAACAGCTTTGCCTCGATGGGGAAGCGCATGAACAACACTTTTTGTGTAGTGTGTCGAGGGACGGATTACTATGTTGTGGATAATACCTTCTTTAATTTCGGGTATGGAGGCATTGGCGTTGGGGTATGGTACAAAAGTGATATGAAGCAGCCGTGTAAAGGAATCGTTGAAAACAATGAATTAAGTTGGAATCAAGACTATATAAACCATATTGATAACTATGGCATCATGGATAGTGGCGCAATATATTTATGGACCAAAAATGATGGTTCAATAATTCGCTACAATTACATCAACGGTTTTTCTGGAGCGGGCGATAACAGGGGCATTTTTTGTGATGATGGGGCTTATTGTTTTGAGATTTATGGGAATGTTATCACAGGTGTTGAAAACAACAGATGCATAGACTCTCGCCGTTCGGCGAATGTAGAAAAGTCAAAGACCCCAGAATCAGGTATAAATAAGGCAAATGTGAATATTGTTATTCGTGACAATATTGTTGACGGAGGCATACGTTTCGAGGCTAATGAAGATAAGAATAATAGTTGCATAAAGGGAGCTAACTATATTCTTCTTGCCAAAGACGGTATAATGTCAAATAATGTCATAAGTAATGTAACAGAAGTAGAGGAGGATGTGTTGTTGGAATATAATGGAATGAAAAAAGGAAAAATTGGACTTTCTCCTTCAAGTTACCGTCAAATGAAGAAAACTCAAATTTGGCGTTTTATTTGCAAATATGTTGTCAAGAAGCGTTAAACAATAATTAGGTAAAGATGTATCAATAATTGAATTGAAAGACGCAATGAATTGTGATTTTTATCGTATTGGCCGAGTGCCGATTGCAATTACCAACTATGACAAGGCCGTGCAATTATTTTTTACGACCATTGAGAATGGCGAAAAAGGTTATGTTTGTGTGTCAAATATGCGTACGGTCACTATTGCTAATAAAGATGATAAATACCATGCTGTGATGGAGGATTCTCTATTGAATGTTCCGGATGGAACGCCATTGGTGTGGTGCTCAAGGTGGTGGGGGATTAAAGAAGCACAAAGAGTTTGTGGCCCACATTTGTTTGAAACTATGTTAAAAGACAAACAACATGGTTTCAGGCATTTCTTTCTTGGCGATACCGAGGAAACTTTGTCGGCACTAAAGAAAAAAGCTTTCGAAACAGATGGCGCTATAGTGGTGGGAAGTTTCTCGCCTCCTTTTAAGCCTTTGGAAGAATATGACATAGCGGACATGGCCAAAATGATTAATAATAGTGGAGCCAATGTGGTTTGGACTTCTTTGCGTGCCCCCAAACAAGACTATTTGGGGATGATGCTCAAACCTTTATTGAATGACGGTATTGTTGTGTTAGGCGTTGGTGCGGCATTTCGTTCCTATCTTGGTGAGTATAAGGCTCCCGATGGATTGCTTCAAAAAATGGGATTAGCTGGATTGGGGATGATGCGTAATTCAACAATTTGGAAAGAGTTGAAATGGTATTTTAAGCATACATTTGTGTTGATAGGTTATTTCTTTAAAATAATGTGGAGAAGATTACGAGGTGTCAAGTGTAGCGAATTAAAGTGATTAAAAATGGATGTTAAATCAATTTCAAAGGGGAAAAGAGTTCTGGTTTTGGAAGGATATTGCAAACAATGCCTGCCATTCATTCGCGGTTTTAAGGAATTGGGTTGTGAGGTGAGTGTTCTATGTGGTTCAAGACTGGATTGCGGATATGCTTCACGTCTTCCAGACCACAAAATATTGGGAACATGTGACTTACATAAACCAGAAGAGTCGGAAAAGTATATAGTAGAACTCGTTAAGACGGGTAACTATGATTTGGTGTTTCCCGCATTTGAGTTTTCTGCAAGAATACTGTCACATCGAAAAGAAGAACTGTCCAAATTTGCTATTATATATGTGAATGATCAAGATGTGTTTGATCGTGCAAATGATAAAAATGAAGTAATGCGTGTGTGTATGGAAAAGGGACTTCCTTGCCCCCATACTCTCTTTGGCGTATTAAAACCAGAAGATGTTTCAGAAATGGGTTTGGCGTATCCGATTATTATCAAGCCAAGAAAATCATACGGTGGAAGAGGTTTTCACGCATTTGATAACGAGGAGGAGTTAAAGGAATATGTTGCTGAACATGGGATAGATTTGTCAGATTATGTTGTTCAAGAGAGAATCCCTGCTGACAGAATAGGTTTGGCATGTAATGTTTTTGTTGATAGGAATGGTGATCAAAAAAGCTGTTTCTCGTATGTATGCAGACACATGTATCCTGAAGTGGGCGGTACAAGTACATTAAATGCGTTATATGATAGACCAGATGTGGCTGAAACCTGTGCCAAACTAGTTAAAGAGATGAATTTAAGGGGGGTTGTCGGTATAGACGTCATGATAGATAGCCGAGATGATATTGGTAAGGTTATTGAAATAAATGTAAGGCCTTCTCATGCCATCGCAATAGGTTTCAAGTCTGGTTTTAATCTTTGTCAACAAATTTTAGAGGATGCGTACAATCTTCCTGTAACTAAGTTTGACGATGTTCGTACGGATTTTTGCATGAGAATTGGGCAGACCGATATGCTGTGGTTTCTCACCTCTCCTAATAGGTTTAAAAAGTCACCAAGAAGGATGGGCTATAAGAAAGTATACGAACAAATGTTCTTTTGGGATGACCCTTTACCATGGTTTGCTTTTTTGTTGGAGGGATTGTTGGGAATGAAAAAAACAATGAAAGAAAAGAAACAGTAAAAAGTTAATAAAATAATATGAAAGACACTAAAATTGATTTCCTGTATTTAAATGAGCAGGATATGTTGAAAGCAGGCGTGTCAAATATGCCAGCATGTATTGAGTCAATGGAGGAAATGTTCAAACTCCTTTATCGTGGTGATTACCGTATGGGAGGTGAAGATGCCAACGAGCATGGGATACGCCTCTCTTTTCCAAAAACATCGAATATCCCTGGAATGCCTCTTCATGAACCTGATAAGAGAATGATGGCCATGCCTGCATATCTTGGCGGAAAGTATCATCTATATGGTTGCAAGACATATGGATCAAACCCTCATAATCCCGAAATTGGTCAACCGCGTTCCATACTGATGATGCAGTTGTTGGATGCGAACTCTGGAGCTCCACTGGCTTATATGTCGGCAAATATCCTTAGTGCCATGAGAACAGGGGCTGTGTGTGGGCTTGGAGCTAAATGGCTTGCCAAAAAGAATCCGAAAGTGGTCTCGATTATTGGGCCTGGGGTGATGTCACGGTATACACTTGATGCTTTCGCGTGTGCTCAGCCGTCCATTGATACTGTTAAAATAAAAGGAAGAGGAATGGCGAATATCAATCGTTTTATCGACTATGCCAAGGCTAAACACTCTCAAATTAAAAATTACTTAATATGTGATTCTTATGAAGAGGTTTGCCGTGATTCAGATATTGTTTTTTATGGCACAACAAATGCAGCAAGTTTTGAAGACAATCCTTATGTGGAAGAGTCCTGGATTAAATCCGGTGCTTTAATCATTAGTGCTTCTGCTCTTCTTGTTAAAACGGATTTCCTTGCAAAGCCTAACGTAAAAATTATTGCGGATAATTATGCCATGTACGCTGGATGGGGTACTGGAAATCCTCTTCCTACTCAAAAGACTGTTTGTACTCTCCTTGGAATGGGTTTTTATGACGCTGTAACTGATGGTAAAAAAACCCGAGAGAGCATAACGGAACTAGGAGCAGTTATCAAAGGTGATGCCAAAGGACGAGAAAATGATGATCAAGTTGTGGTTTATGCGGTTGGAGGCATGTCGCTTGAAGACGTGGCATGGGGTTATGAATGCTATCACAATGCATTAAAAAATAATATTGGTGTAAAACTCAATCTCTGGGATGAACCAGAGCTCATGAAATAAAGTGATGTCTTATGAAAGAAGTTAAATTAAAAAAGAGTATTAACGTCTTCGACCTTATCTTTTTGGCCTTTGGGGCGATGATTGGTTGGGGATGGGTAGTCGCTTCTGGTGGTTGGATTCAGAATGCCGGTGTCCTTGGGACAGTCATAGGTTTTGTCTTGGGCGGCCTTATGATTTTCTTCGTTGGACTTATTTATGCTGAGCATACAACTGCAATGCCCCAGACAGGGGGCGAAATGATTTTCAGTTATCGCGCATTTGGCCCAAGAGTCTCTTTTGTCTGCACTTGGGCAATCATCCTTAGCTATATAGGAGTTGTCTGCTTTGAGGCGTGTTCCTTTCCGACAATATTACAGTATATCTTTCCGGGATTCCTGAAAGGGTACTTGTACACGGTTGCCGGCTTTGAAGTATATGCTACCTGGTTGGCAGTAGCTATTCTTAGTGCACTGTTGATTACCTATATAAATGTTCGTGGAGTTAAGGTTGCCGCCAGATTTCAGAATATTCTAACGGCAATCATTGCTATTGTAGGTATCATTCTCGTTGCTGTTTCAGCCATTAACGGCGAGGTCTCCAATATCGAGCCTCAGCTTTTCAAAGGTGATGGGACGGGAAGTATTATAAAAAGCGTCCTCTCTATTGCCGTCATTGCTCCATTCTTCCTGTTTGGTTTTGACGTGATTCCACAGGCTGCAGAAGAAATTAATGTGCCGCTTAAGAAGATTGGTAAGGTCTTGATTCTTTCGATTGTTCTTGCTGTTGGATTCTACGCTCTGGTTGTTCTTGCTATAGGTTACGCGATGAGTCCCGAGGAAATTACAGGTTCTATGAAAGAGAGCGGCTTGGTGGCAGCTGATGCTATGGGGAAAATGTTCAATAATATGGTGATGGCAAAAGTCGCAATCATAGGTGGTATGTGCGGTATCCTTACCAGCTGGAATTCCTTCTTGCTGGGTGCTAGCCGTGCCATTTTCTCTCTTGGAAGGATTTACATGATTCCTCCTTTCTTCGGAAAAATACACGTCAAGTATCAGACACCAGCTAATGCCCTTTGGTTTGTAGGTATTCTCTCGGCATTGTCTGTTCTTTGTGGCAGAGTTATGCTAACATGGGTTTCGGACGTAGCCAGTCTTGCCTGTTGTTTTGCATATTTTATGGTTTCAATATCTTTTGTTGTACTCAGATTTAATGATAAGAATCTTGAAAGGCCGTATCGGGTTCGGAGGGCTAGAATTGTTGGAATTGTTGCAATTATCATGACTGGCATCATGGTTCTTCTCTTCTTGATTCCTGGTTCAGGCGCAACACTCCTGCCGCAGGAATTTGCTTTTGCTGGCGGTTGGCTCATTCTGGGCCTTGTGCTTGGCCTGTATAGTCAGAAGAAATACAGAAAAGAGAGAGTTAAAGTGGATAAACTACCGATAGCAAAAGACAAAGTTCAGTTTTACACACCACCTCGTACAAATAATAAATAATAAAATAATAAATAAATGAAAAAGATTTTATTAGGTATGTTTATGATCTTTGCTATTGTGGCAGAGATAAAGGCTCAGGTTCCGTACTATGGTGCGACCGTAGGTAAAGAGCATTTGTTCGGATACCATTCACTCAAGATTAGGCCCGGTATAAATAACCAGAGGACATATACTACATTGCAATATGGTGTCAATGATTGGTTTTCAGTAGGTACAGACCTTACAACTGGTCCCGGTGAGAAATTCATAGGGTATTACTTGCGTGTGGGAAAGAAGTTTAGTCAGTGGTTCAGTGCGGGTATTCAGTCAGCACCCACCTTTGATCTTGACAATAGCCATAGATTTGGATATCTTAATACTGGTTTCTTTATGAATGGTGACATCACAAAGGATGGGAAACTGTTTTGGACAACTAATACTTGGCACACAATAGATAGAGACGGTAAGAATACTCTGGATCAGTATTGGTACTTGGCCGGAAAAATACCTATGGGTAATAATTGGAGCTTTTGGCCTCATGTAGGCCTTACCCATTCTTGGTTCTTTGATCAAGACCCTGATTTGGCGACCGGTTTCTTTTTTATGTATAAGCAATACAGTTTTTACCTTTGGGGGAATGACTTCTTCAAGGAACATCCAAGGTTGACTTTTGCTATTGACTTTACATTCTGATTTTATAATTTAAGATGTTTTCGGTCATCGATTATAATCGACATATAGAATCTGTCATTACAGATATGGATTATGGTTTGCATGAATTTAAACCAACCTTGAACCATCTTTTGCTTGTTCCTTTCGAAAAGCTTTCGTTTGTGAGGAAAGTTAGATTGTTATTAGAAAAAATAAGAGGTGGATAGGGTTTATTATCTTTCGGTTGCCGATTGTGTCGTTGGCTATTGTGTGGTGACGCCTGGTGGGAGACGGTTGAAAAAGTCAACACCAGATGACATTGTGCTCGGTCCTTATTATATTGCACCAGAATACAGGGGGAATGGTTATGCAAAAGAGTTGATAAAGATGACACTGTCGCATTGCGGTTATGAGTATCGCTATGCCTATGATTGGATTGACAAGAATAATGTTGGGAGCATAAAAGCATCGGAAGCTTGTGGATTCAAAGAATGCGGTCGTTTGAACGTGGTCGGGTTGTTCAGACGATTGGTGGAAACGGAAAATGGATCTGATATTATATATAGATATGCCAGACCCCAATAGATTTCAATGCGAATAAGTATAAAATGATGAATCAAAAGTTATGAACATTCTCGTAACTGGTTCCGCCGGAATGATAGGCGGATATGTTGTTAAAGGCTTGATAGATAAAGGACATACGGTTGTTGGTGTGGACCGTAGAAAAGCCGATAAAGAATATCAGGGTTTGAATCAGATTGTTCTGGATTTGTCGTCGAAAGATGACGTGATGCGGCTGTTTGATGAATGTAAAATTGACAGAGTCATTCATCTTGCAGCCTTGGCTCATACGGTAGGCGTGAAGGATACCTCATGGGGGGCATTCAAAAAAGCAAATGTGGACTGTTCGGAATGCGTCTTTGAAGCATGTGCCAAACATCATGTGCCTGTTTTGTTTATCAGTACAGTTGATGCCATTGGTATGGTTAAGGGTGTTATTAAGCCTGATACAGAATTGAATCCAATCTCCAACTACGGTAAAAGTAAGGCGATGGCTGAATCGCGTCTGAAGGAGATATGTATTGTTTGGAATATTTATCGGTTCTCACCAGTATATACACCAGATGTGAAACGCGATATTGAAAAACGCTATTATTTGAAATACCCCAACTGGGCATATAAGATCGGTAAAGGTGAAAAATTTGAAGTGTTGAATATAATGGGGGCAATTGCTGCTATGGTGGATTGGGTGGACAAGAAGGTGGACAACACCATTCATGTGATTAAAGACCCGGAATTACTCGATGTCAATGACCTGATAAAAGCAGAAAAGGCCGAAGGAAGAGCCAAACATGTTTTGCGTATTCCCCGCTGGATGGTGGTTTGCGTTTATTACGTTGTTAGACTAGTATTTGGTAAGAGTAATAAAACTTATTTGGTGTTCAAGGCTTTATGGCCTTTCAGAACGAGTGAGTAGGTAGACATTTTAATAAAGAATAACGAGTATGAAATACTTGATTGTTGTAGCACACCCTGATGATGAGGTATTAGGTGCAGGTGCGTCAATTTATAAATGGACACAACAAGGTGATATGGTGGACGTTTGTATTATGTCCGCTGAAGCCAAAGCTCGTGCTTTCCGTCCTGGAGATAATGAACTGGATGACGACACCCATGCTGCTTTGGCATATTTGGGCGTGAATAAGGAGTATGAGGGCAAGTTCCCAAATATTGAGATGAATACGGTTCCGCATCTCCAGTTGGTGCAGCATATAGAAAAGGCCATCTTGGAATCGCAGCCGGAAATCGTAATCACCCACCATCCTGCAGATACCAACAACGATCACCTTCAAACCTCCATGGCATGTCAGGAGGCGATTCGTCTGGCACAACGCAGGCCGGAAGTCAAGCCACTTAAGGAGTTTTGGTATATGGAAGTTCCTTCTTGCACCGAGTGGGCCATCAATAACGCTTTGCGAAAATTCGACCCCAACTGTTTTGTGGAAGTGGGAGAGGATGGAGTGCAGGCTAAGATAAAGGCGCTTTCAATGTATCGTGGTGTGATGCGCCCCTATCCGCATCCAAGGAGTGAGATATATATTACGGGACTTGCTGCATACAGAGGCAGTCAGTTTCAATTGAATTACGCCGAGGCTTTTGAGGTTGTGCTAAGGAAGTTTTAAAATGTATAAGTGCATAAAACGTTTTTTGGATATTTTCTGTGCCCTGTTGGGTATCATGGGGACATCTCCTTTATGGATTATTGCCATCGTTGGCATTTTGGTCTCTGACTGGGGACCGATTTTTTATACTTCAACGCGTATAGGTAAAGGGAATAAACCTTTTAAGATGTTTAAATTCCGCTCTATGAGGGTGGATAAAAACGCAAATGAGGCAAGTCTTCGCCCAGATGAGGATCGCATTTTCGCTTTTGGAAAGTTTATCCGAAAGTTGAAAATCGATGAACTACCACAGTTGCTTAATATTCTGAATGGCACCATGTCAGTTATTGGTCCTAGACCAGTCGCAAAAGATCAAATGGAGTTATTCAGGGTAAGAAAGTGGAATCTTGCAGCTGAAGTAGCTGTCGGTTTAAGCGGTCCGGCTGCATTGTATGATTTTATCTATGGCGACCAGTTCGAGGATCCCGAAGAATATATGGAGAAAGTGTTCCAAACACGTAGGGAGTTGGAGTATGTCTATGTGAAGAAAATGGGGTTTGGATACGATGTCAAGATGGTCGTCTATACCATCATCTGTATATTCTATGCACTTTTTGGAAAAGAGTGCAAATGGATGCTTGAAGAATTTATGGACGCAGCTAAGGAGAGTGAAAAAGAATGAAAATAGACCAAAAACTTCTTGACTATTTAACCGAGCAAGCCAAAGCTTCGTCTCGTTTGCGCATGAATTACGACCTCCGTAATTCACCTGAGGACCAATCTCAACGTATGCTAAATGCCATCGAACCAGGTAGCCCCATTCCGATTCATCGCCATCAGAAATCTTCTGAAACAGTGGCGTGTCTACGAGGTAGGCTTGTTTGGGAGTTTTACGATGAACTTGAAAGGGCCTGCACGGAAACCATAGAGCTGTCACCCAACGGTTCCATCGTGGCCCTAAACGTCCCCCAAGGTCAGTGGCACACTGTCCGAGCCTTGGAGTCGGGCTCAGTAATCATGGAAGTGAAGGACGGAAAATATGAGCCGCAAGGGGAGGAGGATATACTGTCTTTGTAGTGCCTATCACTGTTGAGCGGATAGTACTAACATGAAACGTTCATTAAATGATATTATAGGAATCGTTACGTCACACAAAGTCGGCAGGAAACGTGTGTTACTGGCAACAGAGGAAAGTGGGTGTGCAATAACCCAAATAGCCATCACCGACCTAAAAGCTGGTGATATCGCAAAAGCACATATTCATCATGATATGCAAGAGGGTTTCTACGTGTTGAGCGGTGCCCTTGAAATTAAATTAGATGACGAGTTGATATACTGTTCAAAAGATGATTTTGTTTACGTGAAGTACGGTGTAAGCCACGAGTTAAGAGCAGTAACGAATGTTAGGGTGATGACTATTGGGTGCGCATTTTAGATTGAAAAATATAAAATCATTAATAATAGAAATAAATGAAAACAGCATTAATCACCGGTGTAACCGGTCAGGACGGAAGTTACTTGTCCGAATTTCTTTTGGAAAAAGGCTATGACGTGCATGGCATCATTCGCCGTAGCTCGGTCGATTTCCGTGAGCGTATTGCCCATCTCGAGGGCAAACCCCACTTCCACCTACATTACGCCGACTTAGGAGATTCCATGTCGATTGTGAAAGTGGTGGATATGGTGAAGCCCGATGAGATTTACAATCTCGCGGCTCAGAGCCACGTGCAGGTGTCGTTCGACAGCCCTGAGTTCACCGCCGATGTGGATGCCACAGGTGTACTTCGTGTGCTGGAGGCTGTGCGTGCTTGCCATCTGGAGAAGACTTGCCGTGTGTACCAGGCCTCAACATCCGAGCTCTACGGTAAGGTAGAGGAGGTACCGCAAAACGAGAATACCCCGTTTCACCCCTATAGCCCTTACGCTGTGGCCAAATTGTACGGCTTCTGGATTGTGAAGGAATACCGCGAGGCTTACAATATGTTCTGCTGCTCGGGCATCCTCTTCAACCACGAGAGCGAACGCCGTGGCGAGACCTTTGTGACTAGAAAGATCACATTGGCCGCTGCAAGAATCTCGCAAGGTGTACAAGATTGTCTCTATCTCGGTAACCTCGACAGTTTGCGCGACTGGGGCTATGCTAAGGACTATGTGGAGTGCATGTGGCTCATCCTCCAAAACGACAAACCAGAGGACTTTGTCATCGCCACGGGTGTGCAGCACTCGGTACGCGAGTTCACCGAACTAGCCTTCCGCCATGCGGGAATCGAGCTGAAATTCGAGGGCAAGGGTATCGATGAGAAGGGTGTCTGTGTGAAGGGTCCCGAGAAACTCATCGGTAAGACACTTGTCGCTGTGAGCAAAGACTTCTATCGTCCGACAGATGTTGTTAATCTTTGGGGTGACCCGACAAAGGCCAAAGCCAAGTTGGGCTGGGATCCGAACAAGACTAGTTTCGAGCAATTGGTAAAGCTGATGGTGGATAGCGACATGGCCAAGGTGGCTGCTGAAGGCGCTGCGGCGAAAGTGAGGATGAACTTAGCCGAATATTTGGAAAAAGGTATTGTTAAATAATCATTATAATCATGTTAGACAAGAATTCGAAAATTTATGTTGCTGGCCATACGGGCTTAGTAGGTTCAGCAATTTGGAATAACCTGAAAAAACGCGGATACAACAACCTCGTTGGTCTGACCATCCAGGAGATGGATTTGACGAACCAGGCTGCCGTGAAAGAGTTTTTCGACAGAGAAAAACCTGATGCCGTGGTGCTGGCAGCAGCTTTCGTAGGTGGTATTTTGGCGAATTCGCTGTACAGGGCTGACTTTATCATGGTGAATATGAAGATTCAGTGTAACATCATCAGCGAAGCTTATGCTCATGGGGTCAAGAAACTCCTCTTCCTGGGCA
>JAEEGL017348617.1_pt1 | contig 13979 bp, 15 predicted proteins | sample 9134231 | NCBI WGS metagenome assembly JAEEGL01 (sample SAMN16246548, study PRJNA631951) | gut metagenome | biome: gut microbiome; feature: rumen; material: fiber-attached | host: Bos | place: Iran: Karaj | collected 2018-10
ATTATGAGATACATCTTTTAGGATATAACTTCGATCCTGAGAATGAATTGCTGGTAAGCACCTGTGAAATGCTCAAAGAGCGCAGGCATGAGAGAAACGTAAAACTCATAGCCAAATTACGCGAAATGGGTTACGACCTTGATCTGGATGAACTGGAATCCCAGTCCAAAGGCAAGTACGTTGGCAAACCCAACATTGCCAGAGCCATGACGGCACGCGGTTATATCAGCGCACCGATAGAAGCTTTTTCTGAAAAGATACTTGAATCTCCTGAGGTAAAAGCCATAAGGAAGGAAAAGCTCACTACTGAAGAGGCGATAAACTTAGTGACCCAGGCCGGAGGACAGACTTTCGTAGCGCACCCCGCCAAGATCAAAGAGATCGAAGGAAGGGGAACAGAGACCTTCTGGAAAGAATTCGAAGCTATACTTAAAGACCTCAGAAGCAAGGGCCTTAAGGGGCTGGAATGCATATATCCTGCTCATACCGAAGATGAGGAGTTCAGATTTGTCCAGCTTGCAGGGAAATATCATCTTCACATTTCTTCGGGAACTGATTATCATGGAGATGATCTGTGAAAATGCTATAATAGAAGGGAGAATACATGAGTATTTTTGAAACAAAACAGGTGGCAGCTTCAGTAAGATCAGATGAGGATTTTTGTTCTGCACTGAAATCAAATGTCAAAGTGATATTTTTGCAGAATTCAAACATACTTAATGTTAAGGATCAGATAGAGAGAGCTCACGGAGCGGGCAAAAAAGTCTTTATACACATGGACTTTGCTGAAGGCATCGGTAAGGACAAAGCCGGGCTGAACTTCGTGAAACTGATGGGGGCAGACGGGATCCTGACTACCAAGACAGGCATGATCAGATCCGCAAGGGATCTGGGGCTCATCACGGTACAGAGATTTTTCATCGTTGATTCTCACTCTGTGGATACGGCCGTCGATTCAATAAAGATCGCCAAGCCGGACATAGTGGAGATCATGCCCGGAGTTGTAAGAAAGAAAATAAAAGAGTTTGCGGACAGAGTGGACACACCCATCCTTGCAGGCGGACTTATCGAATTCGAAGAGGAAGTCGATAATGCGCTGGAAGCGGGTGCCAGAGCTGTATCCACAGCCAATCGAAAATTATGGGAGTACAAATAAATCGGAGGCAAATCTATGAAAATCAAATTTTGCGGAGCTACCATAGGCGTTACCGGTTCCTGTCATCTGTTGACCACTGACAGGCACCAGGTGCTTCTGGATTGCGGACAGTTCCAGGGAAACAAGGAAATGGACGCTCTCAACTGGGAACCTTTTCCCTTTGATCCTGAAGCGGTAGAGGCAGTCATCCTCAGCCATGCTCATATAGACCACTGCGGAAGGATCCCTCTTCTCGTAAAAAGAGGCTTCAAAGGCGATATCTACTGTACAGACGCTACAGCGGATCTGCTTCAGGTAATGCTGCTGGACAGCGCATATATCCATGAAAAGGATGCCGAGTGGCAGACCAAAAAGAATGCCAGAACAGGCAAACCTCCCGTTGAACCGCTTTATACGGTACAGGATGCTGAAAGATCTCTCAAGCTTGTAAAGCCTATACTTTATGACCAGCTTGTGGAACTCAATGATGAAATGAAGATCGTCTTTAACGATGCCGGACATATTCTGGGCTCTGCCATAACAGAGATATGGGTCACTGAAGACGACCAGACTTCAAAGATAGTATTCTCAGGAGACCTGGGAATGAATGACAGACCTATTTTAAGAGATCCCAAAAAGATCAAGAAGGCAGACTATCTCATCATGGAAACGACCTATGGCGGAAGGCTCCATCCGGAGAACTCAACTTCTATCGACAGGCTCATCCATATCATTTCGGATACTGTCAAGCGTAAAGGAAGCGTCATCATCCCTGCATTCGCTGTAGGCAGGACTCAGGAACTCATTTATGAGCTCAACATGTTCTATGAGCATCATCCCGAGTATCACGATCTTCTTGAGAACCTTAACGTTTACATTGACAGCCCTATGGCTACTACAGCTACTGAAGTGTTCAGAAAGAACGCTCAGGTGTTTGATGAAGAAACAAAGGAACTCATACTTTCCGGAGACAATCCGCTGGATTTCAAGAACCTCATCTTCACCAGAAGCACTCAGGAGTCTCAGGCTCTTAATATGGACAGGACTCCCAAGATCATCATAAGCGCTTCAGGAATGTGCGAAGCAGGCCGTATCAGACATCATCTGAAACACAATCTCTGGGATGCAAGAAACAGCATAGTTTTCGTAGGATATCAGGCTGAAGGTACTTTGGGAAGGTCCCTTATCGACGGAGTCAAGGAAGTCAAACTCTTCGGAGAGACCATAATGGTAGCTGCTGAGATCCATAATCTTGAAGGATTCTCCGGTCATGCCGACCAGAACGGACTTCTCGACTGGCTGAGTGGTTTCCAGAAGATCCCTAAACAGATATTTCTTGTTCACGGAGAAGAACAGTCCAAGATAGATTTTGCCAAGATCGTACAGGAGAAGCTTGGACTTTCAACGACACCTGTATTTGCCAACTCCGAATTTGAACTTTCCACCGGAGAACTCATCTCCAAGGATGAAGTCATCAAGGAAGTCATAGACGAAGAAGGCCTGACCAATCTGAAATCCAAGATCGGCGATATCAAGGTCGGTGTGGACAACATACTTAACCAGACGGATAATGCTTTGTCAAAAGAGCTTTCCGCTGATAAGCTTACCCAGATCAACAATATTCTTCAGGAACTGGAGAAAGTTTCGTTAAATCTCGGATCTATCGTAACAAAGGGATAAGAAATGAAAGATACGATCATTATCGGCATAGCCGGAGGCACAGGCTGCGGTAAAAGTACTTTGATCAACCGCATAAAGGAAGAATTCAATGATGAGATCACTATCCTCAGTCATGATTTCTACTATAAACAGCATAATGATATTCCTTTCGAAGAGAGGAAAAAGATCAACTACGATCATCCGAATGCTTTTGATACGGATATCATGATCGAACATATCAAACAGTTGGCCGCAGGTCATGCCATCGAAAGGCCGGTCTACGATTTCACGATCCACAACAGGATAGATGAGACCGTGACCGTGCAGCCTGCAAAGGTGATCGTCGTGGAGGGCATACTCATCTTCGAAAATGAGGAACTGAGAGACCTTTGCGATATCAAGGTGTTTATCGACACAGACGCCGACGTCAGGATCATCAGAAGGATCTTAAGAGACGTTCAGGAGAGGGGACGTATGCTTGACAATATCGTGGATCAGTATCTGACCACTGTAAAGCCCATGCATGACCTTTTCGTTGAACCATCAAAGAGATACGCTGACATAATCATTCCAGAGGGCGGATTCAATCAGGTCGCCCTGGAAATGCTCACCTGGAGAATACATGCTTTGTTGAGGAATGAATAATATTAAGAAAAGAAGTGAAAAAATAATATCGTACGCGATGTTCGTTTTCGTAGCCCTCGTATGGGGGCTATCTTTTCTTGTAACCAAGGAAGCTCTGTCGAGTCTTTCGACTACTGAGGTGCTGGCCGTAAGATGGGGGATGTCTGCCATTTTCTTCATTATCCTCGCTGCGACAGGGATAGTTAAGGTAAACTACAAGGGGAAGAACATAAAAGGGCTGATCCTGCTGGTACTTTGCCAGCCCTGCACATATGCGATAATGGAATGCATAGGGGTGGACAGGACCACGGCCACCGAATCATCGATAATGATAGCGGCTGTGCCTATCATTGTAGTTATCGAAAGCATGGTGTTCCTGAAGAAACTTCCCGGTAAAATGGCTACTTTAGGCGTACTGATAGGATTCTCAGGGGTAGTTCTTTGCATAATACCAGGGGCTACGGATTCTACAGGATCACAGCTTGTAGGCTATTTATGTCTTCTCATTGCCATTACGGTAGGTGCAGGCTACAACATCGGTACCGGCCTGCTTTCCAGTGAATTCTCAGTACTTGAGATCTCATGCGCCATGTCCGTAGGCGGCGGGATATTTTTCACGATATTAAGTCTGTTGGTTGGTAATGGCGCCCATCCGTATAAGGTATTTTTTGCCGGCGGGGCAGTTACCTGGCAGCTGATATTCCTGGGTCTTGGCTGCGGAGTGCTTTGCTATGCCATGTATAACTACAACCTCGGCAAGTTCCCATCTACGATCGCGTCCTGTATCCAGACAAACTCTATCAACATCGTAGGCGTTGTCGCAGGAATAGTGATACTGGGCGATCCATGGGGATGGTATACAGTAGTAGGCCTTCTTCTGGCAATGGCAGGTATCGTTATCTGCGCATTCAACTCAGATGACAGTTCCGGGAAGGATGATAAAAAAGCATTGACAAATGACCCTGTCATGTGATAAGACTAAAATGCAAATGGGGTAAAGAAGTTTGAACTCACCAAATGAAAGTGAGGTCAAACTATGAACGATTATCAACTTAGAAAAGAAAAAGACTTTTTGCTTCCCCAAACGGTATACAGACAAGCGCTATACGCAGTCAAAGATCTGGACCGGCTCAGGCGGAAGCTTTATTTTCTAAAGGAAGAAATAACTACCATCAAATCGCCCGATCCGTCTGAGATACACGTTTCAGGCGGGATGGTATCTGATGCCACGGGGGCTCTGGCATCGGAGCTGACGGCCACGGAAAAAAGGATCATAGCCATAGAGAGCGCGTTTCTTCACATTCCGGAGAAATACAGGGAAGGGATAGAAGACAAACTTGTATATGACGTTCCTTATGATGACTGTCATTGCATCAATACCTGGAAGAAGTGGCAGCAGGTATATCTTTATTATGTGGCCATGAATCTGGGTATCCTTTAGGATTGTTCATTCAAAAAAACATAAAAAATTTAAAATTGGGCTGAAAAGGACGTTTTGATGTGTTATTATAACACTGTCAAAGAATGAAAACAGTTCTTTGACATTTTTTATCAGTGTCCAGGATCGGAAAATACGCAGGCTGTTAAATGTCCTGCGTTTTTTATTTCCGCTGGACGGGGAAAGGAGCTCAGAAGCATGTTCAGGATACGGATAGACCTTGAAGACAGTCAACTGGAGGCCAAGTACGGCAAAAGACTAGGCGAACTGTCAGGCAGCCTGGATATCGTTCTCGGTAAGGATCCTGATGCCGGAGATGCCGATCTGGTTATAGACAGAGGAAACTTCAGCTCGTTTTTCCCCGTTTCCAAGGGATTGATCGCTATATCAGACAGATATTCAGAGAAGACGGGAAAGCCTCTCTATCGCCCTAAAAACGGCTTCAGAAAGCGATATTTTTTTACTTCTCCCGTAGGAGGAAGCGGATTGTCGTCCATAGCTTTGGTATTCGCAAGACTTGTATCCGGGAAGACCGGAGAAAAGGTACTTCTTATAGACGTTGGCAGGGACGGCAGCTTCATTTACGCAGAGACAGGCGAGATGCCTCCAAGAACTATAGATGAACTGCGCTTCAGAGCCGATACCGGACAGGAGATAGCCATGGGCGATTATCTCATGTCGGATCACTATGGCATAGACATACTTACAGCTGAGGTAATAAGCAATGAGCTGTTGGACATACTGATGCTGAAGGGGAATTACGATACGGTAGTCACAGCAGGCATACCACGAACAGAGGGAGAGGCTGGAATGGAAATTTCAGTGATCAATGTCAAGGATTCCAGGATGTGCGATCATCAAAGCAAAGCTGACATAAAAGTCATAAACAGGGAATATATAAACAACGTTTCAGAAGACCGTGTTCTCATAAAAGAAGACGGTCTTTCCTTTAAGAATCCTTTTGGAAAGGTGATGATCGCAATGGACGGGGATTTCAGCTACGGAGTTGAGAAACTGATGAGGAAAGCGGTGAAGGAATATGAATACGTCTGAGATACATACATTAAAAACTGATTTGCTGGATAAGGTGCGAAAGCGTTTCCTCATAGAAGACGCAAGCGACAGGAAAGCCGCCCTTGACATTATTACCGAAGAAATGTTCAGACAGAAGAAGGCATTCGTGATGGAACGAAGCGCACTGGCGGATCTGGCGGAAGAGATATATCTGATGACAAAAGGAAGGTTCGGTATACTGGATCCTCTTATAGATGACCCGGACGTGAACGAGATAATGGTGAACGGTCCGGACAATATATTTTTTGAAAAAGGAAGCAGAGTCATGAGATATAACATGCGATTTGATTCCTCTGAGGAACTTGAGGAAGTGATGAGGAACATCGCAGGCCAGGTACACAGGGAGATCAACGAGCTGAACCCGATCGTGGACACAAGGCTTCCCGATGGGACCAGGGTAAACGGAGTTTATAAGAACGTTGCAGTGAACGGGCCTATACTGACCATAAGAAAGTTTTCAGACAGTTATATTACAATGAAGGACCTGACGGCAAACGGAACGATGAACGAAGAGGTGGCAGAGTTTCTCAGGGCTCTGGTGATCTGCGGATATAATCTTTTCATTTCAGGCGGCACTTCTTCGGGAAAGACGACTCTTCTCAATGCCCTGTCTGAATCTGTACCTGATAAGGAGAGAGTGATAGTCATTGAGGATTCGATGGAGCTCAAGCTCAGTCATATAGAGAATATCGTCCATATGGAATGCAGAAACGCGAATTCTCAGGGGAAGGGACTTGTGACGATGTCAGATCTGATCAGGTCGAGCCTTAGAATGCGTCCGGACAGGATAATAGTCGGTGAGGTCAGAGGCGGCGAGGTCGTGGAGATGCTGCAGGCGATGAATACGGGACATCCGGGATCTATGTCAACGGGTCATGGGAACTCCTGTCTGGGAATGCTGAAGAGACTGGAATCCATGTATCTCATGGCGGTGTCTTTGGACGTGGATGCCATCAGGTCACAGATAGCTGAAGGGATAGACGTGATGATCCATGTTGAGAAGGATGTTTTTGGAAGAAGGCATATAGAGGAGATAAAGGAGATCGTATCATATGAAAATAAAAGATATACGATAAATGATCTTTTTGGCCCTGAGGGTCACGGGATCACAGATCTCAAAAAAGCCAGACAGAAAGGAGAGGCGTATGCTGAGATTCTTGGCCGGGGTCCTGGCAGCAGGAATGGTGACAGGCAGGATATACTTCGATAGTTTTCTTGCCGGGGCTATAATAAGCCTTTGTCTGACGTTCACTTATCCGATGTATTCAGAGGCAGAGGAAAAAAAGAAGAAACGTCTTCTTCTTATGCAGTTCAAGGATCTTCTCTATTCAATGTCCGCTTCGATGGTGCTGGGGAGGAACATGAAACAGTCCCTCGAGGAGTCGCTGAAATTCTGGCAAAATATTTACGACGACAGGGATCCGATAACCGTGGAAGTCAAGCGCATGCTCAGAGAAATGGAGGAGACCAATGAAACCGATACTAAGGTACTGAGAGATTTTGCGGTCAGATCTGAACTGCCGGATATAACGGATTTCGTAAACGTTTACGAGAGCTGTAAAGTTACCGGAGGAGACATGCCTAAGGCTATCAGCAGAGCTGCTGCCGTCATAGGAGATAAGATCACTATGGAAAAGGAACTTGAACTGGCTCTGTCGGAGAAACTGATGGAAGGGAGAATAGTGGGGGCCGCACCGTTTTTAATGACGCTGGCAATGAAACTGATGTCGCCTGGATATATGTCTCCGCTGTATGAGAGCACAGGAGGGATGTTCGTAGCTGCGGCGTCCTTGGGGCTGTCGGTATTTGCATTGATTTTGATAGAAAGGATCAATAGGATTGAATTTTAAGTTTCTTATGTCAAAAAAGAAAAAGAATATGGTCAGGAAACAAAAAGAGAGAGAAGACATAATATTCAGCCTTCCGGGCTTTATCAATCAGATGCTTCTTCTCATGGATTCAGGTCTGATCATAAGCGATGCTTTCAAAAAAACGGCCGCAGAATACGGCAAATTGCCTGATGGACAGAGAAATTTCTTTACTGATGCGGTTTTTGGCATATATGAGGAATCTATGAAAAGCGGAGAAAACGTTATAAACGGGTTTTATGCTTTTGCAGGAACCAGTGATTCCAAGGAACTGATCAGGACCGGGAACTTTCTGTATGAGAACAGAAACCGGGGCACTGAGATCTGGGGGAAGCTTTCGGATCTTTCCGAGGATCTTTGGAGCGAGAGAAAAAGACTTTGCATGGAGAAGATCAAAAAATCCGAGACCAAGATGAGTTTCCCACTGGGAATAATGCTGATATCCCTCATTTTGATGACGTCAGCCCCTGCATTGATGCAGATTAGATAAAAAAAGGAGGTAATTTGGATGAGAAGATTATTTGATAAGCACGGCATGGAAATGGTCCAGGTAGCTATACTGGTAGCCATTGCCGTCGCACTGGGGCTTATATTCAAGTCACAGATAACGACTTTTGTAAACCACACGTTCAAAGCCCTGAATACTTCCAAGTTCTGACATGAAAATAGTGGAAGCGACTATTCTGATCCCGATGACGATACTTATAATAGTCAGCATCATAGGGCTGATGATGAACTATTATGAAGATCTGGGAAAACAGATAGAAGACCATGAAAAGGCGAGAGTTGAGTTCTATGAAAATGAAAGCATTTGGTAAGAAAGGTTCATATACAGTATTCATTGCGATGTTTATGTCGGGAATGATCATCTTTTCCGGCGCGGTAATAAACGCGTCGCATCAGAGAGCCATCGACGCATCCTGTGAAGATCTGGGCAAAGTATGGGCCGGAAGTATTCTGGGCGACTATGACAGGGAACTCAGACAGAGATACGGATTCTACGGATATATTGGTAATGAAGATCTTACAAGGGAAAAACTGATCCGTTACTCTGACTATACGTTCAAGAAGAAAAAATATATCAAAAGGACGTCCCTGGAATGTTATCTTCAGAATTACAAACTTGCCGATCTCAACGTTTTCAGAGATCAGATGCTGAAACTTGCCGGCAGCCTGTGGATACCTATGCCTTTCGGAAGAGATGGATCAGACAGTGAAAATGATCCGGGTGATAGTTCATCCAATGAAAAACCGAGGGCAAGATATATCTCTGCGGGCTGGATAATAGGGGGACTGCCATCCAGATCCTATTCCGGTAAGCCGCTTAAGAGGTCCGGCGGGAAAAGTCTTTTGGAAACGGCATATATCTTCAAGTCTTTTAAAGATCATGTGGACGATAGAGATCTGGGGAAAACGTATTTCAGCAATGAGATAGAGTATATCATCACCGGAAAACTGGATGACGAGAAAGCGCGTAAACTGGTTTACGCCGAACTTCTTGCGGAGAGGAATGCTCTGAATCTGTCATATCTTTACTCATCGAATAAAAAACGGCAGGCCGCGTTGGAAGCAGCGGAGCTCATAACTCCCGGGCCTGAAGCAGTTATTACACAGGCATTGATACTTGAGGTGTGGGCTTTGCTTGAAGCCAGAAACGACCTGGCGCTTTTGTATGACGGCAAAAAAGTACCCCTTGTCAAACACGACAGGAACTGGGCACTTGATCTGGAAAATGCCGTAAAAAAGGTTGAGGATGATAAAGATAACGGGGAGTTAGACACCCGGGAGCAGAAGAAATACGTCAAACCTAAAAGCATCGAAGGACAGAAATATTCCGATTACCTGAAGACTCTTCTCATAGCCGTCCCTGAAAGAAAAAAACTTCTGAGAGTAATGGATCTCATACAGATCAACATGAAGTATGCTTACTGTGACTACTTTCTTATGGATGATCTGTATGTAGGGCTGGATTATACCATGACAGTAAACGGGAAAGAGCATTTATATCATGATGAATACAAGTAGCAATAAAAAAAGGGGAAGCTATACGGTAGAGGCAGCGTTGTGTCTGCCGGTGTTCATTCTGGTATTTACGGCACTTGCTCTAACCATAAACATAATATCACAGTGCGAAGACATAGTTTTCAGAGAATGCAAGATCATACACACCATGGATATGAAGGCCCCTCAGGTATTTCCGGATCCGAAGGGTGAGAACTATAAGGTGAAAAAGTTCCTTTATCTTTACCCTGACGGAAAAACGGAAGGTCTGATCAGTATGGAAACTGTTTCCGATTTCGAAGTGAGCGACCCGATAGGGATATTAGGAAAGATCGAATTCAGGATAAGGATCAAATCAAAGGGCTTTGTCGGAGAACGGGAACATTCGGGGAAACTCAGTATCAGCGACTTTCAGGATGGTTCCAAGTCTGAAAAAGTAATAGTGTTTCCAAAATACGGCATGAGGTTCCACAAGGCCGGTTGCCGCTATGTCAAACAGGATTACGAAGGAGAGGAGGTGAAGCTGGAGATGGAAAAACGCGACGCTGAACTCAAGGGATATACGCCTTGCTCGGTATGCGGAGGTTGAAATGGAGGATAAAAGAATAGCGGATCTGACATCTGTACCCGATCTCATATTGGAAAGGATGGTATCCGGGGAAATAGATGCGCTGCTGCCGCTTTCGATCATTGAGGAGCAGGGAAGGATAACGGGCATTTATTCGACTGAAGGACGCATACCCGTGTCCGACAGCTCCTTCAGCCCTGTTAACGTGCTGGAACTAACGGGAAGGATTTTCAAGATGCTGGATGAATTATCGAACAATCTGATATTTCCTGATGAGATAGTTTTGAACGATAAGATAATATTCATCGATACCGGAATGAGAAAAACAAGGATCTGCATGATCCCTGAAATCTGTGAAAGAAGCGAAAAGGAAAACGTCTCTTATCTCCTGAACGATCTTAAACCTTTGACAGATGAAAGGGGAAGGGCATATCTTGACGTGCTTATAAGAGAATATTCTAACAAGAGATTCAGCACTGCAGGCCTTCTGTCATTTCTTGAAGACCTTAAAAGAGAAGCCGGTATGGAATGATCCATACCGGCTGATAAATCAAATCAGGAAAGGCACTGTGAAGACGGAAACGTTTCTGTATTTTTCCAACTTGCTCATGAGCCTTTGTGTGGTCCTGTTATGCAGTCCTTTCTGATAGGATTTTCTGGTTACCAGAACACCCATCATGACTGTTATATATTCATGCTTGGGAAGATCCTCAGCTTCTTCCTTGATATGCTGGAGGAGAACTTCGTTTGTATTTCTGAGCTCAGTTATGTCATAACGGAAGGTCACCGGAACGCTGGTGATATTGAGCTGATCGACTTTAGCTTTCAGTTTCATCGCGCGTTCATAAGAGTCACATACCGAGTATAGTTCGACTTCACGGAATCCGCAGCTCAGCGCGCAGTTCAGAGTCTTGATAAAGGATCTGTGAACGTCCTGCATGGGAACGATGACCTTGCCTGCAGGAGTATCATGAAGGAGCTTATTAGCTTTTTCCATGGTTTCGATCCTAAGATCGTTTGCAACAGATTCATAATGACCCTTGACTTTGAGCATGAGAACTACGAGCACTACTATAAGCAGCAGGGTGACCCAGGCACCGGTGGCGAACTTCATGATAACGATGATCACGAGGACTATGCCGGTCACGATGGTACCGAATCCGTTGACAGCGGCTTTTAACTGCCATCCCTGACCCTTATTGTTTTTCCAGTGGATGACCATTCCCAGCTGACTCAGCAGGAAGGAAATGAATACGCCGCTGGCATAAAGCGGGAGCAGATGATGCTGACTTCCATTGAAGGCCAGTACAAGAGCTGAGGATGTTAGAAGCAGGATCAGTATACCGTTGGAATAGTTAAGTCTGAATCCTCTGGTTACCAGCTGTCTGGGAAGATATCCATCCTTTGCCATTATGGCCATCAGGAGCGGAAGTCCGGCGAAAGCGGTGTTTGCAGCGAGGCTCAGGATAACAACGGTCATTATCTGTACGACGAAGTAAAATACGCTGCCGCGTCCGAATATGGTAGCGGCCAGAAGACTTATAGCTGTCTCCTGATCGTTCGGTATGATGTGGTAGAGATTGACCAGTACGCTGACACCGAAGAATACCAGGGCAACGAATCCTGCCATGGCGTAAAGAACTCTCTTGGCATTCTTTTGGGCGGGATCCCTGAAGTTGGGCACACCATTGGAAACCGCTTCAACACCGGTCAGAGCGGTACAGCCTGACGCGAATGCCCTGAGTATGACAAATATGAGAGTATCCTGTGCATTCGAAGTAACTATCTCAGCCTGTTCAGGAGTATAAGACCCTGACATAAAGCGTATCAGTCCCACGACGATCATGGTGATCATGGTAAGGATGAATACATATGTAGGAACTCCGAAGAGAACAGCTGACTCACGCATTCCTCTTAAGTTTCCCCAGGCAAGGATAACTATAAGGATTATAGCTATAAAGGCCTTATAGGGATTAAGCTCCGGGAATGCTGAAGTTATGGCTGCTGCTCCGGCGCAGGAACTTACGGCAACGGTGAGGATGTATCCTATGATAAGGGCAGCTCCTGCAACAAGACCGTATTTCTCGCCGAGATTTTCATTGGCAACTATATAGGCTCCGCCCCCCTGAGGGTAGGCGTCTATGGTCTGACGATAACAGAAGACCAGGATAGCGAGAAGTCCAATAATAGCTGCAACTATCGGCAGGAAGAACTTGAATGAAGCCATCCCAAGCACGGGAACGAGAACCAGAAGGATCTCTTCACCGGCGTAACTGACAGAGCTTATGGCATCACTGGCAAATACAGGTATGCCCCATAAAGTATTGAATTTCTCACTGCTGAGCTGAGAGTCCTGAAGGCGTTTTCCAAGTAAAAGCCTCAGGAACTTATTTTTAAAAGAGTCCATGTAAACCTCTGGGTAAATAAAATTTACAAGGTTTTAACATAAGTAAGAAAAAATGTACAGTTTCTTGACACCTTGCATTCCAATATATTACCACTAGAAGCGTTTAAAATCAATGTAAATCAAAAAATTAACGATTAAAGTCATTATATCGTCAGGGTTGATTACAAGTTTCTTTTGAGTTATAATTTTGGCCATGAAAGAGATCTTAATAGCAGAACATTCCGGATTTTGTTTCGGAGTAAAAAGGGCCATTGAAAAGACTGAAGAACAGCTCGACAAGGAAGGCAGGGCGCTGATCTGCGGCTCACTGATCCATAATAAGACTGTTACGAACGATATCGTTTCCAGGGGAGGTATCATAATACATTCTTTGGATGAGGCTTCGGAAGGAGATACAGTAATAGTCAGATCCCATGGAGAGGGGGAGAGATTTTATATTGATGCTGCAGAAAGAGGCATCAAGCTCATCGACGCAACGTGTCCCTTCGTCGAAAGGATACATAAACTTGTCCGCAAGGCTGAAAAAGAAGGCTATAACGTAGTCATTATAGGTGATAAGGATCACGCTGAAGTAAAAGGAATAAGCGGATGGTGCACACATGCCATCATTGTGAATTCCGGAGAAGAAGCGTCAGAGATCACTTCAGACGATCTGTTCGTAGTGTGTCAGACCACCATCAAGAAATCACTTCTGCATGAAGTTTGTGAAGCTTTTGAAAAAAACAACAAAAATTATCACGTTGAAAATACCATCTGCGATGCGACGTCCAAACGTCAGGAAAGCACATCAAAGGTAGCAGAATCAAGCGATCTGATCCTGATAATAGGAGACAGGTCCAGCTCCAATACACAAAAGTTATTCAGCATTGCAAAAATCAAGTCAAAAAATGTATTTTTTATTGAAAAAATACAAGACTTACCCTTGCAAGAAATCGAAAAATGTAATAGAATAGGTGTAGCTGCGGGCGCGTCGACGCCTGAAAGCTTAATTAAGGAGGTTATTGCTACCATGAATGAAGAAAAAATTATGAGTATGGAAGAGTTGCTTGAGGAAGAAAAGTACGATTTAGACGGAGCAATGCGTCTTCCAAGACTCCACGAGATTGTTAACGGAACTGTGCACCAGGTTACTGACAAGGGCATCATCGTTGACATGGGATGCAAGAAGGACGGCTTGATCCCAAAAGAAGAAGTAACATTGGAAG
>JAEEGL010628783.1_pt1 | contig 13978 bp, 16 predicted proteins | sample 9134231 | NCBI WGS metagenome assembly JAEEGL01 (sample SAMN16246548, study PRJNA631951) | gut metagenome | biome: gut microbiome; feature: rumen; material: fiber-attached | host: Bos | place: Iran: Karaj | collected 2018-10
GTTGAGCAGCACCTGAAGCGGCTGCTTGTGGTCCTTCTCGTAAGCCCCCGAGTAGAAGATGCCCATCGGCACATCGCCCGAATGGATCGCCTTGTTCGTGCCCATCGACACCTCCCGCAAGTCCTCCATGCTCTCCCCGTCAAACGTCCGCAGTTCCACCTTGATCATGGCCCACGCCGGGCCCAGGTTGTAAGTTGTGATTGTCTTCATGTAAAAAAGATTTGGTCACAACGTAAGAATTTGAGGGGGTTTGGGACGGAATGTTCAGGAATAATCGAAGATTAGTTGTATTTGGCAATGTATCTGCCAAATACAGCGCTTTTGACTGAAACCTGAAGTAAAACTGCTCCGTATGATAGGTGAAACCTTAAAAACACACGCACATGAACAAAATCAGCAAGCTTCTCTTCGACCTCATCGCCAAACTCATCGTGATCTGCACGGATCCCTGCCCCACGAAACCCATGCACCTGCACTGAGGACGGAGAATCAGGTTTGGCAATGTATTCGCCAAATCCGTTTCATCCTCCCAAAAATCATCCCGACCTTTGCCGCCACAAACAAGAACTGATCAACCAATAAAAAACAAGAACCATGAAAACTGACAACAACACCCCCATCCCTACCGACTTCCTCACCGCTCTCGGCGACGCACTTGGCAACAAGCTCGGCGACTTCCTCATCAAGCTCATCGACAAGTTCTTCCCGCCGGACGGCAATTCTTGATTTGGCAATGTATTCGCCAAACCAGCTTGCCAACCACAATAGAACCAACTACCTTTGCGCCAACAATTAATAACTAAAAAATAAAACTATGACGAACACGATCATCAACATCGCTATCAAAATCCTCCTGGGTTCCGCACTCATCGCTTCCGGCACCAAGCTCATCAACAACGCTAAAAGCATGATCAACCATTAAACCGTATACACTATGACCAATCCAAACAACCTCCCCATCCCTACCGACTTCCTCACCTCTCTCGGCGATGCGCTTGGCAACAAGCTCGGCGACTTCCTTATCAAGCTCATCGACAAGCTCTTCCCGCCGACCGCCTAGGCCTGATCTCCTTCGCACCTATGTTCATTAACCTTTAAAACAAAACTATCATGCCAAACGTCATTGTAAACATCGTTCTCAAACTCACCCTCGGCTCCGCGCTCATCGCCACCGGCACCAAGCTCATCAAGAGCGCCCCTGTCAAATCCCTCAAACATTAAACCACACGAACCATGATCATCTGTACCCCCAGTCCCATCGTCACTGTCCTCAAGACCGTCATTCTCATCATCATCGGCGGCGGAAAGGTCGTTGTCCTCCGCCGCCGATAATTCTCCTTCCACCACTTCCTGATGGATTCTTATATGCTTCAATACTCGCGGAAACGGACAAAACGGAACGAGGTCACCTTGTTCCCCTGTTCATCCGTCCAGGAATGGCGTTCTGTGGTCGACGCGACGCAACGATACCCCAGCGCCTTGAACGTCTCGACCAGTGAATAGGTCAATGTCATCTCTCCCATGATATGCAATGTGGCGGCTTCCGGATCCGGAGCCATTTCCCGGATTTCCCGTATCAGCTTTCCTGCCGCATCGGAAATGTCATTGTCATCCCACTCCGGGTTGACTGCGGGGAACTCCAGATAGTTGAGTTCTCCATATTGCCGCGCCGCTTCCAACTGGTCTTCGGACCAAGTCGAATAGGGGTGGTTCGAAAGATTGATGAAGACGGGGGCCGCAGGCTGTCGGCAAATCGCCTCGTCCATGAAGAAAGAGCGGAGCCTCGGCAGGATTCCCTCGATCATCCTCGGAATGTCCGGCGACTTCAACGGCTTGTCTATCTGTCCCTCCTCTCCCCGGAATCCGCAATGGTTGATGTCGTTACGCAACCGTTTCAGCCCATGGTAAAGATTAACCGTTTCCAGGTCCATACTAGCTGCAATCCGACGGGACAAATCTTCACCCGGAATAGACGGGTTATTCGCCAGTTCGAACGCCGCGCAAACCAGTTCCCGATCTCTGATCTCGTTCAATCCCCAATCAAGGCAATACTTGGTGACCATGCCTTCCTGCAGTTGGGTGATCGCCTGTTGATACAAACCCCGTTGAAAGCACCATTCGGCGCTCAAGAAAAGATTGCGGACATCTTTTTCCGGATAGAAACCGGCAATATCCCGCTCAACACTTTCGATGATCGGAGAATAGGCCGGAATCAACTCCTTCTTGACCAAAGAAAGGTCCTGTCGCAACTTGGCCAAGGAATGGGACCTCAATATATCGAGACCTCGGCAAGTGCGTCTTTCGCGGACGATGCGCCCCAAGTCGTCGGAAAAGTTTTTCTGCGCGAACAATTCTCGCCCAGGCTTGACTTTACCTTGCAGTCGAGGAACTATAATATCATTGCACAAGGCGCTCAGCCGCTCAGCCGAACCGGTCAAGACATACTCGCCTGCGGCAAAGGACCAGTCCTGAATGTCCGAAAGGGGCAGCAGGTCGATAATGGGAGCGAGCCCGTCGGCATCCTTTCCCTCCAAACTGCCATAGGTGATGCTCCGGACCACCGTATTTTTGAGGAAACGGGCATAGTTCCCTACCGTCAATACCAACATCGGCAAATAACGGAAACCATGGGTCAGGTCAAAGAACAACTGGTCCCCTTCCTGCAACTTGTCGAAAAGGATGGTGAAGTTTTCCCAGATTTCCGAGACACTCTTCCCATCGGCGATGCTGACACCCTCAATGTCCTCGGTGATTCCCAGCTTCCTGATTCTCGGCTCCAGGTCCTTCCAGGTCATTTCCCGGGCCTTGTCCGTCAACAGGATGACAACTTTGTCCGGCTTCCATTCTTCCCCTTTGGAGGTCAGATAGCGCAGGGTCGCCTCCTGGATGAACTCCGTTTCACATTCGAACCCGTCTTCGCGGTTCCCATATTTGCAAACATCGTATTTGCCACCCCGTCCCATTCCCAGGACGGAAACGAACACTTTTCTTCCCATATCTTATTCCGAATACAAATTCAGCATCTTGTTCACCTTGCTCCTCATCTCATTAGCCACCCGCTTCGGTTCCAGCACGAGCAAGTGATTCCCGAAACTGAGCAGTTTGGTATAGAGTTCCTGGTTCACCCTGCACGCCAGTTTCAGGATCATCCAATCGGGAGGAATCCCGGGGAACTCGTTCCGCAGGCGGGCGTCGACATCCTCGCTCACCAAGCCCAATGAAGGATGAAACGGATTGGCAAGGACATAACGAGCCCGGTCTCCTTTCATGGCAAAGCGGATCAAGGACACGGGCGAAACCTTTTCCACCGTAACGCCAATGATATCTTTGAAATAGTCCTCCGGATTCTTCCAGTCGTCAAGATAGATATAGGATTCCTCCTCCACAACATAGAAAGAGTCGATCCAATTGACAGCTAAAGAACGAATCGCCTTCGTCGTATGGTCGCACGCGACGAGGAACCAGTTCCCATTGTACTGTCTTATCTGATAAGGACTTACAACGATCCGCTTTCTCTGGACAGGGGCATATGGGCTCAAAACGATCCGGCAGGGACGCTTTTCTTCGATCAAAGAGAAGAAAGCCATCGGATTCACCTGCCCGGCCTTGATGGTCTGGAAACCGAAATCCACGATCGCCCGGGTATCGGAAGCCTTCGGAGCCAGATCCCCGACGGCAAGCTTTTCTTCCAGCCGCTCGAAGAGGTCGAATCCCCGGATTCCCTTGAAGGACCCCATCGTCCCCATTACGGAAAGGAGCAAATCCCTTTCCGCCGTCGTGAGCTTCTGCTCGAAGACTGAGAACTCCGGATTCTTGTACCGGATGGCCCGTTTTCGTTTTCCGGTCTCCTCGTCGTCGACCATTATTTCCTCGAACTCGGGATGAAACACTTCATAAAAAGAAAGGTCCTTCGGCATATGCCCGGGCTTGGCATAGCCCAGGAATTCCAGATCGGTTTCGACCGTCCGCCGGGTGACCTCATCGCCCTCTGCGATAAACCCGTATTCCTGAAGCCTTTCATTGCACAGACGAAGCAGATCATCCCGGGAATAGAACATGTCCCGCCGCTTCAGTAAATCATCCAGGATGTACAGGCGGAAAAGCTGATTCTTTCCTCTTCCTTTCGGTTTGGCCATCGTTTTTTACTTTTTATTGATCGAGTCCACCTCCGATTCCAGATAGGAGATCAAAGCTTGCCTCCAATAATCAGGGTGTCCGGGGGCCATATGCTCTTTGACGCAAAAATGCAGCAGGCCATACTCTTCGCACTTCTTCACAGCCTGCTCTTTCAAAGGCTCTTCCGTAACGAGAATGCCCTTTGTTCCCATCCCTCCATAATTCTTCACCACCGAAGCGAACTTGTCCACATCCAAGGGCCTCCTCAACGAAGTCTTGCATTCGAAGAAAAACAGTTTCTTCCCCGTACTGACGACGACATCGACTTCATTCTTGATATTGGCGTCATCCTTCTCGGACAAGGGGAAGAGACAATTCAACCGTATCTCCCGAGCTTGTTTCCACTTGGAAACAGCCGCGGCAATCTTGAACTCAAACCACCCCGAATTGAAAACCAGGCTCACAGCATGCGGAGAATGGAATTCGTAATTCAACAATCCCTGCTTGTCGGCCAACGAAATGGACACGGAACCTGCATCTTTGTCCCATTCGGCAAAACCCCCGGAAACATCTTCAAAACGACCGGACCGGGAAACCTGCAGCGCCTTGTCCCACTCTTCTCTCAAGACAGCCGTCAGCCTGTTGAATACAGCCATATAACCCGCCTTGATAGACCTGCGCCGGAAAGCCCACACCTGTTCGGCCACCTTTTTATCATCACCGGTATAGTCCTTGAATTTCCGAGATTTGACCAGCGGATTTCCATAAAGCTTGAAAACCGTGTCGATATCGACAGGGGGAAGGTCTTCGGATTGGCGGGCGGAAAAATCCCAAATCTGGTTGTTCTGGTCCACCAATTCGAAGCGCGTCGAAGGCCGGTCCTTAAAAACGCTGAAGAACACCAAGGACCACGGTTTGGTTCCACCCACCAAATTCAAGGACAGGACATCGTCATCCTTGAATTCTTCATATAGTCGAGATACAGCCGAGAAAATGACTGAGACATCCGTCGGATGCATTTCCACGACGGAACAAGGGATTCCGACCAACTCGGCAATCCGGTCCGCTTCAAGCCGGGACTGTTTCGAACAGACCAGATAGACCTTATCCGCCCCGGAATGAACGATACCCGCATAGACCGGAGCGGTCTGTCCGCCGACAAGGGTGATATGAACTATCATAACGCGAGAGAAATTGGCTATCTGACCGAAATATAGCAATTATTTGCCAAAAAATTATTTTTTCATATTTTTGTAGTAGAGACACGCTTTTGTGGTCATGGACACCAAGCTACTAACCATTTTATTCTCCAACAGTCTCCGCTTCAACGAGATTCCCTTGCTTCGGGGAGGCATCATCCATATGATGGAACGGGAAACGGGGGGCGTCAATCTGTTGTTTCACAACCACGTGGAGGAAAGCTACCGCTGGAGATACCCGCTGGTCCAGTACAAACAGATCGACGGGAAAGCCGCGATGGTATGCATCGGGGAAGGAATCGATGCGGTCCAGGAGTTCTTCAGCACGGAAAAACGGATCTGGACGCTGCATGGCCACAAAGAAGAACTCCGAATCGAAAACGTCTGGATGAAGCCTTTCTCCTTGGAGGTCACGCCGGCGCCGCTCCCCTATCGGATCCAGCGCTGGCTTCCGCTCAATACAGGCAATTACCTGAAATACATCCAAACCGATTCCCTGTCAGAGAGGATCAGTTTGTTGGAAAGCATCCTTTCCGCCAACATCCTGTCCATGGCCAAAGGCCTGGGGACGAGAATCGAGTCCAGGATTTCCTGTACCATCACGGATTTGTCCGAACCTGAACTCCTGGAGAGCAAGTCCGTCAAAATGATGTCGTTCGACCTGGGATTCAAGGCGAACATCTCCCTTCCGCAATACATCGGGCTGGGCAAGCAAGTGAGCACCGGCCATGGCATGATCATCATCCCATAACAATATGAACAAGTTTCTATATGGAGCCGCGGTGCAAGGCATCCAAGACTTCATCCTGCAAAGCGACAAACTGCGCGAGATCGTAGGCGCCAGTGAACTGGTCGCCCAAATCTGCACGGCCCGGTTCGCCGAACTGCTCGGAATCGACGTGACCGGGGAGCAATTGGCGAGCGCACTGGAGCAAGACGGGCACTTCATCCTCCACGCCGCCGGCAATGTCAAATACATCTTCGAGGAAAGGGAAAAATGCGAGGCTGTTGTCCGGGAATTCCCGAAAAAGGTGATGGTCTCCGCCCCTGGAATCACCATCAGCCAGGCAGTCGTCGAATTCGATGACGCCGATCCGGAGGCCTTCTCCAAGGCCGTCGACTTGCTGGAAAGCAGGCTCCGCATCCAGCGGAACCGGCCCGCAAGAAGTATGACGATGGGCGTGAACGGCATCCGCAGAAGCCGTCAGACAGGCCTCCCCGCCGTGGTCTCATTCAAGAACGAGAAGGAGAAAGTCATCGAGTACCTGGATGATGCGACGAACAAGAAACGTCGGGCATCGGACACCCTCGGACTCTGTAAAAGAGCATTTGGCGACGATATCCACGCCGATCAGGTCGCGCTCGACATGGATGAACTCGCCAGCGGAGACAACAACTGGATAGCCGTCATCCACGCGGATGGAAACGGACTGGGACGCATCGTCCAGAAGGTCGGCTACGAACCCGACCTGTTCAAGCAGTTCTCGGAAAAGCTTGACAAAGCGACGGCCCAGTCGGCAAGGACAGCGTTCGACGCGGTCAAGGGTTCGTTCCGCCCTGACGCCAAGATTCCCATCCGTCCGGTCGTCCTCAGCGGCGATGACCTCACGGTCATCTGCCGGGCCGACCTTGCCCTGGATTACACGGCCACATTCATCAAGGCTTTCGAAGAGAACACGGTCGGGTTGTTCGGGGATATCGAGGTATTCACCTCCGGAGAAGTGCGCGATCGGATGACCGCTTGCGCCGGTATCGCTTATGTCAAGGCTTCCTATCCTTACTATTATGCCTACGACCTGGCCGAAAATCTTTGCTCGGCTGCGAAAAAGGATGCGAAGGACAATGACGCAATCCGTAAAGGAGAAGAACTTCCCCAGTCCTGCATCCTGTTCCACAAAGTCCAGGATTCCTTCAATGAGAGCCTGGAAGACATCACACGACGGGAGCTTTCTCCCGCCGAGGGAATCAGTCTCCGTCATGGTCCGTATTACCTGTCCGACAAGAAGGACAGGTGGACCGTTTCCCGGCTGAAATCTGCCGCCGAAGCCTTCCAGGGCGAAGAAGGAAATGCCGTGAAATCCACGGTGCGGCGCTGGCTCACCGCCCTTCACGACGAACCGGAAATGGCGGCTCAGATGCTTCAGCGCGCCCAAATGCTCTATGGCGGCAAACAGAAAGCGCTGCTTCTGGAAGCGACCACGCCCGTGGCAGGCCGGATTCCCGCCTATGATATGCTTGTCGTCAACACCATCAACACCCAGGTTACCAAATGAAAGACTACACGATAAATTATCAAATCGATTTCTTCTCCCCTTGGCACTGCGGATCGGGGCTGGCCGCGGGAGCGGAAACGGACGCCCTTGTCATCAAAGACAAGAACGGGCTTCCTTTCATCCCAGGGAGAACCGTCAAGGGACTCGTCCGGCAGGCTGTCGAGGAAGTATCCGGATTGAAAGGCGACGGGTTCGACGGGGTCGCCTTGTTCGGCGATGAGGGATCGTCCCCGTCCTCGCTGTTCTTTTCCAACGCAATCCTGACGGATGCCGAGGTCATTGTTGCGGAGCATCTCCAATCCCAGTTGTTCTCCGAGACGGCCTATACCGCCATCGACAAGGACGGCATCGCCAAGCAAGGATCCCTGCGCCGGATGGAGACCGTCATTCCCTGTCAACTCCAAGGCCGCATCCTGGGCATTCCTTCCGAGGAAGACAAGGCGGCCATTGTGGAATCTCTTGCTTATATCAAGAACCTCGGCCTGCACCGGAACCGCGGACTGGGCCGTTGCACATTTACGGTGAAGGAGGACTGACCAGATGAAAACACTTCCGTTCAAATGCACCCTGCTTTCCGATGTGATTCTCAATCGGAAATCCGCCTCGAAAGGGGCGAACAGCACCCTGGATTTCATTCCCGGGAACTGCTTCCTGGGCATCGCCGCCGCCCGCTACGCGGACTTCGGGAAAGATGCGCTGGAAGTCTTCCATAGCGGCCGCGTCCGTTTCGGCGACGCCCACCCGGCCGCCGATGACGGCACCCGGACCCTGCGCGCCGCCGCGTCCTTCTTCTACCCCAAACTGCACGGAGAAGCGACCACCTACTACAACTATCATCTGATTCCGGACCCGTCCGCCCCCGACGTCAAGTCGCTTCAGTTGAAGCAGTGCCGCTCCGGATTCTATTCCTATTCGACCGAGTGCCCCACCCGGAGCAATACCGAAGCCCAATTCTCCATCAAATCGGCCTACGACAGCGAACACCGGCGTTCCAAAGACAGCGCCATGTTCGGTTACGAGGCACTGCAGAAAGATCTGGTCTTTTTCTTCGAAGTGGAGGTGGATTCCGAAGACGAGCGGCTCGTGGAGATGGTCTCGGAAAGCCTCAAAGGCACCAAGCGCCTGGGGCGTTCACGGAGCGCGCAGTATGGCCTTGTGAACATCGAACCTTGCACTTTCGGTCAAGTCCTTTCGACCGGGAAAGGATATGCTCCCGGCCGCCATACCGTCTATGCCGATGGCCGGCTGGTCTTCCTGGACGAATACGGACTTCCCTCTTTCCGCCCGAAAGCCGAAGACCTGGGCTTCCCCGAAGGCGCCCGGATCGACTGGAGCAAATCCCAGATACGCACTTTCCAATATGCTCCCTACAACGGAATCCGCAAGAACTTCGACATGGACCGGTGCGGCATCGAGAAAGGGAGCGTCCTCGTCGTGGAGTCCCCGGCCGGAGGGCCTTCCGAATCGGCCTATGTGGGCGTTTTCAAGAATGAGGGATTCGGAAGGGTGATTTATGACCCGGCATTTCTTGCCGTGGAATCCTACACCGACAAGGTGGCCGGGGATACGGCGCCAAACAATCCGGCGTCCCACATCATTGCTCCGGCAGCCTCCGACTCCACGCTGGTCAAGCTGCTGAAGGAGCGGCACAACCAGGAAGTGACCACGACGACGATTTATCGCGTCGTCAATCAGTGGGCGAACGAAAACAAGGGGGTCTTCTCGGACGAGTCTTTCGCCTCCCAATGGGGCGCCATCCGCGCCATCGCCACCCAGGAGCGAGACTTTGCGCGACTGAAGGAAGCCCTGCTTGGAACGAGAAAGGAGCATCCCGGTTTCCTGATGCATGGCGTCGCGGAAACCAAGTGGAAGGAACGGAGACGCCGGTTCCTCCTGGAGCGCTTCCTCGAAGAACGGCATCGGGACGTTCCGGGCTATGAGTGGCTCGCCACCGTCAACCTTTCGTCCATCATGGCAAAACTGGCTAAGAAAAAGTAATTATGAGTTTCATCTATACCTATCGCACGCTGGCCAGAATCGTCCTGGAAGCGGAGACCCCCGTGAAAGTCGGGTCGGGAGAGAAAGACATCACGACGGATGCCCGGATTGCGCTGGACATCAACGGATTGCCCTACATACCCGGATCGGCCCTCGCCGGTGTCATCCGGCATATCCTGGCCGGGAAAATGGCCGAAACCGTTTTCGGAGGGGAGAAAAAAGGGTCCGAAATCATCTTTTCCGATGCAAATCTGGTGTTCGAGGGCGGGCACGTCGTCGATGGCATCCTGCCGGAAAGGACACCTTTCCTGAACCTGTACGGCACCCTGCCCATCCGGCAGCACGTCCGCATCGGACATCGGGGCGCCGCCGAAGACAAAGGCAAATTCGACGAGACCGTCGTTTTCGCAGGGTCCCGGTTCTGTTTCGAAATGGAACTGCTCTCCCTGCAGGACGGGAAAGAGATCCTGACCCAAGTCCTGTCCACCCTGTATCAAAGCTACTTCCGGATCGGAGGCGGTTCCCGGAGAGGGTTCGGCAAGATCCGCGTCGTGCAGGCGGACATCGCCTCCCTGGACCTCTCGAAAGAAGCGGACCGTACGCTGTATCTGAACAAATCCGCCTGCCTGGATAAAGCCTGGCAGGGATGGACGCCCTTCCGGCCCGAAACGCAGGAGAGCGAGGGGCATTGGACGACACGGACCATCCATCTCCGGCCCGAGGACTTCTTCCTTTTCGCATCCGGAAACGGGGATGATGATGCCGATATCACTCCTACGAAAGAATGCAAGGTCGTTTGGAGAGGGGACGAGCCCGCATTCCAGGAGCATTTCTTCGTGGTCCCCGCATCTTCCGTCAAAGGCGCCCTGGCCCACCGGATCGCCTATCACTTCAATCGGCTGTCCGGCATCTTTGCAGACCAGCAAGCCCCCGAAGAAGCGGCCGGTGTCAACAATGCGGCCATAGCCGCCCTTTTCGGGAATACCACCCGGCGAGGGCATGTGATTCTCTCCGACCTCTTCCTGACCGGACAGACCAAACTGCTCAACCACAACTCGATCGACGAGTATACGGGCGGGACCTTGGACGGCCATCTGTTCACGGAGAAAGTCTCTTTCGGGCGGGGTCTTGACCTCGTTCTGGAAATCTCGGTCGACGAGCAAGCTTTCCAAACGGACAAAGTCCGCAAAGCATTCAACTGTGCCATTTCCGACCTTTGCGCCGGACGTCTGCCGTTGGGCAACGGGTCCAACAAAGGAAACGGCGTTTTTACGGGAACCATTGACAAACCCTTCTGAGCCATGAAAAGTATCGACAATATCCCCGCCGGCCGCTACCAAGGTTATATCTGGATGAGCGACAACCCCCAGCCGGATGTGATTGACGGGCCATTCGATGGAATGGACCTCACCCCGGCCAACCCTTTTATCATCGAGGCGAAGCTTTTCGAGCCGGACAAAGGGCTGTCCTATTCCGTCCAGTTCATCGACGGTTCATACGTAGCCAAAGAATGGGATGTAAACGCCCTGCCCGAAGGCGAATTGCAGTCATTCCTTCCTGCCTTCGATGGTGCGCCCGGGAATTTGCTCTTCTTCACCGCCTGGCGGGAAGTTAAGGATCCCCTCTGTGAAAACATGGGGGTCTTGGAACCTTGTGAAAACGTTTTCGTCGGTTTTAAAAAGTAATTGCCATGCCTTACGATAAAACACCATACAGTTTTGTTCCCATCTCGGACCGCGTGTTCTTCCCCGACTGGGCGGACCGGATTTCCCAGGATGTCCCTTTCAGTGACGCCCTGTCCGGCAGCATCACCTTCGACATCGTGGCAAAAACTCCGGTCTTTGTCCGAAACGGTCAAATAGCCGGCGGAAAAGATTCTTCCTTCAGCCATATGCCCGACGGCACCTTCTTTCTCCCCGGCACATCCATCAAGGGAGAAATCGCCAGCGTTCTCCGAATGATGAGTTTCGGGAAGATGGGCCAGGTGGCCGACAAGACCTTCGGTAACAGAAACCTGAACGACCCATCCTATCGGAGCCGGATGAAAGATGTATTTTGCGGGTGGATGCGGCTTACCAAAGAGGGCGCAGAAATCATCGATTGCGACATTCCCAAAAGAATATCAGTCTCCGAGATAGACAAGAAATTGGGGACACACCTGGAAAGTTTTGTCAAAGACGGTTTTAATTTCAATAGGGATGAAAACCGAATGGCAAAGAAGAAATACAGCCTTCTTCCCGCCGGAAAGGAACCCAGCTTTCTTTTCCGGGACGATGATGAGTTGACCGAAAAAATGAGAGAGAAGAATCCTGTCGATCCCCGGGAATTCGTCACTTTTGCCCGAGGAGAAGGCTACCGGGGGACCATTGTGTTTACCGGACAGCCCGGTGTGCGCAAACAGGTTACCGATAGGAGGACCGGTCGTCGCAAATGGACTGGGAAGTTTTATGAATTCGTGTTTCTCAAATACGACGATGAAATCTTGCGCCCCGTGCCCGAAGCCTTGTTCAAGGCTTTTGAAAGCATCCACGCCTCCTCTCCTGACTATGAGGGATTCTGGAAGAAGAAACTGTATGACGGTGAGAAGATTCCCGTATTCTTCATTTTGAATGACGATGATACGATTCACAGCATCGGCCTTTCCTATCTTTACAAATATCCTTATAAGAAATCGATCCGACAATCCATTCCCGAAGAGCACAAAAAGGAAGAGATGGATTTGGGCGAATGCCTTTTCGGAACAGTCCAGGGGGCTTCTTGCAAAGGGCGCGTCCAATTTGGCCACGCGAAAGCATCGGGACATCCCGTTCCGATGGACGATAAGGTGTTCAGAATGTCGCAACCAAGAGCTTCTTTCTATCCTTTCTATGTCGAAGGAGGAAAGAGCTGGGACGATGCCGTGAAGATTTCGGGGCACAAGCGGTATCCCATCCGGTTTGGCCGTCCATTACCCAGTCCTCAAGGAACGAAAGACATGGAATCCTCCGCAGCGATGCTGCCTCCTGGAACGACATTCAAGGAGACGGTGCGTTTCCACAATCTTCGTCCGGTAGAACTGGGCGCCCTCCTGTCGGCCATAACCTTCCACGGCAATCAGGACCAGTGTTTCCATAGTATCGGATTTGGCAAACCGCTGGGTTACGGCGCCGTATCCATCCAGAACATAGCGTTGGAAGGAGTGGAAGTGCAAGACAATCCCGTCGGAGGAATCAACGAGTATCTGGCCGCTTTCGAAGACCAGATGACGGCCTTCACCAGCAACTGGCTGTCCTCACCGCAAATGTCCGAACTGCTCCTGATGGCGCAAGGTATCCCTGAGGGAAAGGAATCCTCCTTCGAGTATATGCCGCTAGACGACTTCCGAGAAGCGAAAAGAAGTCACACCGCTTTAAAACCGTTCTCAAGCCGAATCGGAAAAGCCGGCTATTCCGTCCCGTCGGTCAAGAAATAACTTGGGACAAAGAGAATCGCGAGCCCCGTTCTCCTGACGGGGCTCCCCCTCTGATCCTCTATCAGTTCTTTGACATATTCGCATCCATTTATCCGCTTCCCGCGTCAAACAGCCAACCTATTTCCACTATAACAAGGATTAAGACGCACCAAGCCAGTGTGGAGTCTCGCGCTCTTCACAATCCGCCTTTTTCCATTAAAACAAGGATTAAGACGCTTGTGTACTAAAACCTAAACCTACATATATAAGGGATCCGCCTTTTTCCATTAAAACAAGGATTAAGACGTTGTCAACGATAGTGGTATCGTTGGCCTCAATATGATCCGCCTTTTTCCATTAAAACAAGGATTAAGACGGTCTATGTTTAGCTTTTCTAATCAACTCCGTGCTGTGGATCCGCCTTTTTCCATTAAAACAAGGATTAAGACTTCTTGTCTTCATGTTGTAAAATCGCTTAAAATAAGATCCGCCTTTTTCCATTAAAACAAGGATTAAGACGTATATTTATGTACTCGGATAATTTTATAGTTGTCGATCCGCCTTTTTCCATTAAAACAAGGATTAAGACTCCTGGGGGATCCTCTCGTAGTCATGGCTTTCGTTGATCCGCCTTTTTCCATTAAAACAAGGATTCATGGCGGACCGGAAGATTCCCGGTCAAGCCGGGAATGACGAGTGGCGGTCGAGGGGGAATGACGGGCGGGCGGAAAAGGAAAAGGAAAGAGATCTCCTCCAGTACGGTCATCTGACAGGCTCCGGAGATTTGCGAAAATGCCATTGACCTTCTGGACACCTGGAAAGCCGATGACGGTTTTACGCCTGTTCGCAAATCTCCCTTTCAAGCGTTCTCCGAAAAGGTTTGCGAAAATAAAAATTCTTAAGAATTTAAGTCGTTGATTTTCAATAGGGTTTTCAAACCAAAAACTAGCCCATTTTCGAAA
>JAEEGL010863219.1_pt1 | contig 13978 bp, 7 predicted proteins | sample 9134231 | NCBI WGS metagenome assembly JAEEGL01 (sample SAMN16246548, study PRJNA631951) | gut metagenome | biome: gut microbiome; feature: rumen; material: fiber-attached | host: Bos | place: Iran: Karaj | collected 2018-10
ACAGAAACACCAATGTACGGTGTTCAGTAAAAAACTCTTGAAACATACTTTACTATTTTTAATTAAACATTCGAACTAAGTTCGTTTTAACAAGACGCAAAGATATTACAAAAACCAATAAAGCAAAAATTTTTTTCAAAATGCTAAGGCGACCAAACTCGATTCTAACATTCGCATGGAAAAATAAAGTACCTTTGCAAAATATTACAAGACGTACACACAATGAAAAGATTTACCCTAATACTAGTCATAATAATGGCGCTCTCGATGCAGACGCAAGCACAAAAACTGGCCGACCACGTAATCCTTATAGGTCTGGACGGATGGGCAGCCCACGACTTCGACAATCCACGCAACAACATACCTAACATACGCAACTTAATCAGAAACGGAAGCTGCAATATGCACAAACGTTCGGTGCTGCCGCCCGACTCGGGAGTAAACTGGGCGTCGATGTTCATGGGCGTTGGCCCCGAAATGCACGGATACACAACCTGGGACTCAAAAAAGCACGACCTGCCATCATCAACCACGAACAAAAACGGCATCTTCCCTACCATATTCTCAATCATCCGCGAACAATACCCCGACGCCGAAACCGGCTGCACCTTCGAATGGGACGGCATAAAATATGTTGTTGACACACTTGCAATTAGCCATGTGCATTTTTTCTCCGAAGGCTGGGAACCCATTGAGAAGAACTGCGACCACATCGTAAAATACATAACCGAGAAAAAGCCAATGTTTTATGCAGCTTGCTTCGATGGACCCGACGGTCCCGGACACAAATACGGCTGGTACTCTGATGGATACTACGACTATATGGCTCGCGCCGACAAATGCGTTGGACGTATAATACAGGCTCTCAAGGATGCAGGGATTTACGACAATGCAATAATAATCGTTACCGGCGACCACGGCGGACACGAACACGGACATGGCACCCTGGTTATGGAAGACATGGAAAGTCCACTCGTAATCTTCGGTCACAACGTGCACTCAGGATACACTTACGACGATCCAATTGCACAATACGACATTGCAGCAAGCATAGCCTACATACTTGGCCTCGAAATACCAGATGCATGGCGTGGAAAACCTGTAAAACAGGTATTTACACGATAGACGTAACAATTGCAACATTTATACATACAAGCAATCATCTACCATAGTAGATGAACGGGAAAAACTCCATACTATCCTGCCTCCACAATATTTCCCAAAACTTTTCGTTTATTCTGTACTTCTGTATTGAAAAAATTTTTATTATTTTTGTGCCTTGAATTAAATTGGACGTAAAAACACAACACATGAAACTGAAAGTTTTATTTGTAGCTCAGGAAATTGCACCGTACGTGCCTGAAAATGAAATGTCACTGCTTTGCAGAAAGCTTCCGCAAAAGATACAGGAACTCGGAAACGAAATCCGCATTTTCATGCCTAAGTTCGGCGTAATAAACGAAAGAAGAAACCAACTGCACGAAGTCATCCGACTCAGCGGAATGAACCTTGTAATAAACGATGCCGACCATCCTCTAATCATAAAGGTTGCATCGATACAGCCAATAAGAATGCAGGTATATTTTATCGACAACGAAGACCTCTTCCAAAAGAAATATGCACTCACAAACAACGGCGACGACAACTTTACTGCCGACGAAAAATCAATATTCTTCTCGAAAGGTGTTATCGAAACCGTAAAGAAGCTCGGATGGTCGCCAAACATTGTACACTGCCACGGATGGTTCTCGGCTCTATTCCCGTTCATAATGAGAAACGTATATTGCAACGACCCGATGTTCGCAAACAACTGCAAGGTTGTTTACTCAATTTACAACGACAGTTTCTCGGGAAGCATCGACAAGGGCCTCGCTCAGAAACTTGTGGGAAAGAACGTCACAATCGACATGCTCGACCAGATCAACGAGCCTACATGGGACAACCTTACAAAGTTTGCAATCGACAATTCCGACGGTATAATTCTGGCAGCAAAGGATATAAAACCAGAAATCATACAATACATAAAGGATAGTGGCAAACCTATGCTCGAATACACCGAAGGCGACGAAAAGTTTGAAGACTACGAAAAATTCTACAACAAGGTTTCTGAAAACTAATCTGCAATGAAGAACTCAAGAATATTGTTTCTTGCAATAGCAATCGTCTTGGTTGCTGCAACCATTCCCTCGTGCAAGGACGACAATTCGGCAATAGGCACCGACCTTATGCCAAGCAGCGACATAATGGAATTTTGTTGCGACACAATGGGAATAGAAACCTATGCCGTAAGGGATACCCACGTTGCTACTCACAACCGAACCATAAATCCGATAGGAACAATAACAGACCCAATATTTGGGCAAACATCGGCTTCCTGCGCATTCCAGATCATGCTTTCCAATAGCAATGTCCAGTTCGACAAAGAAATCGACACCACTAACCTAAATGGCGTAAAACTGAATCTACAACTAAAGTATGCAAAAAAATACGGAAGCACAGAGTCGGCAATGACAATAAACATTAACAGGCTTCTTACCGATATATATTACGATTCGACTTATTACGAAGACCAAACTTTTGCCGCTAATCAATACGAATTGCTAAGTAGCACCAACCTGGTTTTCGATGCCGACAGCACCATAAAAATCGAAATGCCAGAAAGTCTAATAAAAAACATCATAACAAGAAATGTAGGACAAACATCGTGGAATAACAACGACTTTGTAAAATTCTTTAAGGGCATTTATATCACTACCGAAACTACATCGGGAGACGGGTGCATGTATGCACTCGACCTTATAAACCCAAAATCGAAGATGATATTGACGTACAACGACACATGCTCTTTCGACTTTGAGATAAACGAATACTCTACCCGCATAAACATGTACACCCACGACTATACAAATGCCGACAGCGAACTAAAAAACGCTATCGACAATCCTGAAACACCGACCAACAGTTGCTATGTACAAGGTCTTGCAGGTATAAAGACAAAAATAAAATTTCCCGAACTTGCCAACTTGTTCGACTCCACAAATATAATCATCAACAGGGCACAACTGAAAGTAACTTTGCAGGAAAGCTCTACTATCAATACTCTGCCGTCGCCGGCAGCCATGAGCATGACAAAGATCCTCGACAACGGTCAGTTCGACTTCCTCGAGGACTACAAATCGAACAGCAAATACTTCGGAGGCTCGTTCGACGCAACCGACAACTCATACACCTTCAACATTCCTCTGCATCTGCAGAATCTGTTCAAAGGAGAGTCGGACAATGGAATATACATGGTTGCCAACGACAACCGTATAGTTCCTTATAGAGCACTATTGTACGGAGGAAGTCACAACACTAACAAAATCAAGATAATTGTATATTACTCAAAATATTAGCATATGTGCGGAATTGTAGGATACATTGGCAACAGAGACGCATACGACGTTCTCATAAAAGGTCTAAAACGTTTGGAATACAGAGGCTACGACTCTGCCGGAATAGCAATATACAACGGAAGCAAGTTCAACGTGTACAAGTGCCATGGCAAGGTTAGCGACCTCGAAGCACACGTAACCGACAAAGACACAAAAGGAAATATTGGCATCGGACATACCAGATGGGCCACTCATGGAGAACCAAACGACATAAACGCCCATCCCCACGTATCAATGAACGGCAAGTTCATACTGATACACAATGGCATTATCGAAAACTATGCCAAACTAAAAGAAACTCTTGAGGGGAAAGGATACACATTTAAGGGCGAAACAGACTCGGAAGTACTTGTCAATTTCATTGAGTACATATACACAGAAAGCCACGAAAAGGATGAAAACTTTACGCCAGACGATGCTGTTCGCGCTGCACTACAACTTGTAGAAGGCGCATACGGAATCGTTGTCATGAGTTCCGAAGACCCCGAAACCATTACTGTTGCCCGCAAGGGTAGCCCTATCGTCATCGGAATAGGCAACGGAGAATATTTTATTGCATCCGACGCTTCACCTATTATAGAATATACCAACTCGGTAATATATCTCAACGACCTCGATGTCGCAACAATAAGCAAAACGGGCTTTAACCTTGTGAACCTAAAGGACCGCAAGGCCAAAATCGACATACAGCAGGTTGACCTCCGTCTCGACGAAATAGAGAAGAACGGCTTCGACCACTACATGCTCAAGGAAATATACGAGCAGCCACGCGCTATTGCCGACACCTATCGCGGTCGTCTGAGCCTCGACACCAAGAACCTTACACTCGGCGGTCTGCATACCGTAATGAACGAGCTTAAGGAAGCAAAAAGAATTATCATCGTTGCTTGCGGAACAAGCTGGCACGCCGGACTTGTCGGCGAATACCTGTTCGAAGAATTCGCCCGCATACCTACCGAAGTGGAATATGCATCGGAATTCAGATACAGAAACCCGATTATAAACAAAGGCGACATTGTAATTGCAATTAGCCAGAGCGGAGAAACAGCAGATACCTTGGCTGCTATACAGCTTGCAAAAGAAAGAGGAGCAATAGTGCTCGGCATTTGCAACGTCGTCGGTTCTAGCATACCGCGCGAAACAGTAGCCGGAGTTTACACTCACGCAGGACCAGAAATTGGTGTCGCATCGACCAAAGCATTCACCACACAGATTACCGTGCTGACCATGATGGCTATGCAGGTAGGCCTTGCCAACAAGGGACTTACCGAACAGGAATTTACCGACTTGGTTGACGAACTGTACGCAATTCCACAGAAGGTAGAGCAAATACTCGAAAAGAGCGAAAGCATAAAGCAAATTGCAGAAAAGATAAAAGATGCAACCAATAGCATCTATCTTGGTCGCGGCTACCTCTACCCTGTCGCTCTCGAAGGTGCACTGAAACTGAAGGAAATTTCGTACATACATGCCGAAGGCTATCCGTCGGCCGAAATGAAACATGGACCTATCGCCCTAATCGACGAGAAAATGCCAGTCATCGTATTGGCTACCAAGGACAAATCGTACGATAAGATTGTATCGAACATTCAGGAAGTAAAGGCTCGCAAGGGCGTAGTTATCGCCATCGTCACCGAAGGCGACACAACTATCAAGGAACTTGCCGACTACGTTATCGAGGTACCCTACTCCGACTTTGCACTAGCACCATTGCTGACAGTAGTTCCATTGCAACTTATTGCATACTACATAGCTGTAATGAGAGGTTGCAACGTCGATCAGCCACGTAACCTTGCAAAATCCGTAACAGTGGAATAAAACCTAATTGCTGGAATGAAACGACTTGTAAAAATATTAATAGCCATTGCCCTAATTGCAATTGTTGCAGCATGTTCAACAGAAAAGAACACGCCGATGAGCCGTTTCTACCACAATACCACGCTGAAATACAACATATATTTCAACGGACGCGAATCGTACAAGAAAGGCATTACCAAGATAAACGACCAGAACAGCGACAATTATGCACTGATTCTCAGTGTATTCACCGACAGCAAGGAAGAGAATGCCAGCGTTGCAAATGGTGAAATGGAAAAGGCAATCCAGAAGTCGGCTAAAGGTATAAAGTTGCACTCGATTACCAAGAAACCGAAACCGACAGGCAAAGCAATGTCTCCCAAGGAAAAGGAATTCATGGCACAAAACGAGTTCAACAAGTGGGTCGACCACTGCTACATGCTCATGGGTAAGGCTTATTTCATTAAGCGCGACTATATGCAAGCCCGCCAGAACCTTGAATTTGCACTTCGCCAATATCCGAACTCGAAGATTCAACCAGAGATTGCAATGTATCTTGTACGAACATTCTGCGAGGACAAGAAATTCAAGGAGGCGAAGGAAACTCTCGACAAGATAGAAGCCGACAAAAAGATTACCAAGAAAAATGCAGGTTTCTACGCTGCCGTATGGGCCGACTACTACCTTAAGCAGAACAACCGCGAGGAAGCGGCCGAAAAGCTGAAACTTGCTGTCGAAAAAACCAAGAAACGCAAGGACAAAATAAGATACATATATATTCTCGCCCAGCTAAAGGAAAAGGAAAACAACCTTAAGGACGCCTACAAGTACTACGAGGAGGCTGCAAAACGCAACAGTAACTACGAGATGGAGTTCAACGCCCGCATAAACATGGCCAAATGCTATAGCGGCGGCAAGGGAAGCAACAAGGAAATCTTCAAGTTGCTGAACAAGATGCTCAAGGACGAGAAAAACAAGGAATACCGCGACCAGATATACTACGCCATCGCCGAAGTAGAACTTCGCACCGGCAAGGAAAGCGATGCAATAGAGCACTACAAGCAATCGTCGGCGGTAAGCGTCGACAACAACTACCAGAAAGCCTTGTCGTGCTTAAAACTCGGTGAATTATATTTTGCAAAGCTCGAATACAAGAATGCCTACGTATACTACGACACATGCATGCAAAATATAACCGAGGACTACGATAATTTCAAGGAAATACAAGCACTTACAAAGAACCTTTCGGAACTTGTAACTTTCACCGACGTAATCGAGTTTGAAGACAGCGTCCAGAAAATAGCCAAGATGAGCGACAAGGAACGCAACAAACTCATTGACGGACTTATTGCCAAGGTCGTAGAACAGGAACGCCTCGAACGCGAACTGGCACAGCAGGAATCGATGAACTCTTACCTTTTCGACCAGCGACGCGGCGAAACCAACAATGTCGGCAGTTCGACCGGCAAATGGTACTTCTACAATCCAGCCCAATTGAGCTACGGAAAGAACGAGTTCCAGAAGAAATGGGGCAACCGCAAGAACGAAGACCATTGGCGCCGTCGCGACAAGACCGTCGTATCGTTCGACAGTGGCGACGATAGCGAGGCTTCCGACAGCGTTGTTGCCGATGCAAGACCTAAGAACGAAGACCCCAAGAGCCGCGAATACTACCTGCAGAACTTGCCTCTTACCGACTCAGCAATGCAGGAATCGCACAAGCGAATCGAAAACGCATTGTACAACGCCAGCAAGATTTACAAGGAAAAGTTCGGCGACTATCCAAAAGCAATCAACAGCTACGAGGATCTGAACAAGCGTTATCCTAATTCTGATTACCAGTTGCTGTCGTACTACGACCTGTACATTCTCAACACCCTTATCAAGGACATACCTCAAGCTGAAAAGTACAAGAACTTGATAATTAGCAAGTACGGCAACACAAACTACGCGCGGTTGCTGCAGAATCCAAATTTCGTGAAGGAGCAGGAAGAAATTCGCAAGCGCGACGAACAACTATACGCCAACACCTACGATGCATTTATGCGCGGAGAATGGAGCACAGTTCAACGCAATGCCACTAATTTTATTAACGAAAACAGCGACAGCGACTTAGTTCCTAATTTCGACTTTCTCAACACGATGTGTACTGCACGCAACGCCGACACTACCCAGTTCAAAATGGCATTGCTCGACTTCATCGACCGCCATCCTAAGCACGAACTTAAGCAAGCAGCCGAGAACCTTCTCGCATACTTTGGCACCGGCGACATCGACGCTCTTATTGCCGACCTAAAGTCGCGTCCCGAGGTAGTAAAGCAACAACAGTCGGAAGACGGCAAAAGCCCATACAGCGAAGAAATTGTCGAAGCAGAATACAAATTCGACGAGATGGCAGAACACTACTATGTCGTATACTTCAAGTCGGAACAGGTTGACGACAAGCGTCTTGCATTTGAAATCCGCAACTTCAACATCTTCAACTTCAACATGCGTACATTCAACGTGGTTACTAGCACTTTCAACAGCAACTACTCGATGATAACGGTGCGCCCGTTCCGCAACATGCGCCAGTCGGTCAACTACTCGAAGATGATTGCCAATAGCGAAGACGTCTTCAACAAACTCAGAAATGTAGACTACAAGATATTCGTAATTTCTGCCGAGAACTTCAAGTTGCTTACCGAAAGCCGCAACCTGAATTCATACATGGAGTTCTACAATGAGAACTACAATAAATAGTTGATAATATAAAAATATTACAGCATGAAAATCAAAGCGTTAACCATCATTTCGGCACTTAGTTTCATTTTGTGCCTAGGCGCAACAAATAATCTGTCGGCACAATCGCTATACGATGCCGACAACACAAGCGGCAAGTATTTATACATGTCGAAGCCGATTTTGATAACTGCAAAATTTGAAGGTGACGAAGAGGAAACTCTAGGCGAATATTGTAGATACGATGCACAAGGTCGAATAATAGAATACGGCTGCATAACAGGACAGTTCGACTACGAATCATACATTCGCATGTTCAAGATTCACTATAATGGTGAAAAGATTGATTCGGTACAGTGCAAAGAGGTGTACTACGGCATTGCTTCACAAAAAACGGACATGATTTTCAAAGAAGGCATCAGCTTCTACGACCAGTTCTCAGGCAATGATATCGGTTTTATACTCGACACCGACAAAGCGCCAAAAAATCTTGACACCAAGTCAATTGCCTCGATGCGTGCATACGCCGACAGCAAAAACGACATTCTGGTAAGAGAATTCGCATGGATGTACGATTTCGACTCTATAAAAAAATGGAACAAGGAGAAAAGAGACAAAAAAAACAAACTTCTTATCTACTCAGAATTCGTTGATTATAGCGGCGAAGGCGTGAGTACATACAAGATAAACTACTCATACGCAATCGATCATAACACGAAATCCATAAACTGCATACAGCGCGGAGAATTTGACGGAGAAGAGTACGAAAACGAACGCAACTACACTATTACGGAAAAATATCTGAGCACGGATGTGGATTTGAGGGGAGGGAAATAAGCACGTTAACGCTCAGACTCAAACTTTTCGTAAAAAAGTTCCTTTTTTCAAAGAAAAATTGACTTCTCAAGCATTCTTTTTCTTACAAAAAACGCTTCATATCTTTCGAATCCTTTGCCGAACATATTGGCATCGCATAATCGACATTTACCAAACTTTTTTGCATTTTGCATGAAAATCAGCACAATACTTATCGCATATTATTTATGCTGTCCATAGACAGCATTTTAAACGCAAAAGTGCTGTTTATGAGAAGCACTTATCCTGTTTAATGAGTTCAAGCGTTTAGCTTTTTTGCAACGGAAATACAGTTATATAAAGATATAGCTGCTCAATGATTGGTGGAATTTGTAAGACAGGACCATAGAAGCAGACTCATAAAGGGGGATTGTTCCGCCTTTTATATTTTAAATGATTATGTGGCAAGTCCTACATAATTGCCAAAATTTATCACTACCATGCAATAACAATACGCACACGCCGTTTTAACTATAATTTACTATCTTTGCACAATCGCAATCATAACCATTATTGCAATAATTTTAACCGAATAACACTATGAAACAGATACGAATCCTCTGGACAGACGACGAGATAGACCTCTTGAAACCGCACATTATTTTCCTCGAAGGAAAGGGATATGCAGTCGATACCGCCACTAACGGGACCGATGCGATTGAACTTTCGCGCAAAAACGACTACGACATAATCTTCCTAGACGAAAATATGCCCGGACTTAGCGGACTGGAAACACTTTCGCAAATAAAGGACATACTTCCGCACACACCTATAATAATGATTACAAAAAGCGAGGAAGAGGACATCATGGACGAAGCTATCGGCTCCAAGATTACCGACTACCTTATCAAGCCTGTGAATCCCAACCAGATACTGCTGACAATAAAGAAAAACATCGACAAACAACGCCTCATTACCGAAAAGACGACCTCATCGTACCAGATGGAATTCGGCAAGCTTGGCATGAAAATCAATGAAGTCTCCAACCACAAGGAATGGTGCGAAGTTTACAGAAAGCTGGTATACTGGGAGATGCAACTCATGGAATCGAAGGACAGCACAATGGACGAGGTGTTCAGAATGCAGATGGACGAGGCAAACAACAGTTTCTCCAAGTACATCAAGCGCAACTACACCAAATGGTTCCGTCCCGACTGCGACGACAAGCCCCTGCTCTCGCCCAACCTACTGCGCGAAAAAGTCTTTCCGTTGCTCAACGAAGGCAAAACCGTGCTTTTCCTGCTCATCGACAACCTGCGCTTCGACCAGTGGAAAGTTATTGAGCCTATTCTGAGCCAGTTCTACACCACTGCAGAAGAAGATATGTTCTACTCAATCTTGCCCACCTCGACGCAATACTCGCGCAACTCAATTTTTTCGGGACTTATGCCCTCGGAAATCAACAAGCTCTACCCCGACCTGTGGAAAAACGACGACGAGGAAGGTGGCAAGAATCTCTACGAGGAAGACATGCTACGCTCGATGATGAACCGCTTCAACATAAAGCAAGGCCTGTATTTCGACAAGATTACCGACATAAAGAACTGCAAGGCAATTACCGACAACATAAAGAACATAGTACAGAACAAGTTTGTTTCAATAGTGGTGAACTTTGTCGATTCGCTGTCGCATGCCGGCACCGACCAGCGCATGGTACGCGAACTTACCAACACCACCGAAGCCTACCTGTCCATCACAAAGTCGTGGTTCGAGCTTTCGCCGTTGTTCGACATGCTCAAGGCATTTGCCGAACAGGGAGCTTACCTCGTAATAGGCACCGACCACGGCAGCATACAGATTTCAAACCCGCTGAAGGTCATCGGCGACAAGGCTACTACCACCAACCTGCGCTACAAGCAGGGACGCAACCTCGCATACAATCCAAAGGAAGTGTATGAGATAACAAATCCAGCTGATGCGTATCTACCCAAGACAAATATCAGTTCCACCTATATTTTCTCGTGCAACGACGATTTCTTCGCCTATCCGAACAACTACAACCACTACGTGAAGTATTACAAAAATACCTTCCAGCACGGCGGAATTTCACTTCAGGAAATGATAATTCCTGCCATAACGATGAAGCCTAAATTTTAGTATAGCCTGTTAATAAAAACATTAAAATACTGACACACAGAGTTTTATTATTAACAATCCTGTTAATAAATAAAAACCTCAAAAACCGCTTATGGCGTAAAAATAATGCACTTTTGCGCCGTCAAATTTTTAAAGTATTTTTAATATGAAGAAATTAACATTTTTGTGCGCAGCAGTAATGATTACCGCAGCACTTATTTTTAACTCTGAAAAAGCATTTACACAAGTTTATCAATTGGAAAACCCAGGATTTGAGCATTGGCCAGGCTCTGCCACAAGCGAGCCGACAAGCTGGAACTCGTTTGAATCTGGAAATTGTACATTATGGGTTGGTTGCGGCACCGCGACTTCCACAAGGCACACTCGTTCGACCGATGTCCGTCCAGGTTCTACAGGACAATATTCAATTAAAATATATTCTACATCAGCATTTCTCACAGTTGCCAACGGAGCTCTCACAAGCGGTCGAATGAATCTTGCATCAACTACCGCATCTAGCACCAGCAACTGCAACCAAACTTTGACAGGAGACACACTATTCAATCATCGTCTAAATGCAAAGCCCGACTCAATAGTATTCTGGGCAAAGGTACAAAACGCAAGCAATTCGTCTCAGGCCTGTTGCCACCTTTACATACACGACAACTACAATCTAAAAGACCCGCTAGCAGGAAATTCAAGCGGATACCAAAGCCATATAGTAGGTGGAGTTCCCGCATATAACTTTACCAACAATGGAAGCACATGGCAACGTCATTCAACTCCTATTATATATGATGGATACACATGCAACGACCCGCAGTACGTATTGATAACCTTCTCAACAAATGCTGAACCTGGCGGAGGTTCAGCAGGAGATGCCCTTTTCATTGATGACATTGAATTCATTTATAACCCAATACATCACGAATTTTCACAAAGTGCCTGCGGTTCATACACTTGGGATGGAACAGAATACACCGCATCGGGCGATTACACAAAGACCTACAGAGTTGGTCCTCGTGACAGTATCGTAACACTTCACCTTAATATATTAGAATCTCCATCACGTGAAGAAACTGCAGTTGCATGCGAAAGCTACAATTGGAACGGACAGACCTACACACAAAGCGGAGATTACTACAAGACTGTACCAATGAACGTTGGTTGCGACAGTGTCATTACATTGCACCTTACAATCAACCAGCCTGTCGCTTGGGAATTCGCACAGACAGCTTGCGAATCATACACATGGAACGGACAGGAATACACCCAAAGCGGAGACTACAATCAGACTTTCACCGCAGCAAACAATTGCGACAGCGTAGTTACATTGCACCTCACAATCAACCAGCCAGTTGCTTGGGAATTCGCACAGACAGCATGTGTATCTTACACTTGGAACAACGAAACTTACAACGCAAGCGGCGATTACCAGCAGACTTTCACTGCAGCTAACAATTGCGACAGCGTGGTAACTCTCCACCTCACAATCAACCAGCCGGTTGCTAGCGAATTCACACAAACAGCTTGCGGAATTTACGCATGGGGCGAAGAATCGTACACTACAAGTGGCGACTACAACCAGACATTCACTGCTGCTAACGGCTGCGACAGCGTGGTAACACTGCACCTCACAATCACCGAGGCTCCAACTCGCGAAGAATCGGCAATTGCATGCGGTTCTTACACTTGGTACGGCGAAGAATATACACAGAGCGGTGACCACACTCACATTGTTCCTTCGACCAATCCTGAAGTATGCGACAGCATAATAACATTGCACCTCACAATTAACCAGCCGACAGCTTACGAATTCTCTGAAACAGCTTGCAGTTCATACACATGGAACGGACAGGAATACACAACAAGCGGTGACCACACTCAAACTTTCACAGCCGCAAACGGTTGCGACAGCGTAGTTACATTGCACCTCACAATCAACCAACCGTTGGCTGAACATGTCGAAGCCGAGGCTTGCGGTTCGTACACTTGGAACGAGCAGACCTACACCGTAAGCGACGACTACACTCAAACATTCACGGCAGCTAACGGTTGCGACAGCGTGGTTACACTCCACCTCACAATCAACCAGCCAGTTGCTCACGAATTCTCAGCTACTGCTTGTGGAATTTACACTTGGGGCGAAGAATCGTACACTACAAGTGGTGACCACATTCAGACTTTCACCGCAGCAAATGGTTGCGACAGCGTAGTAACTTTGCACCTCACAATCACCGAGGCTCCAACTCGCGAAGAATCGGCAATTGCATGCGTTTCGCACATCTGGTACAACGAAGAATACACTCAGAGCGGCGACCACACTCACATTGTTCATTCGACCAATCCTGAAGTATGCGACAGCATAATAACATTGCACCTTACAATTAACCAGCCGGTTACTTGGGAATTTGCACAGACCGCATGTGAATCATACACATGGAACGGACATGAATACACAGCAAGTGGCGACTATACCCAGACTTTCACTGCTGCTAACAATTGCGACAGCGTTGTTACATTGCACCTCACAATCAACACTCCTGTCAACACCGAGGAAACTGTAACCGAATGCGACAGCTACACATGGTACGGAGAGGAATACACTCAAAGCGGTGACTACACTCACACTATCCCAGCCGCAAACGAAGGCGAATGCGACAGACAGGTTACTCTCCACCTCACAATCAACACTCCTGCTAACAGCGAGGAATCGGCAACTGCATGCGGCAGCTACACATGGTACGGTCAGGAATACACTCAAAGCGGTGACTTCACCCATACTATCCCTGCAGAAAATGAAGGTGAATGCGACAGTCAGGTAACTCTGCACCTCACAATCAACACTCCTGCCAACAGCGAGGAATCGGTAACTGCATGCGACAGCTACACATGGTACGGTCAGGAATACACTCAAAGCGGTGACTTCACCCATACTATCCCTGCAGAAAATGAAGGTGAATGCGACAGTCAGGTAACTTTGCACCTCACAATCAACACTCCTGCCAACAGCGAGGAATCGGTAACTGCATGCGGCAGCTACACATGGTACGGTCAGGAATACACTCAAAGCGGTGACTTCACCCATACTATCC
>JAEEGL011401200.1_pt1 | contig 13978 bp, 6 predicted proteins | sample 9134231 | NCBI WGS metagenome assembly JAEEGL01 (sample SAMN16246548, study PRJNA631951) | gut metagenome | biome: gut microbiome; feature: rumen; material: fiber-attached | host: Bos | place: Iran: Karaj | collected 2018-10
GCATTTGTAATTTTCAACTTTCAACTTTTAATTTTCAACTAATAATATTTATCTTTGTGCACCAAATTATATGTTATGAGTAAAGTTCGTGTACGTTTTGCCCCGTCCCCAACCGGCCCGCTTCATATAGGTGGCGTGAGGACGGCTCTTTATAACTACCTGTTCGCCCGCCAGAACGGCGGTCAGATGATTCTGCGTATTGAGGATACAGACTCCACACGTTTTGTGCCTGGGGCTGAGAAGTATATTATTGAGGCTCTCACATGGCTGGGTATTGAGTTTGATGAGGGTATTGAAAATGGTGCCGCCACCTGTCGCCAGAGTGAGCGCAAGCCTATATATCGCCAGTACGTTGATTATCTGCTGGATAACGGCAAGGCTTACGTTGCGTTTGATACTCCGCAGGAACTGGAGGCAAAGCGCAGCGAGATTAAGAATTTCCAATATGACGCCACCACCCGCATGGGTATGCGTAACTCTTTGACGCTGGGCAAGGAGGAGACTGAGCGCCTCATAGCGGAGGGTACACCATACGTGGTGCGCTGCCTTATAGAGCCTGACGAGGATATCACTCTTGAGGATCTTATTCGTGGCACTGTTACTATAAACTCTTCAATCTTGGATGATAAGGTGCTCTACAAGAGCGCTGACAATCTGCCTACATACCACCTTGCTAACATCGTGGATGACCACCTTATGGGCATAACCCACGTGATACGTGGTGAGGAGTGGCTGCCGTCCGCCCCTCTTCATGTGCTGCTTTACCGCTACCTTGGCTGGGCTGACACTATGCCGCAGTTTGCACATCTGCCGCTGCTGCTTAAGCCTGACGGTAATGGCAAACTGAGCAAGCGTGATGGTGACCGCCTTGGCTTCCCTGTCTTTCCGCTTGACTGGACTGACCCTAAGAGCGGTGAGAAATCATCGGGTTACCGTGAGGCTGGCTACTTCCCTGAGGCGGTGGTTAACTTCCTGGCTCTGCTGGGCTGGCACTCTGAGGGTGACGATGAGATGTTCACCATGGAGCAGCTTATTGAGCGTTTCTCTCTGAGCCGTGTGAGCAAGAGCGGTGCCAAGTTCAACTATGAGAAGGGCAAATGGTTTAACCATCAGTACCTTATGAACAAGGAAGACAAGACTTTGGCTGAAATTATAAAACCTCAGATATTGGAGCAGTACGGTGTTGACTGCCCGATGGACAAACTTACCAAGGCTGTTGGGCTTACCAAGGGGCGCTGTACGTTCCCGTCTGACTTCTGGGGGCAGATTCACTTTTTCTTTGTGGCTCCTACAGAGTATGATGAGAAGACCCGACAGAAACGCTGGAAGGAGAGCTCTCCTAATGATATGAGAGAGCTGCTTGCTGTGCTGGAGGGTATTGATGACTTCACTCTTGAGAACACTGAAAAGGTTGTGATGCAGTGGATAGCTGACAAGGGCTACAATACTGGTGTTATTATGAACGCTTTCCGTCTCTGCCTTGTGGGTGAGGGTAAGGGCCCTCACATGTTTGAGATTACTGATATGCTGGGCAAGGAGGAGACAATTAAGCGTCTGAAGAGGGCGATTGAGAAGCTGGGTTAAAAATAAATACGTCATTCTGAACGAAGTGAAGAATCTTTTATTTATAATATTATTCCTATTTGCATCATTAGGCTTGAGCGCTCAGGAGTACGGACTGATTGCTGACTCTACAAGGGCTTATACCAATACCCCTAAGCGTGAGTTCCGTGGGGTGTGGGTGCATACAATTGGGCAGAACTACTTTGCAGGTCTCACAAGCGAGCAGGTGCGTGACACTCTCTGCAAGCAGCTGGATCTGTTTCAGGAATTGGGCTTTAACACGCTGCTGTTCCAGGTAAGGCCAGAGGGGGATGCTTTCTACAAAAGTGATATTGAGCCGTGGAGCCGCTATCTTACGGGAGAACAAGGGAAAGACCCTGATGATGAGAGCTTTGACCCTATGCAGTTCCTTATTGAGGAGTGCCACAAGCGCTGCATGGAGTTCCATGCCTGGATGAATCCGTATCGTGCAAACATCAATAAGTCCCAGCCGCTGGCATGGGGTCACATATATGGTGAGAAGCGCTATATGTTTGTATCGTACGGCCAGATGCTGCTCTGGAACCCAGGAGTGCCTGACAGCCGTGAATATATATGCAAGGTGGTGAAGGATGTGGTTTCACGCTATGATGTGGACGCCATTCACTTTGATGACTACTTCTATCCGTACCCTATACGTGGATTGAAATTCCCTGATGACCAGACTTTTAGACGTTATGGCCAGGCGGAAGGGTTCTCCTTCAACGAGCGCGATGACTGGCGCCGCCATAATGTTAACCTTCTTATTCACGAGCTGCATGACACAATACGCAGTGTGAAGCCGTGGGTGCGTTTTGGCATTAGCCCGTTCGGTATATACCGCAATAAGAGCCGCCATGAGAATGGCAGTGACACTAATGGTCTTAGCTGTTATGATGACCTCTACGCCGATGTTATGCTCTGGGTGCGTAACGGCTGGATTGACTACTGTGTGCCGCAGCTCTATTGGCCTGACGGTCACAAGAATGCGGACTACACCACACTTATCAACTGGTGGAGCAAATACACACTGGCGCCTTGCAAACTCTACATAGGGCAGGATGTTTCACGCACATATCAGCAGATGAACCGCAAGATGACCCTTTCACGTGTGGTAAGGAATGTGGAGGGCAACTGTTTCTTCAGCGGCAAGATGATTATTGAGAATGTAGGTGGCATTCAGGATAGTTTGCGAACCTACCAGCCTAAGCCGGCTTTGCTGCCTGAATATGGCAATATGGACACTGAGAAGCCAGAATCACCGCTTAACCTTGAGGTGGTGATTGACTCCCTTACACAGCAGCCTGTGTTGAGATGGGAGTGTGCCTCTGACAGCGTCAAGGCCAAGAATGAGGTGCGTTTCTACGCTGTATATATGTTTGAAGATGGTGACCCTGTGGATGTTAACAATATGGACGCTCTGGTTGCGTTCACTCCTGAACTGGAGTACACCATGCCGTCAGTAAAGGATATATACTGCCGTCAGATTGCAGTAACCGCCGTGGACCGTATGCACAATGAGAGCAAACCAGTCCACATTCTCTATGATCCGGAGGCGGAATAGAGGATAATTTTTTTGAATTATCAGATAATTGATATAACTTTGTAATCAGTTTTTGGTGCTGCGTACGGCATTCCGCTATACGCAGTTAAAAGGGAATCAGGTGAAAATCCTGAACAGACCCGCTGCTGTAAGGCTCAACGCTGCATGAAAGGTGCAGGGTCTCTAACCCCAAAGCCACTGAACCATAATGGTTTGGGAAGGCGTAGAGGCTGAGCCAAGTCAGAAAACCTGCCAATCGCTGTAAGTTTAACCGTCCTCGGGGAATAGGACCTAAAACAAAATATATGAGAAAAAATCTACTTCTTTTTGCTGCACTTGTTGTTAATGGCTTGTGCTGCGTTGCGTATGCAGAGGATTATCTGATGCCTCAGTGGGGATATGAGACAAAGTCTGTCTCAAAAGACGCCCCTGTTACGTTTTATGATTTTAAGGGAGAGGATGACATCCCTTCATCATCGTCAAGCAACAGCTACTCAACAGTGGTGTTTACTCCTGCTGAAGAGGGGTACAGCATCTCTGTGAATTTTGAGTATATAGAGGTTAAGGATGATGGTGCTGGCTGGGTGGCGTATCTTGATGTTTTTGACGGAGTTTTTGACAAGACTTTGGTTAACGGGGGAGAGTACCCAACTTCTGTAGGTTCTGGAACCACTCCGTTTAAAGACCTTGCCACACCTCTCAAACACTATGAGAACGGTGATTTCTCAAATGAGGCATTTGTTTCAGGAAGTTCTACTGGTGCTTTATCTGTATGCTTCCATTATCGTTATGCTGCTAGAATCAGAGGATGGAAGGCAACTGTCTCTGCTGTGAAGCTTGAGGATATGACCGTAAGCGGTGCTCAGGGTGATAACTCAGATGTTGACACTCAGGTGTGGGCTGATAAGAAGAATGTTGAAGTTGCAGGTTTTGCAGTTACCGCTGAGGGATATTCATCGCCGGATAAATTACAGTCAATAACCTTTACTTGCAGTAATGCAGAGGTTGTTAATCCGTTGAATATTAACCTTTATGCAGGCATGGCTGCATCGGTGGCCTCACTTTCTAAGATAGATGGCGAGATAACTGAGAATGCGGGTGTGTACACTTATACTCTTACTACGCCATACGCATTTGGCAATGGAGAAAACAAATTCTGCCTTGGCGCTGACATACTATCTTCCGCTCCTTTTAATGCAGAGGCGGAGATAAACGTTACAGGCATCGCCACTGTCGGCGGATTCACAGACTATACACCAGCCACGGCTGCCACGCTGACTGTTCAGCCTATGTACATTATGGCTGCTGATGCCACTTATACTGTAAGTCAGCCCACCAATTTTTACGATGAGGGCGGCCCTGACGGTAAGGTGATTAAGGGCTTTGACGGCAAGAGTGTATTTGTTCCTGCCACTGAGGGTAAAAAGGTTGCGCTTACTTTTAAAACCATAGATGTATTCTATACTGATTATGCCGCAAGTTCTTCTGGTTATGTGGATTACATAAAGGTTTATAACGGTAATTCCACCGCCGATGATGACCTTTTGTGGGAGATAAGCCAGGCTACTGCAAGCTCTACATCTGATATTCTTATCCGCTCTACTGCTGCGGACGGCAAACTTACAATCACCCACAAATGTAATATATCTTATGACAGTAATCTAAAGAATGGCTGGACTGCCGTGGTTGATGAGTTCACTCCTCAGGCTATGGTTGTAAGCTCTATGACAGACAGCAAGGTGACTGCCAATGTTACGGCAGGTGCCAAAGGCGTGCAGATTGCTTCCATTTATCTAACTGCCGTTAATACAGAACCGGCACTTTCCGTTAAGAGCCTGGCGCTTAACACTAACGGAACAAACGAGCAAATAAGCAAGCTTTATCTCTATTACACAAAGGATAACAAATTCTCCACTGCAAATCTTATAGCTGAGGCTGAGGTTACGGCTGACAATGTTGTTTTGAATGCCGGTGCTGATGTGCCATTCCGTGAGGGTGATAACTACCTGTGGATTGCGGCTGACGTGGCCACTACTGCTGTAAATGGTCAGAAAGCTGATGTGGTATTTGAGAAACTTACTTTCACTAATGATAGCGAGCAGACTACTTTTGTTAATGCAAAGGGCGGTCTTACCGTAGAGAATGTTGCTATTCAGGCTTGCGGCACTCAGACTTTTGACATTCAGGAGACATGGCAATATACTCACACAGTGGCAAGTGAATACAGCTCTAAATATGCTGCTGAGGATTGCAACCAGACTGTTGTGTTCAGACCAATGCACAGTGGGAATGTAATTCAAATAGATTACACAGACTTTGATGTAACTTACTCATCATCCACTTATTCTGGTGTCAGAGCGAAATATGTGGTGTATGCTGGAGAGGGGACATCGGGTGAGAAACTTTGGGAGCTGGACAGCAATGGGAAAAAGCCTGAGCAGATTCGTTCTACATCAACTGACGGTGCTATTACCATTGTATTTAATCCAAACACCACATCCTCTTATTACACTGGCAATGGCTGGCACGCATCTGTTACAGAGTACACACTCCGTGGCATGACTCTGAGCAATGTTGCTGTGGAGCAGGCTAGCACAGCTCTTGTCAAGCTTGGGGAGAGCAAAGCAGCTCTGCTTAATATTACACTCAATACAGAGGGAACTCTAAATCCAATTAAGCTTCATAGCGCAACTGTAAATCTTAAAGGCACGGAGGGTAATATCTCCAAGGCTTATCTGCTTGATGCTAACGGAGATGTGCTGGCATCAGCTGACGCTGTTGAAATAGTTACTCTTACTCTGGAGTCTGATGTGGAACTCTCAGAAGGAGCCAACAGTTTTGTGGTGGCTGTTGATGTTAAAGATGATGCTGTCATAGACGATATTGTTGACGCTAAACTTACTGCAATCAATACTGGCACAGATGTTCCTGTTGAAAACGGAGACCCTGATGGCTGCCGTGTTATTAAGAATGTAATGTTACTTGCTGCTGGTGATAACGGCACAGTTACCATTGGCGAAAACAGCCTTATCCTATATGATGACGGCGGCCCTGACGGCAAATACACCGCTAATTTTGAAGGCTATGTAACCTTTAAGCCTGTGGGCGAGGGATACGCCGTAGAACTTATTGTAAATGATTATGGTTTGTCAAACGGTGCGATGGTAGGCATATTCAGCGGCGCAATACACGAGGGTGTACCTGACGCTGTAGTGAAGTATAACTATGCAGACCCTACTAAGTATAAAGGTATGTCTGTAATCTCCGCTGCTGAGGACGGCTCGCTTACCGTTTACTTTAAGGATGGCGGTTATACTGTAAATGACGGTTTTGAGTTTGAGATACGCCGTCACCTGCTTTCAGACCTTAGCATAGATGCAATAGCTTCTACCTCAATTGCTCCTGCAATGCAGACTGTAGGTGCCAAGGATATAAAGATGCTGCAGGTTGCAGTTACTGTGTCTGGTGACAGAACACCGCTGACAATTGATGCTATAACGCTAACTGCTGGCGAGCATGTGTCTGCCACTAAGATATACTACACTGATAAGATATCCACATTCTCAGACCTGAATGAGTTTACAGCCCCGTATTTGGTTACTGAGCGTGGCGTTTACTACTTCTGGGTTACCGCCGATGCTGACCCTGAGGCCGCAGACAATGATGTAATGACTCTATCCGTTGATAAAATTACATCCGCCGGTACGGATATTGTGCCTACTGTAAGTGAGGTGGCTGAAACCAAGCTGGCTCACGGAATGAAGGGCTCATACACTATTGGCAGCAGTGCTGAGGCAGATTTCAAGAGTGTTCAGGCGGCAGTGAATGCTATGGGTGTTCTTGGCATAGAGGGTAATGTAGTGTTCAATATTGCTTCCGGCACATACAATGAGAAGGTTACACTTCCTCCAGTTTTAGGAACTTCTGCCGATGCAACCATTACATTCCAGTCTGAAACTGGCAATGCCGCCGATGTGGTCTTCCAAAATGATGACACAAGCGATACTGAGGGTGTATGGACTCTTGACGGAGCTGATTACTTTACTCTTAAGAATTTGACTATCCAGACTGAAAAGACAGGATACGCCTCTAATGTAGTGCTTAAGAATCAAAGTGAGCACATTACAATTGACGGTTGTGTACTTAAAACTTCTGTATCTGGTCAGGCGACATCGCAGAACAACCACCTTGTGAGACTGATATCTACAGATGAGGACAATAAGGAGAACAACTACTTCACTTTGGAGAATTCCACACTTCAAGGCGGATACGTTGGTGTTGATCTTGCACAAGGAAGTTATGCTACTCATCCAAACAAGCATGACATAATAATCCGTAACAATACATTTGCGAACCAGGAGAAGCAGATGGTATATGGCGTGATGATAAATAATTTGGCAATTGAGGGCAATACAATGACAAACAAGAGCTTCTCTCAGTCTGATTTCCGTGCAATTGATATTCGCACCAAGATTGAGGGAACAATTAACATTGAGGCCAACAATATTGTATTGGAGGGTTCTAATTATGCAAGTGCCATCTATATTGCGCCGTCATCAGCATCAAACATTCCTGAAGGTACAGTCGTAAATATTGTAAATAACGCCGTAAGTGTTACCGCTGCTACAACATCGCTGTCTTCAGCTATCTACTTTAAGTGGCTGAGAGATGTAAATATGTACTATAACACATTCCTTGTAAATTCTCCAGGAACTAACAGTGCTCCTATTGCCATTTACAACGCTGCCAACATGGTGCTTGCCGCCACTAACAACATTATGCAGAATAGCAGCGAGGGTGCTGGTCTTGTGGCATTCTATGCAAGTGCCACATTTGCAAAGGGAACATATAAGAGCAATACATTCTTCGCCCTTTCTGGCACGTTCAGCAATCAGGCTGACACCTTTGAGGCATGGGAGGAGCTGGAGAACATAACATCAGAGAATAACCATTATGAGCAGGTTGTGTTTGCTTCTAATGAGCTTCTCATTCCTAAACAGAAGGGTAGTCTGGTATCTGCAACACCTATAGCAACTGTTACTACAGATATTACTGGTAAAGAGCGTGCTCTTACACCTACTATTGGTGCGTATGAGTATGATGAGGATAATTTCCGTATACCTGAATTGTCAGAGGGCTATCCTAAGGCTGTTAATGTTAAGGACACAGAAGCTGACGTAGTTGTTAAGGCTAATAACTTTGGCACGGCATACGTTCTTGTGCTCACCTCTGACATGGCCGCTCCTACCGTGGAAACAGTTATCTCTGATGGTGAGGAGCTGACCCTCTCAAAGAATGCTGAAGTGGGCGTCACCATTAAGAACCTTACAGAAGAGACAACATATAAGGCATACGTAGTAACTGAATCTCCTATGGGAGAGAGAGCCGCTGATGTTGCAGCCTCTGATGAGTTTACTACTCAATGGACACTGCGTCCTGTTGAACTTAATGCCATACCAACTCAGACCGTTGATATGGGCTCAGATGTGGCTATGACTGCTACGCTGGTTTATGAGTATGAGCAGGCCAAACCATACGTTTATTCATGGCGCACTGCATTCAGCAATGAGGCGATTGGAACTGAAGCCACTCTAAATGCTAATGTATCAAATTCAACAGAGTATGTTTGCTCAGTAACTGACAAGTTTGGTCAAACTGCATTGGTTTCAGCTCATGTTCTGGTTTCAAAGAGCGCTGATGTGGCTACCTTTGAGGAGTATGACCTTGCTGAGGGTGAACACAAGATGGTGGATGACGCATGGATAGATAATGTAGAGACAAATCTTTATAGCGGAACCTTTGCATTTGCAAATCTTCCTAACAAAGTGTATAGTGCATACAGTGGTTACGTTATCAGTGCTGATAAGTCTTCAGAAGCAACTGGAGACTACAACGTAGACCAGTATCGTTCTGCCGCCGGTGGCTCATACGAGGGTGATAATTTTGCTGTGGCATACTATTCCGCTCCATCTGCGTGGTTTGCAGGATACAATGACCCTATAACATTCACCAATAGTAACGAGCCTCAGACTGTAACCGGTTTCTATATAACAAACAGTGCGTATACTCTTGATGCCATCCTCAACGGAGATTATGAACATGGTCCGTTCTCTCAGGGTGACTACTACAGCGTAACCATCACTGGCTATAATGGTGGTGATAAGACTAATGAAGTGGTATTCTATCTTGCTGATTATCGCAATGATGATGCTACTGAGCACTTTGCACTGGACAAATGGGAGTGGGTTGACCTTAGCGAGCTTGGAGCCGTTACACGTATTGAGTTTGAAATATATTCAACCAAGTCAAATGAATACGGCTTTACAACTCCTACATATTTCTGTCTGGATAACTTTGGAGGAGAGGCACCTGTTCCTACATCTGTGCCAGAGACGGCGGATGCTGTTAAGGGTGCATATAAGATTTTGGAGAACGGTGTTATATACATAGTCCGTCCTGATGGCGTACGCTATGATTTATACGGCCGTAGAGTTAAATAATAATAACAAATAATGTTGAAATCATTTTTGCGTATACTTTATGTGTTGCTTGCCACGGCTATGTTGCTGACATCATGCCGTGGTAAGGAACCTGTTCAGCCTGACCCTGAGGTTGACCCTGTTACACCGCCTGACGCAAGTGCGGAGTGTGAGGGTTTCTACTTGCTTAATCAAGGCAATATGGGCTCAAACAAGGCCACTTTGGACTACTTTAGCTACACCACGGGAACATATAGCCGTAATATCTATCCTGACCGTAATCCTGGTGTGGTAAAGGAGCTCGGCGATGTGGGTAATGACCTGCAGATTTACGGTGGCAAGATGTACGCTGTGATTAACTGCTCTAACCTTGTGGAGATTATGGACGCAGCCACTGCGGTTCATATAACTGCCATAAGCATACCTAACTGCCGTTACATTGCATTTCATAATGGCAAGGCATACGTTACATCATACGCTGGTGCCAAGTCAATTGGGGATGAGGAGATTGGCTATGTGGCAGAGATAGACACTGTAACTCTCACTCTTACAGGCCGCAGATGTAATGTTGGCTATAATCCTGACGGCATAGCCGTACTTGACGGTAAGGCATACGTGGCTAACTCAGGCGGCTACCTACAGCCTGAGTATGATGACCGCCTCTCCATTATTGACCTTGCCTCCATGACTGAGATTAAGAAGGTGGAGCATCTGCTCACTAATATGGACCGTGTGGCTGTAAGTTCAGACGGGCTGCTCTATATAACATCCAGAGGAAACTACAAGGCGTACCCGCAACATGACCCACCGCTGCCGTACATACCTCCCACGGTTATTGCATGGGATCCTAAAACGGAGACCATAGTGAAGGATTACGGCATTGGTGCGTCTAATATCTGGATGTCTGGTGACTCCTGCTACGTGATATACACTGATTTTATGAGCGAGACTGGCTATAAGATAATCAACACAAAAGCCAAGGCTGTTGTATCTGAGAACTTTATAAAGGACGGCACTGATGCTAAGATACGTGTGCCGTACGCCATAGGTGTGTATCGTCATGCTGGTGAGTTTATGGTGGGGGACGCTACAGACTTTGTATCGCCTGGGGTGCTCTACTACTTTAATGCGGACGGAACTCTGAAATGGAAGACTGACACTGGCGACATACCTGCCTGCATTGCATTTTTAAGAAAAAAAGGAGAATAATATATGAAAAGACTTTTTACTCTGTTATTTACATTCTGTTCTGTTGCAGCATTTGCCGTATCGCCGTACATAAACAAGGTTTATGAGTTTGTGCCAGCTCCGGGTCAGTTTATTAACACTATGCCTGCATATACAGAGGGAGATACTGAGGCCTCTATGCTTGAAAAGGTTAATACTGCTCTTGTGGGTAGAGCGCCTGCTTCTCTGATATGCCTTGGGGCCTTTGGAGGCTACGTTACTGTGGGCTTTGACCACTCTATAGTGAACGTAGAGGGTCAGAAAGACTTTTTGGTGTATGGTAACGCCTTTGCCGGCAATGCTGAGCCAGGTGTTATTATGGTGATGCAAGATGAGAACGGCAATGGTCTGCCTGATGATGCATGGTATGAGATAGCCGGTAGCGAGTATAACAATGATAACACTGTGTTTAATTATGAGATAACCTATTATAAACCCTCCGCTGAGGATGACGCCGCAACAATTGCCATAGATGAATATATCCGTTGGACGGACAACCTTGGCGGAGAAGGGTTTATACCTAAAAATACTTACCACAAGCAGCCGTATTATCCGCAGTGGATTACAGCTGAGAGCTATAAACTGCGTGGCACTCTTCTTCCTAAAAATGCATTTTATGATGAGGGTAGCGAGATGTGGAAACTGCCTGCATTTGCTTACGGATATGCAGATAATCAGAAAAATGATGATGAAAATGCTAAGATAGACATTTCCTGGGCTGTAAAGGCTGACGGCACTCCTGCCAATCTTGAAAGCATTGATTTTATACGCATACATACTGGTGAGAATCAGGTGTGCGGATTGTTAGGTGAAACCTCCACTGAGATTGGCGGGGCTGAGGACTTGCACCCTAACGCCACCACTGTAGCTGAAAACGCTGAGAATGTTCAGTTTATTCTTAATCCGTTCAGCTCTGAGATTCAGCTGTCTGTTAAGCAGGCGTGTAGGGCGGCGGTTTATGACCTGTGCGGCAAATGTGTGCTTACCGCAGATCTTGCAGAGGGCTTTAACACCATCTCAGCCTCTAATCTGCATAAAGGCACATACATTCTCAAGATAGGAGACAATTCATTCAAAATAATCAAACTTTAAAATTTAATCTTATGAAGAATTTTACAAAACTTTTACTCTCTGCGCTTGTCGCAGTGTTCTCAGTAAATATGTTTGCTGAGAAATTTGTGCTGGATTTAACCAATCCAACTAACCCTGAGTCATGGACTTGGACAGAGAAGAACTATTGGGCAGACACCTACAATGAGACTGATTACACATATTGGGAGTCTCAGATTTTTGCGTTCTCTCATCTTATAGAAGGGACGTCATACGGTGGGACATTTTATGATGGCTTTACGGTAAGTAAGAATGCTTCTGATGCTAATATGGCTGAAGAAGAAGGAGGCTGGACTGCAAATCAGTGGGGTTGTATGGCTAAGGGTGGCATAGTATCTGTAGAGGATGGAGAGCCTGTGGTTAGCGCAGACAAACCATATATTATAGCTTACTATAACAGCTGGAATATGGTGGGAGAGTCTTTGGACTTAATGTTTAATACAGGTGAAACATACAATGCCGTAGGTGTTTACGTAACCAACCACCCATGGGCATACTACAATATTACAGAGGGTGGCTCCCCAGCCCGTAAACTTGACCAGGAGGGTGATTACTTCAAAATTATAGCCACTGGTATGCTTGACGGCAGTGAAACCAACACAGCTGAGTTTATGCTTGCTGAGGTTAAGGATGGAGTGCTTAATGTGGTAAAAGAGTGGGAGTGGTTTGATCTCTCTGCTCTTGGAGAAGTTGATAACATCTACTTTACTATTGACGGTTCAGACAAGGGTATGTATGGAGTTAATACTGCTACATATTTCTGCATGGACCTCCTGACAGTGGATAAACCTGCAATAGATGATAACACAGGTATTATCCTTGACCTTAACACTCCGTCTAACCCTGAGTCTTGGACATGGACCGAGAAGAACTACTGGGCAGACACTTTCAGTGATACTGGAATTTATGCCGAGTTCTTTGACTCTCAGGTTTATTCAATCGGTCGCAACGCTTTTGAGGATTCTGAATACTGGTATGGTTTTACTGTTAGTAAGAACGCTTCTGATGCTGACATGACATCGGCTGCAGGCGGTTGGGTTGACAACCAGTGGGGCTGTATGGCAAAGGGCGGTATTGAGTCTGTAGAGGCTGGCGTGATAACTGTTGATTCAGATAAACCATACCTTATAGCATACGCCGCATCATTTAACGGACCTAAGGCTTGCGGTTTCAAGTTCAACGATGGAGAATCACACAAAGCCAAAGGCGCTTATGTTACAAACCACCCGTGGGCATACTATAATGTTACTGTTGGTGATGGCGTCTATACACACAAATTTGAGCATGAGGGTGATTACTACAAGATTATTGCAACAGGTTATCTGAATGGAGAAATTACAGGTACTGTTGACTTTACCCTTGCCGAGTTCAAGGACGGTAATCTCTACGCTTGCAAGGATTGGACATGGTTTGACCTCAGTGACCTTGGAGAGGTTGACGAAATCTTCTTTGTAGTTGACGGTAGTGATCAGACTGGTGGCTATCTGAACACAGCCGCATACTTCTGTATGGACAGAGTTATTGTAGAGGGTGAAATACCAACAGAGGTTAAAGAAGAGGTTTCAGAGAACACCAATGCACAGGCTTACCGCATAAGCAACACTATCTACGGTATAGCAGAGGGCGCACAGGTATATGTATATAACCTTGGCGGTCAGCTTATAATCAACCAGACTGTAAACGGCGGCTCTATCACACTGCCAACCGCTGCTCCATATTACATCACTAAGATTGTAACAGAAAGCGGTGTACAGACTGTTAGATAATTGACAGTTATGAAGTGAGATTCATAAGGTCATAAAACTGAAACATTTACTGCAAGAGTAAGCCTTACGATGCAGTGAATGTTTCAGTTTTTTTGTAACTTTGCATAAAATATGAAGCACCATTTCCTCATATTACTAATGCTTCTGCCCGTGTTTGCATCGGCGCAGCTTGACACCACTAAGGTATATCAGCTTGGTGAGGTGTGCTATTCCCCTAAGAGAATAAAGCGTGAGATAGTTCCGTACCAAGGCATGGACTCCACCGTACTGGC
>JAEEGL012029866.1_pt1 | contig 13978 bp, 16 predicted proteins | sample 9134231 | NCBI WGS metagenome assembly JAEEGL01 (sample SAMN16246548, study PRJNA631951) | gut metagenome | biome: gut microbiome; feature: rumen; material: fiber-attached | host: Bos | place: Iran: Karaj | collected 2018-10
CCTTCAAAAGTATGCCGGAAGTGCCCGGTATCTCGTTTAAAGAAGTTCGAAACCAGAGCGAAAGATATTGAAACACTTTAACAACTGGCCATAAGCGCATTCGAACCGGAGGTGAAGTTTTGATGGCTAGGGTTTCAAGGGTTAAACGACTGGCCGTCAATGTCGATCCTCCCGCTCTTACACCAGAAGATCGTGAAGATCAGCTTATCGCACTCGCTGTAGATCTTGCAGAGCAACGTTTGCGTGACGGAACAGCCAGCAATCAGTTAATCGCGGAGATTATGAAATTGGGAACAAGCAAAGAGCGTCTTCAAAAGGAAAAACTGCAGCGAGAGAATGCTATGCTTAAAGCGAAGACGGAAGCGATTGAGGCGCAGAAGCATAGTGATGAGATGTATGTGCGTGCGTTGAACGCTATGAAGTCATATGCTGGATTTGGCGGCCCGGAGGATAATTATGATGAAGATGAGTAGGAGTTACTCCGAGCTTATTCGTATTCCGACTTTTGAAGAACGATTCGATTATTTGAAATTTTCCGCTAGAATTGGGGAAAAGACTTTTGGTTACGAACGATATTTGAATCAAATGTTTTACGGAACGCCTGAATGGAGAGCGTTTCGCCGTGAAGTCATTATTCGAGATAATGGATGCGATTTGGGATTAGAAGGTTATGAAATTCCGGATCGTATTGAAGTGCATCACATCAACCCAATTACGATCGAAATGATTGAGAATAACGACCCTCGATTGATGGATTTGGAAAATGTAATATGCACTTCTCCGAGAACGCATAAGGCAATACATTATGGCGATAAAGATCTGTTGCCAAAGCTTCCAGCAGAGAGGCGTCCAAATGATACTTGTCCCTGGAGGGATTAACAATGGAAGAAAGTATTCTCCTTTCCGTCAAGGCTCTCCTTGGGGCCGACGCGGATTATGATGTGTTCGATCAAGACATCGTCATTTTTATTAATTCTGCGATTGCCACATTAACACAGCTTGGAATTGGTCCATCTGACGGTTTCGAGATTACGGGTGAGGAAGAAACGTGGGAGGATTTCTTAGGCGAGGATATGCGGAGAATTAACTCTGTAAAGACGTATATCTTTATGAAAGTTCGCCTGGCGTTTGATCCTCCAGCGAGTTCCTACGTATTGTCCGCATACGAAGATTCTTGTAAAGAGTTTGAATGGCGGTTGAATGTGGCGGTAGATCCTGGAACTTACAAATAATAGAGCGAGGTGAAATCAAAATGAACACTTACTACATTGCTGGACTACCTTGCTCGGATGAATTGTATCACCATGGCGTACGAGATCAAAAATGGGGAGTTCGGCGTTATCAGTATGAGGACAGAACATTGACCCCATTAGGCAAGACTCACTACGCCGCCATGAGAGCCGCTTCGAAGGCTGCAGCAAAAGCTGGTGGAGCTGCGAAAAAGGTGGCAAAGGCAGTCGGATCTAAAGTTTCAAGAGCTGCTCACCACAAAGTTTTAGAGTTTAAATCCAAACATCGTTGGATGATGAGCGATCAGGAACTCGAAGAATATACAAAGAGATTAAAGCTTGAGACAACATATAGAGATTTAATGGAATCTAATAGAAAACCGGTATCAAAAGGAAAACAGTTTGCGGGCGATCTGATGAGAGATGTTGGACGTAAAGTAACATTATCGCTTATTGATAGGGTTATTAAAGCCGCGGAGTTTAAACAAAAGCAATACCAGGATGAAGAACGTTTCTATGCGGAAAATGCTCGTAAGCGAAGAGAAGAGCTTCGCAAGAAAAGGGAGACAAATGAAGAGAATTCCAAGAAGCAGTCCTATAAGTTGGCTAAAGAGACATTGTCAATGCTGGAAGATGCCAAACGGAATGGCACCAGAACTTTGACAAACGAACAATTACAGAATAGGATTGAGCGAATTAATCTTCTTAGGAAACTCGAAGATCCTTCTGGTGGCGTTCAGGCTCCGACAACGGTTGCAAGAATGTTAAAGGAAATTAACAAGAAATAAAGGACCGATAAATTATGTCACTCTCAAACACGGCGACGCCGATCTATTACGGACAGTTTCGGGATGCCGTGTTACGAGGCGACATTCCGGTCTGCAGAGAGATTGCGATGGAGATGAATCGAATTGATGAACTCATCGACAATCCCAATATTTATTACGACGATCAGGCTGTCGAAGGCTTTGTTCGATTTTGTGAAAACGAACTTACGTTAACTGACGGTTCTGATCTGCACTTGCTCGACTCGTTTAAATTATGGGCCGAGCAAATATTCGGATGGTACTATTTCACAGAGAGAAGTATTTATAAGCCGTCCGAGGACAATCATGGTGGACACTACGTTCGCAAGATGATTAAGAAACGACTCGTAAACAAGCAATATTTGATCGTTGCTCGTGGTGCTGCCAAGTCGATGTACGGTTCGTGCATACAGAATTACTTTCTCAACATAGATACGAGCACCACACATCAGGCGACGACCGCGCCAACGATGAAACAGGCGGATGAGGTCATCTCTCCAATTCGTACATCTATTGCCAGAGCTCGCGGACCGTTGTTTCAGTTTCTGACTGAGGGGTCTCTTCAGAACACAACGGGCTCCAGGGCTAATCGGCAGAAGCTGGCTTCGACTAAGCAGGGTATTCAGAATTTTATGACGGGATCTCTGCTTGAAGTCTATCCGATGTCCGTTGATAAGTTTCAGGGACCGCGATTTAAGGTTGTGACGGTCGACGAATGGCTATCTGGCGATGTTCGTGAGGACGTTATCGGCGCAGCGGAACAGTGTGCGACAAAGGGCGGAATCGAAGACTATCTCATCATTGCGATGAGTTCCGAGGGCACCGTTCGAAATGCTGTCGGCGATTCCATCAAAATGGAATTGATGAAGATTCTCAAAGGAGAGTATCGAAATCCTCACGTATCAATCTGGTATTACAAGCTTGATGACATCAAGGAAGTTGCGAGACCTGAACTTTGGTTAAAAGCGAATCCGAATCTTGATAAGACGGTAAGCTATGAGACCTATCAGTTAGACGTGGAACGAATGGAACACGCTCCGGATCAGCGGAACGATATTCTGGCCAAGCGGTTCGGACTTCCGATGGAGGGTTATACGTATTTCTTCACATATGAGGAAACCAGGCCGACGAGTCGCAGAAATGATTTCTGGAAAATGCCCTGCGCGTTGGGTGCCGACTTATCCCAAGGCGATGACTTCTGCGCATTTACGTTTTTATTTCCGATGCGAGATCAGTCGTTCGGAATCAAGACCCGATGCTACATTACAAGTCTAACGCTATCCAGGCTTCCTTTGGCCATGCGTCAGAAATACAACGAATTTATGCGCGAGGGAAGTCTGATCGTTCTGGAAGGAACTGTTCTTGATTTGTCGGATGTCTATGATGATTTGGACCGATTTATCGAGGACAGTCAATACGATGTTCGTGCGTTTGGTTTCGATCCATATAACGCAAAAACGTTCGTGGAACGATGGGAGACCGAAAACGGTCCATATGGGATCGAAAAAGTCATACAGGGCGCTAAGACAGAATCCGTTCCCTTAGGAGAGCTTAAGAAGCTTGCCGGGGAGCGGCTTCTTCTATTTGATCAGGAGCTCATGGCGTTTTGCATGGGAAACTGTATCACGATTCAGGACACTAACGGCAATCGAAAACTTCTCAAGAAACGCAACGAAGAAAAAATCGATGCCGTTGCCGCAATGATGGACGCTTATGTTGCTTATAAAGCGCATAAGGAAGATTTCGAATAAGGAGCGAGGTGAACGAGATTGAATACATACTATGTTGCCGGACTTCCTTTTTCGGATCAAAATGCGTTGAGTCACGGCAGAACCTTTGGTTCTAAGAATGGAATTAGTCACACACCTGGTTACATAGCGAAGGGAAAGCGGGCAAAGGGTCCTCAGATCATTTCTGATTCTGGTACAGGAACGGTTCAAAAGACGTATTCTCAAGGAGCTGATTTTGCCGCTTCCATGGTGAATACGTCCACAAAACGTGGAAAGAAAAAGACCGGCGGGAAGAAGCGTCATAAGGGCGAAGGTCGTACTTACGAGACGGACGCCTATGGTAATGAGATTCATTACGGTTCCACAACGACCTCTCGAGGCGCGATTAACAGAGCTTCAAAGAAAATTAAAAATTTTAGAAGCAAACAATCTGCTGTAGGAACCGCGTTTGCGTCCACAAGTGCGGACGATATGGTTCCTCGAACCGGAGAATTGCGGGGAACAGCGCGGAGGCTTGGGGCTACTCTTCAAGGACGAAATTTGGCGTCCATGTGGGATCGCTTTGTTTTTAGAGGACGTAAAGACATTCCTAAGGAACGAGATCGTTTGACGAAAGCCGCTCAGAAATGGAGCCAGAAGATTAATCCCCATAAGACCATGAGCAGCATTGAGAAGAACGCTCGAATCGCCGCGGCGAAAGTGAGTGGGTTTGTTTCCAAACACGGACAAACTGCTGTTGCGGCAATAACTGCGGTTGCTGGAAAGGCCAAAAATCTTCTTGGCGGTCTGTTCGGTAAGAAAAAGAAATAGGAGGTTTGTTTTAAAATGAAAACCTATTATGTCGGCAATATTCCATTTAACGGCGAAGATTCTATTAGTCATGGTAGAACTTTTGGTTCTAAGAATGGAATTAGTCATACACCTGGTTATATAGCGAAGGGAAAGCGGGCAAAGGGTCCACAGCTAGTTACCGATTCTGGTACGGGAACAGTTCAAAAGAAGAAAAAGTCTCTTTGGAGCACCGTTTCTGGCGCAGCCAGTTCAGCCGCGAGAAGCGTTGGAAGGACCGCTACTTCGGCCGCAAGAACGGTAGGAAAGACTGCCTCGTCTGCTTATGGAAGTGCGAGCAAAGCGGCCAAGAGCGCTTATTCCAGCGGTAAGGAGTTTATTACTGGAAGCAATGCTAAGCAGAAAAGAGCTGCGGATCAAAAGGCGTCTAGCGATATTAGTCGTAGGTCATCCACATCACGTAAAATTGCCTCGAGATATGGTAAGACTGCCGGTATGGAAAGAGATGCGTTTAGAGGTTTAGCTTCGGATCCCAATATAATTAGGCGGATAAAAAATAGGAAAACAATTCATACCTATGCCGTTCAAGCTAAGTTGAATCAGGCTTCTGCAGATAGAGCTCGGAAAGAAGCGGTGCAAAGCGATAGGTTGAACGAACGGGACAAGAAAATGAATGAAGGTCTGTATAAAAAGCAGCGTAATAAAACTTTAGTCGGTGTGCTTGAAAAATCGAAAAATAAGGCCGTTTCGACAATTAAAATCGGAGTTTCAAACGCGTCCGAAAAAGTCAAAGGTTTTGTTAAAGATCTTTTTAAGAGAAAAGTTACTGTGACTACGTACGGTTCGTATTTTACTCCCGGCGCAGGCTCGTCATCCTTTACTAGTACACATGAGTATTATGAATATTCGTGGCCGTTCTCCGGCACCGAGCCGGTTAAGAAAAAGAAATGATCGATTTCTCTCGCAATCAACGGGAGGGGGGCAAAGCAAATTGACGACATATTACGTCGCAGGAATGCCCTATTCGGCAACTTTACGTCATCACGGTATTAAAGACCAGAAATGGGGCATTCGCCGTTTTCAGAATTATGACGGAACTCTGACTCCGGCCGGTCTCGAACGATATGGCGCTAAGGGTCAGCGCCAGGGTCAGAAGCTGATGAAATATCAGGAGAAGGAATATGCTCGCGCAAAAGCGGCACAAGATCGTGAAGCCGAATATACTAAAAATCGTAGAGCGAGGCTCAACCAAAAGAAAGCCGACGCAAAGCATGCTGGAAACCAGAAGAAAGTAGATAAAATGTCTTCCAAGATATCTAAACTCGATTCCCGTTGGAAAGAGCGTAAAGCACTTACAGATCAAATTCTTGAAGACATTCAAAATATGAAAGTTTCTGATATGAATAGAGAGAACAGAATTCGAGGGGCGGCTTACATCGGAAGCGCACTGGGCATGTTTAGCGCAATAACCATGGCGGAGTTAAATGGTGGTTTTGCAATTGCTCCTATTTTATCTCCTTCGGGAATGGTTGAATCTAGTCGAGAGCGTCGTGCACAAAAAGAATTGAAAGCTAAAAGCTAATAAAAGGCAGAGGTGATGTTTCTCATGCCAACAATATTTGAACGTCTCCAGCATAGCTGGAACGCATTTCGGGGGAGAGATCGCCCCATACAATATTCCGATCTCGGTTTGAGCTCGTATCGAAGACCGGATAGAACCTATCTTAGAGTGAGCAATGAGCGTTCTATTATCACCGCCATTTACAACCGCATTGCGATGGATGTGGCGGCGAACAAAATTGAGCATGTCAAGTTGGATGACAATGCCAGGTATGTAGAGACCGTAAAAGATGGACTCAATAACTGTTTAACTCTGGAAGCCAATCTGGATCAGACAAGCCGCGCCTTTATACAGGACGCGGTTTTATCTATGTTTGATGAAGGCTGCATTGCCATCGTTCCCATCGATACCTCGATCGATCCGAACAAATCCGCATCTTTCGATATTCAATCAATGCGGGTTGGAAAAATTACACAATGGTATCCAGAACATGTTCGCGTGCAAGTGTATAACGAGAAGCGCGGCGTTAAGGAGGAACTTACCGTTCCGAAGCGCATGGTTTCCATTATCGAGAATCCTTTTTACGCGGTCATGAACGAGGCCAATTCCACGCTTCAAAGGCTAATTCGAAAGCTCAATATCTTGGATGCGATCGATGAGCAAAGCGGTGCAGGAAAGCTCGATTTGATTATTCAGCTTCCGTACGTCATTAAGTCTACCGCTCGTCAGGAGCAGGCGGAAGCCAGGCGCAAGCAGATCGAAACGCAGCTTGCTGGCTCTAAGTATGGTATTGCCTATACCGATGGTACCGAACGAATTACGCAGTTGAATCGTCCGGTTGAGAATAATCTTATGAATCAGATCGAGTATCTGATGAATACACTGTATTCTCAACTCGGCATTACGCCCGAAATTCTCAATGGTACTGCCGATGAGAAAACCATGCTCAATTACAACAATAGAACGATCGAACCGATTCTTTCAGCATTGGTAGACGAGATGAAGCGAAAGTTTTTAACCAAGACGGCTCGCACGCAGGGTCATTCGATCGTCTTCTCGTCTGAGCCGTTTAAGCTGGTTCCGATCAATAACATCGCTGAGATTGCTGACAGATTTACCAGAAATGAAATCTTATCTCCGAATGAAATTCGCCAGATTATCGGATTTAAGCCCGTTGCTGATCAGCAAGCCGACGAACTCAGAAACCGTAATCTCAATAAGACTGCCGATGAGATTTCTCCGTTGGCAACCGATGAGATAAATCAAAATGGCAGCCCAGATCAAATTGCAGAAGAGAGTTCAGCCGAAAGTCCAGATAACATAACGGACATGCCGATGAGCGAATTCAACAAGATGATCGAAGGCTCCGACACAGCCTAATTTGGAGGGTAAAACAATGGCCGAAAAGTTTGACTTTGGTGGTTATGCTACCAAAAATGATTTAAAGTGTGCTGACGGCCGTACGATTCGAAAGAATGCCTTTGCCGATTGTGACGGACAGATTGTCCCGCTTGTTTGGCAGCATAAGCATGGTGGTCCCGATTCCGTTCTGGGTCACGCGCTTTTGAAGAATCGTGAAGACGGTGTTTACACTTATGGGACCTTCAATGAGACCGAAGCTGGCAAGAACGCAAAAGAACTTGTTCGGCATGGTGACGTGAAGGCCCTTTCTATTTACGCAAATCAGCTGGTTCAGAAGGGCGGAGACGTTCTGCATGGCATGATCCGAGAGGTCAGTCTGTGCCTGGCTGGCGCAAATCCCGGCGCTCGCATCGAGGAGCTTTCGTTTGAGCATGCGTTCGACGAAGATAGCGATGATTTTGAAGCGCTTGTGTTCAACGGCGATAATATCGAACTTCAGCACGCCGAGGAAGAAAAGACCGAAGAGGTCGTAGAACACGCCGACGAGGCGAAGGAGGAAAAACCCATGGCAAATGAAAACGAGAAGACTGTTCAGGATGTTTTTGACGAACTGACTGAAGAGCAGAAGAATGTTGTTTACTACATGATCGGCCAGGCGCTTGAGCAGGATGCCGATCAGGAACCCGACGAGGAGGAAGAAGAAGTGAAGCACAATCTGTTTGAGGGCGATACCTATGAGAACACTCTGACCCATGCTGATATCGCGGCCGCTATGGATCAGGTTATTGCTGATGGCCGCAAGTTCGGTACCCTGAAGGACTCTTACGAGTATCACGTTTCCGACGGCGTTCTGGCGCATGCGGTTGACACCACCGGCATGATCGTTCCGGAGGTTTCTAACGCCGATTATGGTAATCCCGAAAGCCAGAACTACGTTGGCTACGGCATTAACGATCCCAGCTTCCTGTTCCCGGAGGCTCGCGCTCTGAATAACATCCCCGAGTTCATCAAGCGGGATACCGATTGGGTTGCGACGGTTATGAATGGTGTCCACAAGACTCCCTTCAGCCGCATTAAGTCCGTGTTTGCAAACATCACCGAGGACGAAGCTCGTGCGAAGGGGTACATTAAGGGTAACCTGAAGAAGAACGAGTTCTTCAGCCTGATGAAGCGTGTGACCGTTCCGCAGACCATCTATAAGAAGCAGAAGATGGATCGCGATGACGTTGTGGACATCACTGATTTCGACGTTGTTGCCTGGATTAAGTCTGAGATGCGCCTCATGCTGAATGAGGAGCTGGCTCGTGCGATCCTGATCGGCGACGATCGTCTGATTTCTGACGAGGACAAGATCTCTGAGGAGCACATCCGTCCGATCGCGAATGATGCGGCTCTGTTCAGCATCAAGGCGACCGTTACCGAGGGCGCTACCGAGGAAGCTACCGCCAAGAACTTCATGAAGGCCGCGCTGCGTGCTCGTAAGAATTACAAGGGTTCTGGTAATCCCACGCTGTTCACCACCGAGGACGTTCTGACCAGCATGCTGCTGATTGAGGATGGTATTGGTCATACTCTGTATCGCAGCGAGGCCGAACTGGCGACCGCTCTGCGTGTCCGCAACATCGTGACTGTCCCTGTGATGGAAGGTTTCAAGGATGCTTCTGGCAATGAGGTCATGGGCATTATCGTCAACCTGGCCGACTACAATGTTGGCGCGGATAAGGGCGGCGAGATCAACATGTTTGATGACTTCAATATTGATTACAACCAGTATATCTATCTGATCGAGACCCGCTGCTCTGGCGCTCTGGTGAAGCCTTATTCCGCCATCGTGCTGTCCAAGGCTGGTTCCGGTTCCACGACCACGACCGATAAGTAATTCAAAATGGAAGTGACATAGCGGATGGCACGATTTTACGGAGCCGTTGGGTATACCAACGATGAAGAAGTTGCGGTAGACGTGTATGTTGAAAAACCGATTGAGAGAATGTACAAGGGAGAGCTCTTGCGTCACAATCGAAATTTGCAAAAGGGAATCGGTTTGAATGACGATGTGGCATTAACCAATCAAATCAGCATTCTGGCAGACGCCTATGCAAATAACCATATGCATACCATTCGCTATGTCAAATGGCGGGGAACGGCTTGGAAGGTTTCCGGTGTGGAATCTCAGCCTCCCCGCTTAATTTTGACCTTAGGAGGCGTATACAATGGGCCGATTGCGGAGTGAACTCAGTGAGATTCTCCACGAATTGTGTGATAACGTGTATTTTCAGCCTCCTACGGGCACACGAATTTCCTACCCGTGCATTGTCTACGAGTTGGAGAGGACGGACGTACGATTCGCGGATAACGCTCCATATGCTTTATATGATGAGTACTCATTGAAGTACATTACAAGAGATCCCGACGATCCTGTTCGGTTACAACTCGTAGTATTGCCGTATTGCAGATCTGAAAAAATGTACATCAACGATAACTTATACCATTATCCGTTCCATTTGTATTGGTGAGGAAATGGTTCGACGTATTTGAGGAGGACAATGTAATGTCTAAGCTTGTTTGGGATGCTATCGGTGAGCATTTGTTTGAGACTGGCGTCGATCATGGCGTTCTTTTTGTTCAGAATACCAATGGCACTTATCAGAACGGCGTTGTTTGGAATGGCTTGACTGGCGTTACCAACAGCCCCGATGGTGCTGAGCCTACTGATCTGTGGGCCGACAATATTAAATACGCTACGCTGCGTTCCGCTGAGACTTTCGGTGCGACCATCGAGGCGTATACCTATCCGGAAGAGTTTGCGCAGTGTGACGGTTCTGTGGAAGTTGCCGACGGCGTGTATATCGGTCAGCAGTCCCGTAAGGCGTTTGCGTTCTGCTATCGTACCAAGGTCGGCAGCGATACGGATACCGACGCGACTGGCGAGAAGATTCATATCATCTATAACGCGACGGCTTCTCCGTCTGAGCGCGCTTATGAGACCGTAAACGATTCTCCTGACGCGATCACTTTCTCCTGGGAAATCACCACGACTCCCGTTGTGGTTACCGGTTATAAGCCTACGTCTGAGATCGTCATTGACGTCTCTAAGCTGGCGGCTGGCAAGAAGACTGCTCTGGAGGATGCGCTGTATGGCACGACTTCTGCCGAGTCTACTCTGCCCACTCCCGACGCTCTGATCGCGCTGATGGGTGGCTCTACGACTACTGCCTAATTTGGAAAAATATGGAGGGTAATCAGTTCGGCTGGCCCTCTTAAAAATTTATGCGAGGTAAGCAATTGAGGGAGGTAATCCGAAATGATTAAAAAGACTTTGACGTATACCGATTATGACGGTAACGAGAGGACGGAAGATTTCTACTTTAATCTTTCGAAGGCTGAATTAATGGAAATGGACTTTAGCGCTTCTGGCGGCATGGAGAAGATGATTAAGCGTATCGTGGATGCACAGGATACCAAGCGGATCATTGAGGTATTCAAAGACATCATTCTCAAGTCGTATGGCGAAAAGTCTGCCGATGGACGACGGTTCATTAAGGTTTCTGACGGAAGAAGGCTCGCTGAAGATTTTGCGCAGACCGAGGCATATTCCGAATTGTTCATGGAACTTGCCACAAACGATAAGGCTGCGACCGAGTTTATTAACGGCGTGATTCCGCAGAGCCTGGCTGCAGAAATTGCGGCAAACCAGGAATAACATTTTAGAGAGGAGATGAGGGAATGCTAAGGTTGCCTGTAAACGGCGGGGAGCTTTTTGACGAGAGGCTTGGAGAGTTCATTATCGTAAAAAGTACTGTCCTGCAGTTAGAACATTCCCTCATTTCTTTATCGAAATGGGAATCAAAATGGCATAAGCCGTTTTTATCTAAAGAGGTTAAGACAGACGAAGAAATACGCGACTATATTCGTTGCATGACCATAATGCAAAATGTCGATCCGATGGTTTATACCGTGCTGACTCGAAAAGATGTTGAGGATGTGGAGAAGTATCTTTCTGATCCCATGACAGCTACGGTAATTTCCAGACAGGCGCAGAAAGGGCGTCAGAGGAATGTGACATCGGAATTGATCTACTATTGGATGGTTTCCTTTGGAATTCCGTTTGATCCTTGTGAAAAGTGGCATTTGAATCGGTTGATGACTTTGATCGATGTGTGCTCGATCGAGAATTCTCCGAAAAAGAAAATGCGCAAGAGGGACGTTATGAAACAGAATTCGCAGCTCAACGCGGCACGTAAACGCGCAATGGGCACAAGAGGATAGCCGTTCGGAAAGGAGCTACGATATGGGACTTATTACGTTTAAGCACCGCGGTGATTTTTCGAAGACTGAAAAGTTCTTTAATAAAGTTCTTGGGCAGAATTATTTGAACATTCTTGCCAAGTATGGCGAAGCGGGTGTTGAAGCGTTGGCGGCGTCTACTCCGGTCAGAACTGGAAAAACCGCATCCAGTTGGACGTATGAAATTGATCATAGTAGGAACAGTACAACTATTTCGTGGCTCAATACCAACGAGAACAAAGGCGTGAATATTGCCGTTATTTTGCAGTACGGTCATGGAACGGGTACTGGTGGTTATGTGAAAGGAATAGATTACATAAACCCGGCGATGCGTCCAGTATTTGACAAGATTGCGGAAGAAGCATGGAAGGAGGTAACTTCTCTGTGAGTTCGATTGATAGCAGAATTGTTCAAATGCAATTCGATAATTCTCAGTTTGAGAAGGGTGTCTCCCAAAGTCTTAAAACGCTTGAAGAACTGAAGAAGAATTTGCGTTTTGACGAATACGAAAAAGAGTTAAAAGGTCTTCAGCAAAGTGGTGATAGTTTTTCACTATTAAAGATGGCGAATAGTGTCGAAGAGGTTTCTCAGAAATTTTCGGCGTTAGGTATCATCGGAAAAAGAGTTTTGGAAAATATAACTGATAAAGCTGTTGAAGCCGGAACGAAATTCGTTAAGTCGATGTCGATTGATCAGGTGGTTGCTGGTTTCTCAAGGTATGCCGATAAGACGCAAGCGGTTCAGACAATTATGGCTGCGACCGGCGAAGATATTGGAGTTATCAGTGAACAATTGAATCGCTTGGCGACGTATGCGGATGAAACGTCGTATAACTTTGTGGATATGACGTCAAATATTGGTAAGTTTACATCGATGGGCGTTGATTTGGAAACTGCTACGACAGCGATGATGGGTATTTCGAACTGGGCTGCCATTTCCGGTCAACACGCAACTGAAGCCAGTCGAGCGATGTATAATTTATCTCAGGCGTTGGGTATGGGCGCGGTAAAATTGATGGACTGGAAGTCCATTGAAAACGCGAACATGGGCACCAAAGAGTTTAAAGAGACTGCGATTGAAACCGCAAAAGCGCTTGGCGTATTAGATAAAGCTGGAAAGACAGCAAAAGGAACAAAGGTTACTTTTCAGAATTTCCGCGAAACGCTGAACCAAGGTTGGTTTTCGAACGAAGTGTTGCTTGAGACTTTGAAAGTATATGGCGAATATGGCGAAGAAGTTATGCGAGTCATGGCCGAGGAAGGTATTTCTTGTGCCGAAGCCATGAAGCTTGTTGGGGTTAATACCGAAACGCTTGGCGAAAAAGCATTCCGAGCTGCTCAGGAAGCTGTTACTTTTAGACAAGCAATTGAGGCGACTACCGACGCTGTATCGACAAAATGGTCGATGATCTTCGAAAATATTTTCGGTAATTATGAAGAGGCACGAGTTACTTGGACAAATTTAGCAAACGAATTGTACGAGATATTTGTCGAACCTTTGAATGAGGCGAATGATGTATTAAGCGAATGGAAAAACGATCCAACAATTCAGGGACGAACAAAGCTTATCGAGGGTTTGCACGATGCAATGCAGGCTTTATTGGGCGTCATTCAGGCCATCGGAGATGGTTTTAGTAATATATTTCCTCCGGTAACTGCAGAGACTCTTGGGAAAATAAGCGATAAAGTTAAAGAAATTGGGATGAATTTGAAGCGTTTATTTGCTCCAAAGACTTTTCAAAGATTTACGCCTCAAAGAGTCTTTAAGTCGTTTAATTTGCTTGGAGATCTAGAAGACAACATTACAAAGGGCGTGAAAGGCGCTGACGTTAAGAAAATTCAGAAGCGCTTAAATGAGCTCGGCGCGAATTTGGCTGAGGACGGAATATTTGGTCCACAAACAGAAAAAGCGTTAAATGAATTTAAAAAGAAATATGGACTTACGGTCGACGGCATTTATGATGAGGCCACGCATAATAAACTTGCCGAAGCAATGGGGAAACTCAGTTATGTTGAGACTATGGAGTCCGTTGGCGAAGAAATAGAAAAGTATCCAAAAGGCTACAAAGCTGTTGTCGGAATATTTACCGGTATAGCGGCTGTGGTAAAAATTGTTATTAGCGCGTTTAAGTTTTTAGGGAAAGTAATCGGGACGATTTTGAGCGTATTGTCGCCGATCGTTGATTTGGTATTTACTCTTGGCGGCGCTTTTCTCTCC
>JAEEGL012948167.1_pt1 | contig 13978 bp, 10 predicted proteins | sample 9134231 | NCBI WGS metagenome assembly JAEEGL01 (sample SAMN16246548, study PRJNA631951) | gut metagenome | biome: gut microbiome; feature: rumen; material: fiber-attached | host: Bos | place: Iran: Karaj | collected 2018-10
GGGAGTGGCAAAGAGATTCGTACAGGCAACTGAAGAACTGCGTATTTCTGGTGCGCGGCTATTCCGTGACGGTATTGTCAAAAACGAGCAGGTACTGAGCAAAATCAAGAATGGTTATCAGAAACTTCCCAAGAACTCTATACAGCTGTTTTGCAAGAAATATGGTGTGAGTGCTGCTTGGTTATATACGGGAGATGGAAATATGCTCCTGAACAGAGGTGATGCACTTGAACTACAACAGAAGGAAGTCAGTGATGAAAAGTTGCTCTACAACACGGATTTCGAGTCATGTCTGGACAGTAACGGTCAGCCTGTACCATGTGGCAATGAGGTTCCAGTGGCTTTTCCGATGGCTGGTGACTTCGATTTCATGTGCTTCAACAACGGCAATTCACTGGCACCAATCATCATGCCGGGTGATTTTATTGCATTGAAGAAACTCACCTCATGGAAAACGTATATACCTGGCGATATAATTTGCGTGGTCATTACCAACGAGTATAAGATGCTCCGCAAGGTATCAGTCACTCAGGACAACGACGATAGTATAACTTTCACACAGATGGTCGATGGCAAGCCCGTTGATTCCAAGATTCCCAAGGATATCATTATCGAGATCTACAAAGTTGTCGGCAACTACCGCCGCCAGTGATCTCGAGCGCCAGAAACACTGCATCCCCCGACCCAGCTCCGAAAAGCCGAATCGGGGGATGCCCATATACACAGCCAGTGCCCAACGGTTTACCCGTTGAGACATCCATTACTCCCTGCGCTTCTCCGCAGGAATCATCTTTCTTCTTACGTCATCCTTCATACATCTTCAGCTCTTCTTCTCCCACACAACAGGATACACGCCTCCCATATCCCAGAAAACCTCCGAACCCAAAGTCCATGAGGTATGCCGGAATCCCCGTATAGTTTGATGTATAGAGCTCTCTTTTCATTTTTGTATTATCTTCTTGTTTTTTTCTTGTGCTCGGCGGTTCTGCCGTCGAGTCTCTCTTCTTGTTCTGTTTGTTGCCAATCGGCTTTACCACCTACTCTAAAATGTAAATTAAAGCTTCTTAAACGAATCCAGCATTTTCTCCAACTGATTCATTGAATCATTCATCTCTGCCCTAAATGCAGGAGAAAGCTTCGGATTGTTAATCAACCTGCGAAAGTCGTTAATCTGTGCCCGAAAATGTGCGTCAGTCTCCTTTGCTTTCTTGTCCTCCATTCTCTCTATTGCCAGAAATAATGGGGTCAGGAACTTCTTGATGCGACCCAAAACACGTGTCAACCCTGTGATTATTTGAAGTTCCGGCATTAAATCCACCCCTTCAATGCTTTCCATAATCTTAGGCACATTACTCTCATGAGTATATCTGTCCATCAGATGCACATACAGCGCACGTTTTGCAACGTCCTCTTCTTTGATTAATGCCTCCAAATCCACACGGATTGCATTCGCTTCACCCTCAAGGCCGATATTACCATCTGGGATTGCAGCCTCTATCAAATCCCAAAGCGCATTCTGCTTTTCTTCCTCAACATAACCAACCAAGTGTCCCAACGCAGAGACCCTTAAAATAACAAGTCGTCTCAATGTCATAGCGTGTTCAATTCCAGAATCAGCTTTTAGGAATGCTTTCATAATGGATACCACATCAGCAAAGATAATCCTAATCAGAATACTAATGTTCAAAACGATGGAAACATCATTGATTGATTTAGGAGGCTCAGCCACCTGCGTCTTTTCCGACAGCAGTTCTTTCAACTTTATCAGTTTCTTCTTTTCCAGGGCAGCCCAGTCTACTTTATCTATCTCCTTCAGAGGTAAATCCAATCCCTCTTTAAGTCTATTTGTTTCCTTTAGTGCATCTGCCATTTTGTTGTAGAGATGCAGAGAAATAATGTCAACGTGATAATCCCATTTATTATCATTAACTGCCAATTTGTGCCCCTGCGCAGCCTCTACACACTCTATCGTATCGCACATCATCACAACCATCATCAGCGCATCCATCCATGGTGTGACCAATCGCATAGACGCCTCTTCGCCAATCTCTTGTACTTTTCTCAACTGGTCATAAACCACCAGCAGTTCGTCATCATAATGATAAGTGATATTCCGGCTCGTCCGTTCAGCATCAGATGCCGCAATGACCTTCATCGATTCAGTAATCTGGTCAAACACCTTTACAAGACCCACATAAGCTTTTGTCACCTTCTCTTCTTCAGATTTGGTTGCACAACAATTCAACTCCTGCCCTATTCTTGTCCAAATTGCATCTTTCTTCTCTTTTTTGAATCCACATATCAATTGATAGCCCTCAACCCTGGTTCCCTCTAGATTCTTTATGTGATAGCATTTTTCAAAGGTGTAGGTACTATTAAGACAAGCCCTCATGCTGGTTAACAGGTCAATCATTACGAAACGGAAATCTCGCCTCAGTTCAAGCATGAATTTTAGGATTGTTGGCACATGATTGTCGCAGGCCGTCAACTGTTTGTTGTCAGCTTTGACCTTTGAATACAAATCCTCAATAGTCTTTGAGGCATTTATAATCAGGTCGTCAACCGTTTCTTTTGAGGCTTGTTTCATTACTTGAACTATCCAAATATGATGTCAAGGTTCTTTCTTCTCTGCTCAGAGCAATCAATTAGCTGTTCAAGACTAAATATCTGGGGCAATCCCTTATGCGCAGCGAACTGATACCACACCATCCAGAATAGCAGATCTGTCATTGTAACCAAATAATAGAAGTTATGATACGTAACCATTTTGGCCATACTACTTTTCAGTTGAGAGAAATAATCACCATGATACCTTTCACAACGCGACACATACAGCACACATGATATCAGTAGTTCGATTCTTACCTCCAAGTCAAGCGGCTTATAAGTCGTTCCGTTTAATTCGACAGTTTCTCCAGTTAAAATAGAGCGCATTCTTCTTACGGCACTTCGATGGTCTGACATTGACAAAACATTATCTCCGGAAAAGAAGTTCTTATGAAAATCGTCATACAAAGACTGACTCAAAATATCTATTACCCTCGCTTTTATGGGGCCTAATTGCGATAACACACCCAAATCTCTTTTCAGGTATAGCCGCACCACCATATACCTTAACGTTGAATCTGGAATAGAAATCATCATCTGTTGAAATTCCTCAACCAATTTATTGTCATTTTTCAACAAATTCAAAATAACCTCTTGACTTATCTTGTTAAACATTACCACATCAGCAATGTTTTTATTCCCAAGAATCTCTCCACTATAGTATTTAGACATCACTTCAAACGACCGCCACACCACATCAAACGCCATATCTGGACGATACGGTAACTCCTCATATAGGTCGCAATACATGGAATGTATCTTGTTGAGTTTGGCATTCTCAAACAGAAATTCCGTAGCTGGCTCCTCTTTCAGGTGCAATGGTATAAAAATCTGGGGAAGTCGTACGTCTTCCATTTTCTTTTTCAGCACATTCTGAGCCTGCTCCATCCATACGACAGTACCTCTTGCCTGTCTGTTATGGTAGTTTACTCTCTTTTGAGTCCAAGCCAGTTCTTGCTTATTCTGCGGGGTTAAGTTTTCATATTTCTTCATATCGCTCTCATCCTTTTATCAACATTTGAAATCAGCTGTATTGCCTCCAAAAGGTGCAGCAACTGCATATAAATCATAAAGCCAACATCAATCAGTCTGAAATCATCATGTAGTTGATTGTTGGTGGTGTCATAATGATATTCTACCAGTTGTGTTTGTACTTGATATACTACGCCGTTATGCTGAATGGCATTCCGGATGTGATTGTTCAGCACAGGAATGTATGTCTCCCTCAATGCCACATCTAGGTTGATGGCGGCCAATCTTCCTGCTGTATTGAGTTTTGAGAAATCTGCCAATGTTCCCGGCCACTGCGTTCCATTTACCATAAACACATCTGCATCTCCATTTTTCATGGCATTGTTGAGTCCCACTATAAACGGCAACATATGAACCAATGCTTCAAACAGTTCTGCATACCATTTATTCAGTTTCTGATAACCAACAGTCATAATATACAGCTCCTGTCCTGTAGGCGGATTATAGTATCCAATAGAAGGCAAGAACAAAGATGGTAGCAATAATTGAATCTCGTTAACAATCACACTTACAATTTCAAAAGCCTCTTTCATCAGCCAGGCATTTGTACTCATAACGCCAGCAACTGTCTGGTGCATCTTCTCTACCTGTCTTACGTCTGCTTTTTCCACATAGTCCACCAGCTGGTTAAAAAACTTTTTCATACTGGTGCCCTCATAACTATCCAAAGTTAAATAACGGTACACCGCATAGTGTAGTCCCACAAAAGCGTCCATACAATCCGCTTCATCTTTCAGTGGCTTGTGGTTTGTTGCTTCACATAGCTGTGCCAACTTTGTAGAAAAAGCCGTCACGTTGATTGGACTATGATTAATAAGAGGTAATAGTCCTAAAAGATAGTGACGGTATGGTATAAGACTATGCGACAAAACTCCTGCCCAATTCCCTATCGTTGCAGTTATATCAAATTTTCCATATGACCGGCTAAGATTCATAAATGGGGATGCAAACACCATTCTTCCAGCCCTGCCAAGTTTTTGAAAATACAAATCCTTTGTTAAAGGTAACACGGCAGAATATCCCATTGTAACACACTCTTCTGCTTCATTGCATTTCAATTCCTTTGGTTGTAAACCATTTGAATTGAAAAACAAATCCATTTCATTGCCACAGTTTGGGCAACTGATATGGATTGGCCAGTCATACAACTTAAATGTATTGTCCATCTGCAACTTAATGCAGAAGTCCTCTTGGCACAACGGACACTTGAAATACTCTCCTATTGTCATGATTGAAACCAGCCTTTCTGTTCTTCTGATAATACAAACTCATTCAGAACTCTTTCTTTTTGCATTACCTGTTCTTCATGGTATTCTCCATGTCGCCCAAGGAAATTGCAATACGTAATAGCCAGACCTGGATCATTGCTATGCTCCGAAGCTATTTTCCATAACAATTGCCTCGCAGTTTCTATTTCTCCTACCATTTCCACACACAATGCCCAATACGCTTCTTCCAATACATTCCAAGGCTTACCCAATAGGAAATTATATACAAGCATATCATAGCATTGTTTCGCCTTATGTCCCTTAAGGGCATTCATCATGTTCCATGAAAATTCCATGAATCGATGATTCCGCAGATATCCTGTAAGTTTTTCCATTCCTTCTTCCCCCTCCAGTCCTATTGAGGCCGCATATCTATTAAATTGTTCAACAAGCAGCCTTTCAAAGGCCTGGTCATAGTTAGTCCACGGCTTCCGATGGAAACAATGGTCCGTAAACCAGAATGCTGCTAATGACAGAGTGGTAAAGAATTGTGATGTTTCATCACCGATTCCATTAATATATCCCTCTATTTGTGGATCGAACGGTGGGTTCTGAAGATATTTAAAAGGGTTCTCTATATGCCGTATAACACAATGTTGAAGTATCAAGCCGCCATAAATCCTTTCAAACAGGAAATAACTCCCTTTTAGTTCTTCTATTACCTTAATCATTCTTCCCTGTTCGTCAAAATGTGCATTGGCGTACATAGGCGTCAGGATAAACTTGTGGTAATTCGGTTCTATTTTCTTCACCATCTCCCATAATTCCAAAAGGAAAATCTGAATCTTATCAGGGAAACCTTGTTTTGCCCAATACAATTGGTGCATGTAGAAGTACCACTCCTCTTTCGTCATTCCGTTCTGGCTCTTTGCCAGTAAGATGTCCTTTAAGGCTGTGTAATCCTTTCCTTTGGAATTAAAGAGCGTATTGTGTATCTTCTCAGAAGCCAGGCCATATCTTTCCGTCCCCTCTCCTTTCTCTATGATAGCAACCGCTTCCTCTATAGTGATACTACTGGTCATATACTGACTGCTATCCACTTTTACCTTGTGACCATAGAATGATTTTGCCCCAGTTTCTTCTATCTGAACATCATAAATCACCTGATTAAGCGGGAGGTTAAGCGGCGACAACATAACATGCGCATTCAAAATCTCCCTAAGGATTGACACCCACTTGTCATACAGGCCTAATAAAGGATTTATATCATAATGGTCTATACGTTCATCCAAATCTGGAACATCTGCTGTATTATCAAGGTGGCTGCAACAGAAGTTTCTGACATCCCAAGCTTCACTAATTATTTTTTCTGCATCAGGCAAGGTTTTCAAATATTTAAATAAGCCTTGCACCTTTAGTTTGGCATCTACTGTTTTCTTATTATTAAACAAGTCGTTCAAATGCTCGTCCAGGGCTTTTTCTGCTTGCGGCGAGCTCGGATCTACGGCTTTGGTCACAAGGTTATCGTAAAAGTTCATCAAATAGCTAACAAGCATCCGTTTAAACATCCTTTTAACGAATATACACTCATACGTTTTATCATACAGGTAACGAATGTCTTCGATAAACATCTGTAGTGTTATAACGTGCTGTACCTTTCTTTGTGGCTTAGAACACATCAAGACGCTTATTCCATTAGTACGCGACACATTTAAAATATCATTGTACAATCTGGCCCCATTGTCTTTATATAGCCTCTGGCAAGCTGTCACTATCGTTTGTTTGTCTATCTCCGTGAGTTTTTCAAACAGTATGTCCCCGTCATATCGCTCAGTAGCTATCTGGTACACGATTTCAGCATCGTTAATAAGTCTTACGGTAGTTACGTAGTCAATACTTTGGAACAATCTGTTTCGTTCATTCAAGTCATTTAGCTCATTACTCTGCTCCTCTTCCACCATCTTCTGGAAGTGAGCACCAAGCTTGTTTCTTACAGCGAGATACCTATCTTGAAAATCCTGCGAATAAGCTTCTATATAGGCCTTTTTTGAGTTTCTTTTCTGATTATATACCGGCAGCATTAGGACAAAATCACTCATTCTCATCGCCGCATATATAGACAAGAGGTGTGCCAATTGGTTGTCTGCACACTTCTCGTCCAATATTTCCTTCACATAATGCATCTCCTGCAAACACAGATGCATTTTGTTAATCGTCTTTTGTTGCATAAACAGCCTCCTCTATATATATTGATTCACATGTTTGTTTTCATCAGATAACACTAACAACTCTTTGAATAAGCTCAATCTCGGTTCCTTTAACTCTCCAGCATTCATCAGTTTTCTCCCTCTTTTCATGAAATGCAACATACGTCTCTCCTCATCTGAGTATTTGGAGGGATTACGATGCTCCACCTCTATGAAAGTCTTTACTTCATTATATCTTATTAGCCAACGAGTATCTTGATCCATATGTATTACATCAGAAATCTATTGCCATCTCTTAACCTGTGTCATTATTATCAATTCAAATATATGACCCCATATATGCGCCCTGTTCTTCACGATGGATACGCAGACTCTCTCCTTGCCAGAAAGGTGTTTTGTGAATTTGCATAATAGCAGTTGCAATAGGTCTTACTAATTTCATCCCAATGAAAACACTCCTTTCCAGTGTTTTCAACTCAGAGCACTCTATACATGCCGATTTCTTATACTTGTTGTCAATACTGGCGTCATCTCTATTTATAGTCATCGCAGCAAGTCTATTTACAAGGTTTATATAGTCATGAACATAATCTTTATGTTCTATTTTTACAAATGCCTCTATCTTATCCAACTCCTTTACTACCTTGTCGTAACTACCAAACAAGGCATGAATAGCGCGGCTCTTCAACATATAGTATTCCTTATCTCCGTCTTTTAATTTCAAGATAGTAGCACCAAGCCATCTTTGTGGATTATCTTTAACCAACTTCAATACTAATTCATCAAACGTATCTTCTAACGTACAATCACCAAGTATATCAATCACATCCAGTGTATCTTGCTTCGATCTTGTCAAACCACCAGTCACTTTTTTCCATATCATCTCGATATAATATCGCACTTCATCGTATGGATAGTCTGTATTGTTTACAGAGCGTAGCATATTCATCCATACCCCCATCAGTTCCAATGTCCTATCCGACTGTTCAATAAGAGCCTCCATGCTGTCGCTGTCCTTCACTTCCGTTGGGTCATCAAAAGCAGACAACCGTTGGAATGTCATTAACTCAAATTGCGGTACTTCTGCTATGACTTTACGGATATTAGAATAGCTATGTTTAGCTTCTTTATCGTATCCGTAGGTCAGGTTATCAAGACTACTGATTGCATTCATTTGCTCACACCTATACCAGACATACGATATCATCGCCTCAAACAAATCTCGTCTTGCTATTTTGAAATGAATGGCACTCAACAGACCTATGACACCAACATATCCTGAAGCTACCCATTCTCCTACCTTTGTGGGCAAATTGCCCTCTTCAACAGATTGATTAAACTCTTCTGCTTCCAGATACTGATGACTGAGCTCGCCTTCAAAATAGAGTTCGAAAAATTCTTTGTTAGCGATACCTATCATCTCATATTGGTCTCTGGGCGATTTACCCTCTCTAAAAAGAGCCTTCATTAACTTCAATTGGTCGGAATCATCATTGGCATCACCTATCGGCAATCCACCAGGACTGTTCCATCCTGTATTTACGAATCTTATATAATCCGTTGGAGTTGTTCTTAAACCAAAGTACAGTTCAGAATACTTGTATTTCAGCAGTTCAATGAGACAGAAGTCATTCCTGTTGATGAAATACTTGTTAAAACGCTCTTGCAGACTTTTGTAATCAGACCATAGCTGATTCAAATATTTTTTGGCTTCCCTGACTGTAGGTAGATAATGCGTTATAGGAATGTTTATATAAGGATTAGCAAATTCGCCCTTAACATCAAACATCTTTTCAACCACCTGATTCAAATAGTCAGAAATAACACCGTCTGTTATAGGTGGCAGTTCCTTCGTCAGGTTAAACATCTTAGAAACATACTGAAGCCCTTCCTCCTTTTCTATAGTCTTATCAACCATCTCTTTTGAAAAAGCCATCACGTATGTAATATGCGGAAAATCACCTGTATTCCTTACCAGACTGAGCACTTGCAACATTTCATCATGGGCCAAACGGTCACAATCGTCAACAAACACAAAAATCTGCCTATCAAATGTCTGCAGCCGATTTTTGATGTCCTTTACCGTTTTCTCTCTACCTGAAAGATTAAACAGAATGCCGAACAATGATAAAATAGCGCGTCCCAGGCCGACTGTACCATCATTATCAATCTCACATACCGCTGCCTTTAGTTCTGTCATGCGAATTCCTTCCGATTTCAGTTCTCGTTCCAACGTAAGATAAAACTGTCTGGTAATATCCGCATCACCATATAGCCAAGGTTGAAAGTTAATACATAAATGTCCTGACTTTATCAACCGTTCCATCAGATTAGTCATCAACCAACTCTTACCAGTACCCCAACCACCTGTAATAGCCACACCTGTGGCACCATTTTCATTTCCTTTTTCATTAACCAGCCTATCAAACAAATCTTTCACAAATCCATCACGCCCCATGAAATCGGTCTCATGGTTATCATCAAACAACAGATTATCTTCTTGATGCAATGAATCCACAGGCTGTTTTTCAGGACTTTCGCCTGTAAAATAGGTTGAAATCCATAATGCTGGTAATAAAATAAGAAGTATATCACTATAACAAATATCAGGCAATGAAGCAAAAGTTGTAAATGTATCACCATAAAAAAATCTCATCACGAGATACATATACAGTAAGCATCCAGACAACATCCTTGTCCACTTTCTTCCTGTTTCTGAAAGGTTGTCGGATAATCTAATCATGCCCGGTATCCCCAGTACGATTAACACAAATGCAAGTGTGTCGTTCAGAATAGAAGACTCAATTGCATCCAACAATCCCTGTCCATCTGTCCCCAAAATAAACTCATAAAAGGGTTCCCGTAGAAACATGAACAGAACTGCCAGTAGTAGATATATTAAGATTACATCTTTTTTCATATAACCTCCTACTATCATATCCTATACATTTGCTTCCGCATTTGCAGGTATATATCCTTCTTGAATTTATACATTAACTCTTCCTTAGCCTTATCTTGTTCCAGCTTATATCCGAAAACAATCTCTGGCAAATGATCAATATAACTCTTGGGGATAGAGAAATTATCGCCCAAGAATCTCTGATAACTTCTTTGCAAGCTTTCCAATCTCACATACATATTCTTCACTATCCCATTATGCTTGGCATAAAACTGGTCCAGATTCAACCATGTTTTATACCCTGTATCCAAATCTGAGGTCTGGCAGTTCATCCTGACTTCTATACTGTCTTTATCGTACAGCCTTACGGTAGGCTTATAACTGAAAGAAATATCACCCTCTCTGAATTCATAGGGGTGCATCAGGTATTCTTTATCCCTTGTCGCTCCTATCGGGTCATTGGTCCACTTACATGGCACTCTGTTACAGGATATACACGACGGTATCAGGTTGTAATAGTTCATTGCCAAATAGGGATATTCATTTTTAGGAAGAAAGTGATCTATATCTGGCTTCACCATTGTATTAGGGTTTGTTTTAGTAGGATGCTCTGCATAATAGACATAGTTTCTTCCGCAATACGGACATATTTCTATATCCACTCGTTTAACATGGTCATTCTTTGAAAAAAAATCATTATTGTCGTACATCCCATCTACGAACAAAACCTTCATACTAGCAATAAATCGTTTTTTCTCGCCTGTCTTTTTTCTCTCCCATGCTGACAGATCTGCATCTATCGATGCTATTAACCCTTTTTGCTGACCAAAATCGCCTGACAATAATAGATGTATTAGCTCATTCTTATTAACAGCTATTTCTTTCAGAAAAACTTTTGCATAGCTATCCCTTGGCACTTGCCCCAAAAATGCAGCGACAATGTTTTTAAACGCCTCCTCATAAAATGAGAAATGCGCCTCAGCCTTTGTATGATGTTCGTCAATAATCCTATACATCTTTATCTTTTTTCCTTTTCAGCATAGCACTATTCATATACTCACAAACTATCGGGTCTCCGATATAGTCAGTCATATCAATTGCCAAATAGCCTTCATTCCTGAAGCCGCGCTCATAATCTTTAATCCACTCCTCTATCCTCTGTGTGGATATTCTACCCATAGCCGACTCCTTAAAAAAGAAACTGTTCTCCAACAAATCATAATAATTGCCACCAAACGACTGCCCTTTTATAGGGAACACCTCTCCGTTCTCCAAGTACAACGATCGTTGCGACAACACATCCGATAATACAAACGGCGAGTGGGTTGCCAAAATGATATTGATAGATTTGATTTTCCTTCTGTCTATATGACACCAATGTATCGTTTCCAGCAGTTTCGTCACAAAATCACGCTGAAAGTTTGGATGTGCATACAGTTCTGCCTCATCAAACACTATGTTTATATGCCTGTATGCTACGGTATGTGGGCCGTTCTTTACACTTTGCAGGTTCTTGATGTGATAGATGATGTAGCTCAGAGAGTTCATCAACTGGCGTTCACCGCTACTCATCTGCGAGAATCGTAGTTCACCTTTTTTATATACGTCATTGACATAGGGCAGCAAGTCCTTTTTCGCTAGTCTACGATTCGCTTCTTTTGCTGGTTTCATTGTCACATCCACATTATAGTATGATGGCGGCAAAGCTTTCAATATATCATCATACGTATTACCGCTTAGACTAGCAACATAGTTTTCTATTGGAATCAAATGCCCTTTCGAGTCTATCGTTTTGTCTTGATAGAACGTCAAGCATTGTTGGATTTTCAAAGCCACATGGCTTTCGTCTTTCACCAATGACTTTACAACTTTCATTATTTTGTCTCGGAAAGGCTTCTCATGCACTTTATTCTCCAAATGCGAGCCACCCTTCTTAGCCTCACGAGCCAATCCAGTCAACCCAATCATGCTCTGATATTGACGATATATAAGACAAACCTTCAGACTCTTATAGGCCAGATAGTATGTTGTCAGGTCAAACTCACTTTTAAGTTTGCCCTCGATCGTCTCAATTTTCTGGCTGTTTTCTGGATAAATATCATCCAGTTTGCTTTCCTTCTTCAAGTCGTAGTCATTCATCAGTTCTGCTTGCCAAGTCATCTGAAACGCATTCAGCAACTCCTGCAATTGTTTAGCATCAAATAGCGATGTAGTCCTGCTTAATGCAGCTATACGCCCGTCTCTATAATTCAGGTCAAGCGAATATACGATATGCTCAGGGTTATACCCGTCAAGAAATTGTTTGTTCTGAATATAGAATAGTACCGACAACACCACTAACCTCTGCTGCGACAATTTGTTCTCTTTATCAAAGTCAATAAGTCCATCTTCTCTGTACGGTGTCATCACCAATGGTGCCAGATAACCGTCATTTTTATGATAAATACCCGTCAGCCAATCACCATTCACATTCTTGTCTTCTGGGAAAATGGTCAATGGCAGATAGTCTGCTCGTCTAAAGGCATATTGACTATAGTTACACGAGATAGTATAGAAAAACTTGCGCAAGAAATTCTTCGGTCCCATAGTCCCTTTATGCAAAGCCTCATGGTCTAAGTGCGTCACAGCCCCATTCTTTTTGTCCTGATAGTAATAATCCATCTGATCACCATTGCACTCTATACAGCCAAGGTTCCCGTTGGTTTCAAAATATAGCGAAGCCCATAATCCGTATGCATAGCTCAGTTTTCTACCTGTTTGCAGACTATCTACACCTCTTTTGTTCCTTTCTCTCTCATCCAACCATACGTATGCCAAATTGTTTATCAGTCGGAACATGATATCAATAATGGTCGATTTACCCGAGCCATTATTACCTACAATGGCACACACCGTAACCTCTGGCATGCGCTTGTATATCTGGTATAATCCCTCTACGGGCTTTTCCCAGTCTTGCATCTTATACTGTTTAGCAAGAGCCGGTTTTTCGTATCGCCCAAAAGGATACCAACCCGGCTTCAAGTTATGAATTACCGCAGTCGATCCTTTTACTATATCTATTCCGATGATTCTCATTGTGTAATCTAATGCTATTTTATTGAAACCACAAAGAGACATGACCAACACATTTGCTCACACCTCTTACATCTTCCTTCATCCTACTTACATACTCCTCATCTCTCCTTCCACCATCTTCATCAGCTTCGGCAGCATACCTTCTATCTTCCTGCACTTCACCTTATTGTAGTGGAAGTCCATATCATCCAAGAGTTCATTACACAACTCTTCATCCATGTCACCACCATACCCAGCGGCTACGACGGTGATAGCGGCAAGTTTGCGGGCATCCTTGTCCGCTCTCATTCCCGTACTCATCAATATCGTGGGCAGTGTCTCAAACAGGATGTTGCAATATCGCAATAGCTCTGGAAAAAAAACATCCTCCGTAAGAAAGGCATCAAGCATCTCTTCTTCATATTGTCGAAGCAAGAGAAAGAATCTTTCCTTCCTAATCTTACCTTTCAGGCACTGAGGCTGTGTCATCACCCAAAACAGCGCATGCGACAGAACAATACGATCCTCAGAGGAATGATAGTAGAACATCCTATCTTCTTCCTTTGGATGCATTTCCTGTAGCCGTTGCTCCATCTGGGCAAACATCTGCTTACGCGTCTCTCTCAGTCCATTCTTCTCCATTGTTACGTCCTAAATTATGACATAAAGAGGTACAAGCAAAATGCCCATACCCCTTTAACAATCTCCTTTATCCAACCATAAATCCTTGATTTCTCAACTCAATCAACCCGTTCTCAATATCTTCCATCGGGATAGCGCCACCCCACATTCTATAGACATAAAGAGGTGTAATGCAGCCGAAATCCATAGAACCAGAACGTACCTCGTTCTCTATAAATTCTCGCAAACTGGATAAAACATCTTCCTTCATACCTCTCCTTTCTCACATCGAGGCGTACGTCTCACTCCCATCCTCACCATACTTACCATCCTTACCTTCGTAGATAACC
>JAEEGL014680911.1_pt1 | contig 13978 bp, 11 predicted proteins | sample 9134231 | NCBI WGS metagenome assembly JAEEGL01 (sample SAMN16246548, study PRJNA631951) | gut metagenome | biome: gut microbiome; feature: rumen; material: fiber-attached | host: Bos | place: Iran: Karaj | collected 2018-10
ATCTCTGTGGGTATGATGATTGATCCGGCTTCATTGGCGGAATACTGGGTGAGCATCGTCTATGTCAGCCTGGTCATTATCATCGGAATGATTCTCTTTGCCACCTTGGGTTGCTGGTGGGGCGGTCAGACGATGCGCGACTCAATGCTGACGAGTTTCTCGTTTGTGCAGATAGGTGAGTTCTCGTTCATCATCGCCGGACTGGGTACCAGCCTGGGAGTACTCAATCCTATAATCTTTCCTATCATCGTGGCATCGAGTGTGGTGACCACATTCCTCACACCTTATATTATGAAGGCTGCTGTGCCCTGCTATACGTTCCTTTACAATCACGCTCCGGAGGGCTTGCGTGCTAAGATTGACCAGCGCGAGCAGCAGATGGCCGAGGCTGAGACTGCTACCGCTTCCGGCGGCAAGTCAATTGCCGACAAGGCGCGCCATGCTGTCAGACATACTTTCTTCCTGAAGCATTTGGTTAACCTGTTTATCAAGAACATGAGTGCTCATGATGAAAACAAGGAGAAAGAATAAAATAACATAAAACTAAAAAAACTCAAAAAATATGAGAATGAAATCGTTGAAATGGACTTTAATGCTCGGCGCTTTGGTTGGGCTTGGGTCGTGCGGCATCGACATGCCGAAGGAGACAAAGTCATCGTTTGAGACAATGACAGTGAAGAAATCAGACATTGAGCTTCCTTATAAGTTCAGTGCCAGGATGAAGGGTCAGAATGACGTTACGGTAACGCCACAGGTGAGTGGTCAGCTGGTGCAGATCTGCGTGGCTGAAGGTCAGCAGGTGAGGAGAGGTCAGACGCTCTTTGTCATTGACTCCCGCAATGCCCGCCTGGAGCTGGAAGCAGCACAGGCTAACCTGCAGGCTGCTCAGGCTCAGGAGAACTCTGCAAAGCTGGAGTATGAGTCAAACAAGAACCTGTATGAGAAGAAAATCGTCAGCAGCTACATGCTGAACAATTCAGAGAATACCTATAAGCAGGCTCAGGCTTCGGTGGCTCAGGCAAGGGCTGCCGTTGACCGTGCGAGGGTGAATCTGGGCTTCTGCACCATCACGGCAAATGTTTCGGGCGTTATCGGTGAGATTCCTGTGCGTGTCGGTGACCAGGTGTCGCCAGCTACACAGCTGACCATCCTCAGCGGCAATACTGCGATGTATGCTGAGATTTCAGTTACCGAGGCTATTATCGAGAATATGGTGAAGGAGGGCGTGAAGGCTTCTGAAATTGATGCTCATATGGCCAAACTGCCTGATGCTACATTTGTCATGAAAAACGGTACGGAGTATCCATACAAGGGTCGCGTAGTCAGCATGACAGGTGTCGTGAATGCTGCTACCGGTTCGCTGACCGCTAAGGTGACATTCCCTAATCCTGACGGTCATCTCTACTCAGGCATACAGGGTACTGTGGTGATGAACTTCGCTGAGAAGGGAGTGATTGTCATTCCTCAGAATGCTGTGGTTCGTCTTCAGGACAAGTCTCAGGTTTACATGGTCAAGGCCGACAGCACTGCTACCGCTGTTGAGGTTACGACAGAAGATACTGGCAACGGTAAGGAGTTTATCGTGCTCACTGGTCTGAAGGCCGGCGACCGTATCGTGACCACAGGAGCCAACAACGTGACGGAAGGTCAGAAGGTGCTCTTTCCTGAAGTGAAAAGTGAAAAGTGAAAAGTGAAAAGTGAAAAAAGTACTTCCGCATGAAGAACAATATTTTCATTAACAAATACGTGATGGCGTGTGCCATCTCTATTGTGATAGCGCTGGTGGGCTATATCTCTATGAGCACACTGCCAGTAGAGCAATATCCTGATATCGCGCCACCAACGGTGAATGTCTCAACCAGCTACACCGGTGCTGATGAGAACACTGTGATGAAGTCGGTCATTCAGCCGCTGGAAGAAGCCATCAACGGTGTGAACGACATGACCTACATGACCTCAAAAGCATCGTCGAACGGTGATGTAGATATCAACATATACTTCAAGCAAGGCAGCGACTCAGACATGGCGACGGTGAACGTGCAGAACCGCGTAACCCGCGCACAGTCTCTTCTGCCTGCAGACGTGAACAAGGTCGGCGTGAAGGTGGAGAAGCGCCAGAACAACATCTTGCAGATTTTCGCCGTGAAGAGTACCGACGGCAAGTATGACGAGGACTTTGTGTCTAACTATGTAGATATCAACGTCAAGCCGCGTCTGATGCGTATAACCGGCGTAGGTAACGTACAGAGTCTCGGTAACACCTATGCGCTGCGTATATGGCTGAAGCCCGACGTAATGGCGCAGTATGGCCTGACACCTAACGATGTCTTCAATGCCATTGGCGGACAGAGCTTCGTGGCAGCTGTGGGAACACTGGGTGAGTTGTCGGAGAACTCTTACCAATACTCCATGCAGTACAAGGGTACTCTGAAGAGTGTCGAAGAGTTTAATGATATCGTGCTTCGCACCAGCGGTGGCGGCATGTTGCACCTGAGTGATGTTGCCGAGGTACAGATTGGTGCCATGAGCTACAACTTCACCTCGAACATTCAGGATAAGCCGGGTGCCCTGTTCATGGTATTCGCAGCCCCAGGTGCCAACGCTACCGAGGTAAACGCACGTATCAACAAGACGTGTGAGGAGATGAAGAAGAATATGCCGGCAGGACTGGAGTTCGTGACCATGATGACCAGTGATGACTTCCTCTTCGCTGCCATACACAACGTGGTGGAGACACTTGTCATCGCCATTATCCTTGTGGTTCTTGTGGTGTTCTTCTTCCTGCAAAACTTCAAGGCCACCATCATTCCTTCTATCTCGATTATCGTGTCACTGCTGGGCACCTTCGCCGTTGTCTCGATGGCAGGCTTCTCGCTCAACATCCTGACGCTGTTTGCGCTGGTGCTCGCCATCGGTACGGTTGTGGATGATGCCATCGTGGTTGTCGAGGCCGTAATGGCGAAGATGGAGAATGGCATCAGCGATGCCCGCGAGGCTACCCGCCAGGCTATGAACGAGGTGTCTGTAGCCGTAGTATCATGTACACTGGTATTCATGGCGGTGTTTATCCCTGTGACCTTCATGCCGGGTACCTCAGGAACGTTCTTCACCCAGTTCGGTATCACGATTGCCTCTTCTGTAGGCCTGTCGTGCGTATCGGCCCTTACGCTGTGTCCTGCACTCTGCGCCATCATGATGAGGGTGACAGAAGGCAAGAAGGAGGGCAAGGGCCTGACATACTATACAAAGAAGGCTTACACCGTAAGCTATAATGCCATATACGACAAATACAGCAAGAGCGTTCAGAAGTTCATCAAGCGTCCCGTTCTGGCGTGGACCGTGCTGGCAGTGGCTGCTGTACTGCTGGTGTTCTTCATGAAGAGTCTGCCTTCAGGTCTTGTGCCTCAGGAGGACCAGGGTGTATTCCTTGCTGAGGTGCGTGCACCGGAAGGAACCACGCTGATGCAGACCCGTGAAATCATGAAACAGGTGGAGGCAAAGGTGAAGAAGATTCCTGAACTGGAGAGCTTCGCCGTATGCTGCGGCTACGGTATGGTATCGGGTCAGGGCTCAAACTTCGCTACGCTGATTGTTCGTCTGAAGAACTGGGACGAACGTCCAGGCATGAACCACCTTATTGACCTCGTTATCGGTCGTTTCTACTATGACTGTATGGATATCAAGAACGTACAGGTGCTGCCATTCCAGATGCCGCAGATTCCAGGCTATGGTACCAGCAACAGTGTGAGTCTTGTGGTGGAAGACCCCACCGACGGCAACCTGTCAGAATTTGCAAAGCATACAGAGAAATTCCTGGCTAAGTTGTCTGAGCGCCCTGAGATAGGCTCTGCTATGTCATCATACTCTGAGCGCTATCCGAAGTATCAGGTTGATGTCGATGCTGCCCAGTGCGACCGTGCCGGCGTGTCACCATCCGACGTGCTCAATACACTCGGTTCTTTCTGTGGCGGCGCTTATATCGGTAACTTCAACCAGTTCGGTAAGGTTTACCGCATCATGGCGGCTGCATCACCAGAGTATCGTCTTGACCCGTCAGCGCTGAACAACATTTTCGTACAGGTGAAGGAAGGCAAGATGGCCCCTATCTCTGAGTTCGTCTCAATGAAAGAAATCGTCGGTCCGCCGAACATCGAGCACTTCAACCTGTTCCAGAGTATTTCATGTTTCGTGACGCCGGGCAGCGGATATACCGAGGGTGATGCCCACAAGGCTATTGCTGAGGTGTTCAAGGAGGAGATGCCTGCTACTGCTACCTATGAGTATAGTGGTATGTCGCGTGAGTTGGAGGAAGCTGCAGGCTCTAATGCCACCGCATTCATCTACATCATCTGCGCAATCCTTATATACCTCATTCTGGCATCGCTCTATAACTCATGGTTCACACCGTGGGCTGTGCTCTTCAGCGTACCTTTCGGACTGATGGGAGCCTTTATATTCGCATATTTTGGCAACCAGCTCGGCTTACCTGGTATGGACAACAACATCTACCTGCAGACGGGTGTCATCATGTTGATAGGTCTGCTTGCCAAGACGGCCATCCTGATTACAGAATTCGCTACAGAGCGCCGTGCTCAGGGGCTTAGTATCGCCGATGCAGCCTTCGAGGCTTGTAAGGAACGTCTGCGTCCTATCTTGATGACTGTTGCCACGATGATTATCGGTATGATACCTCTTGTTATCGAGGGTGGCGCCGGTGCCAACGGTAACCGTGCCCTCGCTCTGGGTGTCATCGGCGGTATGAGTGTCGGCACCGTTGCCCTGCTCTTCGTCGTTCCAGCCTTCTTCATCGTGTTCCAGACACTGCATGAGAAGTTCCAGGGGGCTCCTAAGATGAAAACGGAAGCAGCGGAATAGCGGAATAACGGAATATCGGAATAACGTAATATCGAGATAATAAAATATGAAAATCAGAAATATATTATTGGCTGCAGTCGTGGGCTTTATGCTCACGGGCTGCGGTATATATAACAAGTACGAGCAGAATACGCCTACACCCGCCGATGTGTTTGGTAACGATGAGAACGTAAAGGTGGGAAATACCGAGACGACCATCGCCCAGATGTCGTGGCGTGAGTTCTTCACAGACCCTCTGCTCCAGCAGCTTATAGAGCAGGTGCTGGCGAATAATACAGACCTCAACTCTGCACGCATCGCAGTAGAGAAGAGCGAGGCTTCGCTGAAGGCTGCAAAGATGGCCTACCTGCCATCACTGGCCTTCGCGCCTCAGGGCACACTCTCCAGCTTTAACAATAATGCTGCCGTAAAGACCTATAACGTGCCGCTGCAGTTGTCGGTGGACCTTGACGTGTTCGGTTCTATCACCAACAAGAAGCGCGCAGCAAAGGCTGTGCTCCTCCAGGCTCAGATGCAGGAGGAGGTAGTACGTACCAACCTCATATCAATCACGGCTCAGCAATACCTGATGTTGCAGGTGCTTGACCGCCAGTTAGAAATCCTTATGCAGACAGACAGTCTGTGGAACGAGTCGCTCGAGACAGAGAAGGCTCTTTGGGAGAACGGTAAGGCTTACAGTACCGCCGTCAACCAGATGGAAGCTTCATACCTGAGCGTGAAGACGCAGATTGTCGATACTCGCCGCAACATCCGTTCCGTCGAGAATGCTATCTGCAAGTTGCTGGCAATCAGCCCGCAGCACATCAACCGTCAGAAGTGGGGTTCCTCATACTTGCATCATGCTGATGCGTCGGGTGATGCTGAAGAACGTATGTTCAATACCAAGTACCTGAGAATCGGCATACCAGCCCAGATGCTTGAGAACCGCCCTGACATTCTCATGGCAAACCACGCCATGGAGGAGGCCTTCTACAATACGGCAGCAGCACGCTCTGCTTTCTATCCTTCCATTACGCTCAGTGGCGCAGCAGGATGGACCAATAATTCAGGCGTGAGCATCGTTGACCCTGGCAAACTGCTGTTGAATGCTGTAGCACAGCTCACACAGCCTATTTTTGCACGTGGAAAGCTGATTGCGAGCAAGAAGATTGCTCAACTTACAGAGGAAGACCTGCAGAAGAAATACGTGCAGATGGTCATCAATGCCGGAAACGAGGTGAACGAGGCTATGGCTGACTGCATGACAGCCCGCGATAAGCACGGCTACTACCAGCGTCAGGTGCAGGTGCTCCATGAAGCATATATAGGAACCCATGAGCTGATGGATAATGGTAAGGCCAGCTACATCGAAGTTCTGAGGGCTCAGGAGTCTCTGCTAGATGCACAGCTCAGTTCGGCAATGAATACGTACTATGGTGCAGAATCAGTCATAGCCTTATATATTGCCCTCGGCGGTGGATCGAAGTAGCATTGAAAGAATGAAAAAACTTTTTATTACCTGTGCTTTGGCAGCTGTTGGCTGCGGAGCTTTTGCGGAGGAACTGCAGGACAGCGTTGCTCTTGCCAATGTGACCGTAACCGGAGTGCGTAGCGCGTCTGACGTAAGGCAGTTGCCGTTTACCATAACCACTATCGGCAAGGATGTGCTTAGAGAAAACTACAGGCTTAATATCCTGCCAACGCTGATGGAACAGGTGCCGGGCCTTACCGTTACGTCACGTGGTATGTTGGGTTATGGTGTGAGTACAGGTGCTGCAGGAGGTATGACGATGCGAGGTGTATCGAGCAGTGCAGGACAGCTGATGGTGCTCATAGACGGACATCCGCAGTATAATGGCATATATGGTCACAGTATCTCCGACAGCTACTATACAATGATGGCTGAGAGGGTAGAGGTGCTGCGAGGTCCTGCTTCACTGCTGTACGGCAGCAATGCTATGGGCGGTGTGATAAACATCGTGACTGACGAAGCTGGTGCCGGCGACAAAGTAGAGACAATGGTAAACGTTGGAGCCGGCAGCTGGGGAACAGTGCAGGCTGAGGCTATGAACAGACTCAGAAAGGGCAAGTTCTTCAGTTCTGTAGGAGGACAGTATGCACGCAGTGACAACCACAGGCCGAATATGGGCTTTGAGCAGTATGGCGGATTCTTAAAACTGGGATATGACTTCTCTGAGCACTGGAAACTGATGGGAGATGCTTCGGTGACACATTTCAATGCCAGCAATCCGGGTACCGTAACAGTGCCGAAGATAAGCAATGACCAGTGGATTACACGTATCGCTGCCAATGTGGTACTTGAGCACAACTTCGACAGGGTGAAGGGCGCTGTCAGCGTATATGACAACTTCGGCATCCATAAGATTGATGACGGATATAACGCCAATGGCGGTAAGCCACAGACAGACCTTTTCCGCAGCAAGGACGCCCTGGCTGGTGTGTCATGGTATGAGACAATTACTGCATGGGAAGGTGCTAAGTGGACTCTTGGAGTAGATTATCAGCACATCTACGGCAGGGCGTGGTACACAGACAAGGTGACAGGTGACGTAGTGACTACCAAGCAGCGTCAGATGCAGAGTTGTCACGTGCATGACAACGAGGTGGCAGGTTACGTTCAGTATCACCAGAACCTGGGCGAGCGCTGGAGCCTTGATGCTGGTCTGCGTCTGGACAATCACTCACAGGCAGGAACAGAGTGGGTTCCACAGGGCGGTATAGTATATAGGCCTATAGAGAACGGTCAGATAAAGGCTATGGCGAGCAAGGGCTTCCGCAATCCTACGACGAGGGAGATGTACCTCTACGGAACTGCTAACAGCGACTCCCTGAAGGCTGAGAGCATGATGAACTACGAAATTTCATGGCATCATGCCCTTAAGAATGTGACTTACGGCGTAGCTGCTTTCTTCATTGACGGCAAGAACATGATACAGACCGTTGCAGGCAGAAACATCAACTCCGGAGGCTTTATAAATAAAGGTGTAGAAGGTGATGCAGCATGGAGTGTAACACCAAACCTGACGCTGATGACAAACCATTCATACGTATATATGCATAAACCGATAATCGGAGCACCACGATACAAAGGCTATATCGGAGCGCGTCTGAAATATGGAAAATGGGGCGTATTGGCTGGTTTGCAGCAACTGGCTCACCTGTGTACGGAAGTGGATGCAAAGAACGGTAATACCTACACGAATGCTACCCTGCTGAATATGACTGTGGATTATGCTGCAACAAAAGGCATAACGCTGTGGGCAAAGGGTGACAACCTCCTGGCACACAGATACGAGATAAACAAAGGCTACGTGATGCCAAGGGCAACATTTATGGCCGGCGTGAAGGTGAAGCTGTAATTCATAATGCATAATTCATAATTCATAATGTGTAATTCGTGATTTTGGGGCGAATTGTGAAGAATATGGGGGGAAAAGTAAGATTTTCCCCCTAAAAATTTGGAATTTATAGTATTTTTACATATATTTGCACCCAGATTTATATTTATTAACAAAACAATTCTGAATTATGAAGAAATTATTAATTGCTTGTTTGATGTTTGCCGGCATGCAGACAGTGTCTGCTCAGGAGGCAACTTGGGTTCCTAAGAATCTAGCTGTAGGTGTTGGCGTAGGTACTACAGGTATCGTTATTGATGCTTCTACCACCATCCACAATTATTTTGGCGTACGCTTCGGTGTAGATATCTTCCCAAAGATAAAGGTTAATAAGGATATAGACCTGAAGACAGAGACGGCTAATAAACAACTCTCTCAATTGACCGGCGAAATCAACGAATTGAACACACAGTTGGTTGCTGCAGGTTTGCCGGCAGTTGATTTGAGCCGGTATCCTGACGGAAATCTTCCAAACAAGATGGCAGTACAGGGAAAATGGTCAAATACTACATGGCACTTCCTGATTGATGTTTATCCATTTGGTGCTGCTCACAGCTTCCATGCTACTGTAGGTGCATACTTCGGCTCTTCAGAAATAGTTACATTGTATAACAGAGAGGATGGTTTCCTGAGCCCAATCAATTCATACAATGAGGCTTATCTGTATTCTCGGAGTGCAGCAGCTGATCCTAGCGTAAGGAACGTTATTGATAAGTATGGACTGTCAATGATTGGCGCTGAGATGGGTGACTATTTCGTAACTCCTAGTCCGGCAGAACAAGGTAACTTTAAAGCTTATGCAAAGGTTAACAGCTTCCGCCCATATCTTGGTATAGGTTTTGGACGTGCTGTGCCAAAGAACCGCATCGGATGTCAGTTTGACTTAGGTGTTCAGTTCTGGGGAAAGCCTGATGTATATGCTCCTATCTATGACAAGTTGATAGGTGAGTATCGATATGAGAAAATTGATGGTGACAGAGCAGGCAATGATGCTGGTAAAGTCCTCAAGACCATTTCAAAGATTTCTGTCTATCCAGTGCTGAATTTCCGCCTTGTAGGTCGCATCCTGTAAGAAAATTTTCGATAAAACTGTACAAGTGTGCTGCTTTTCTTTCAAAAGCGGCACACTTTTTTTTCTTTTTCTTGCATATCTCAAAACAATTTCGTAATTTTGCGGCCTGTATCATCATGCGTACGTCTGTGTATGCGCACACGTAAGAAACAATGAAAGTTGCAATAGTAAAATATAATGCAGGTAATATCTTCTCGGTCATCAATGCCGTGAAGCGTCTTGGTATTGACCCGTTATGGACGGACAACGCTGAGGAACTGCTGTCTGCCGACAGGGTTATTTTTCCTGGTCAGGGAGAGGCAAGTCACGCTATGGCATATCTCAGAGAAAGGGGATTGGATAATGTCATACGCGACATGAAGCAGCCCGTGCTGGGTATATGTATCGGTCAGCAGCTGCTGTGCAAGCATTCAGAAGAAGGTAATACCGACTGCATCGGCGTCTTCCCGATGGAAGTGAAACGTTTTCAGCCAGAGAGGCACGAGGACAAGATACCGCAGATGGGATGGAATAGCCTTTACGACCTTAAGACCCCATTGTTCAAGGGACTGAAAGAAAAGGACTTTGTGTATTTCGTGCATAGCTACTATGTGCCCCTGCATGAGGAGTTCACAATAGCAAAGACTGATTTCATACGGCCTTATTCTGCTGCAATCAATAAGGATAATTTCTACTCTACGCAGTTCCACCCTGAGAAATCGGGCAGCGTGGGAGAAACGATAATAAAGAATTTCTTGGATATATGATAGAACTGATACCCGCCATAGACCTCATCGATGGTAAGTGCGTACGCCTTACCAAGGGGGAATATGACAGCAAGAAGATATATAACGAAGACCCTGTGGCACAGGCAAGGGAGTTTGAGGCTTTGGGCTTCAAGCGTCTGCATGTGGTTGACCTTGACGGGGCGAAAAGCAAGCACGTGGTGAACGACGGCGTGCTGAGACGCATTACGGAGGCTACCAGCCTGACTGTTGACTTCGGAGGCGGCATAAAGACCGAAGAGGACATAGAAAAGGCCTTCAATGCCGGAGCAGCAATGGTGACTGTCGGCAGTATCGCTGTTACCAAGCCTGAACTGTTCATGGGATGGATGGAGAAATACGGTGCAGAGAGAATGATACTTGGAGCCGACGTGAGACAGGGCAAGGTGAGCATCAACGGATGGCTTGAAGATTCGGAAGAAGACCTGCTGCCTTTCCTGAAAAAATATGTTGACAGAGGCGTAAGGAATGTGCTTTGTACAGAGATTTCGAAGGATGGTACGCTGCAGGGACCTGCTACTGCACTTTATGTGGAGATAATGAAGGCCTATCCTGAACTTCACCTGATAGCATCAGGCGGCGTGGCCAGCAATAAGGATATCGAGGAACTGGATGCAAAGGGTATTCCAGCCGTCGTGTTTGGTAAGGCTTATTACGAAGGAAAAATAAAGGTTGAAGGGCTCAAGTTATGTTAGCAAAACGTATAGTTCCATGTCTGGATGTCAAAAACGGTGAAACCGTAAAGGGAACCAATTTTGTCAATCTGCGCTCTGCCGGAGACCCTGTGGAGCTTGGAAGGACATACAGCGACTGCGGTGCTGACGAGCTGGTGTATCTTGACATCACTGCATCGCATGAGGGCAGAAAGACATTCACCGATATGGTTACCCGTGTGGCATACGAGATAAATATACCGTTCACAGTAGGTGGCGGCATAAATGCCATAGAGGATGTTGACAGGATGCTGGCTGCCGGTGCTGATAAGGTTAGCGTGAACAGTGCCGCCCTCCGCAGACCTGAGTTTATTGACGAGATAGCAAACAAATACGGTTCACAGGTATGTGTCTGTGCTATTGATGCCCGTAATGACGAAGACGGCTGGCACTGCTATGTGAATGGTGGAAGAATAAGAGTTGAACGCACGCTGATGGATTGGGCTAAGGAAGTGGCCGACAGAGGGGCAGGGGAGATACTGTTTACCTCCATGAACCATGACGGCGTGAAGCAGGGATTTGCCAACGAGGCGCTGGCAATGCTGGCTGACGCACTCCCTATACCAATCATCGCAAGTGGCGGAGCCGGAACAAAGGAACATTTCCGTGATGTATTCCAAATCGGACATGCTGATGCAGCCTTGGCGGCAAGCGTATTCCATTTTGGGGAGATTCCTGTGCCGGAATTGAAAGATTATTTACGAAAAGAAGGAATAACAGTAAGATGAAGATAGACTTTGAAAAAGGCGGCGGCCTTGTGCCTGCCATCATACAGGATGCAGTAACCAAGAATGTGCTGATGCTGGGATATATGAACGAGGAGTCACTGAAGAAGACCCTTGAGACCAAGAAGGTGACATTCTGGAGCCGTGGGCGAAAGTGCCTGTGGACAAAGGGCGAGACAAGCGGAAACTTTCTCGACTTGGTTGACATCAAGGTAGATTGCGATAATGACACCCTGCTGGTGAAGGTTCACCCTCATGGTCCTACTTGCCATACAGGAACGGATACCTGCTGGGGAGAGGAGAATGTTTGACGGTTAACGGTTAGCGGTTAGCGGTTAAAGGTTATAGTTTAAAGGTTATAGGTTATAGAAAAAGAAAAAATATAATGGAAGAGAAAAATCCACTTTTGTTCCTGAGTGAGCTTCAGGACTTTATCGAGAAAAGACACGAAGAGATGCCTGAGGGCAGTTATACCACATCATTGTTCAAGGACGGTCTGAACCGCATGGCTCAGAAAGTCGGCGAGGAAGCGTTGGAACTTGTCATCGAGGCTACTAACGGCACTAATGAGCGTATGATATACGAAGGCTCTGATATGCTTTATCATCTCATAGTACTCCTTACAAGCAAGGGACTGCGCATAGAAGATATGGCACGCGAGTTGATGGAGCGCCATAATCCGGGTTGGAAGAAACACTAATTTCAAATAACGTAAGAAACGATGCTGATAACATACAAGAATGTTTCCATACGTCATAAAGATGACGATTACGTATTGAAAGGAGTAGATTTTGAGGTGGCTGCCGGTGAACTCATCTATCTCATCGGAAAGGTGGGCTCTGGTAAGAGTTCGCTGCTTCGCTCAATGTATGGCGAGGCTGAGATTGATGAATGTGACGAGGCAACGGTATTGGGTTGCGATATATTCTCTATCAAACGTAAGGACTTGCAGCCTCTTCGCCGCGAACTGGGTATCATCTTCCAGGATTTCAAACTGCTTACCGACCGTAGCGTACGCAAGAATCTGGAATTTGTGCTGAAGGCAACAGGCTGGGACGACAAGACAGACAGGGACCACAGAATCTCTGAGGTGTTGCGTGATGTCAAGATGGAAGGCTGCGAAGACAGAATGCCAAACGAACTGTCAGGCGGTGAACAGCAGCGTATTGCCATAGCACGAGCATTGCTTAACTCTCCAAAGGTGTTGCTGGCTGATGAGCCTACAGGAAATCTTGACCCAGAGACAACCGACCAGATTATGAGCGTGTTCAGCGAGATAGCACAGACAGGAACGGCTGTGATAATAGCAACGCACAATATGGCTATCCTCGACAGATTCCCTGGAACGGTGTATCAGTGTGACGAACAGAATTTTACAAAATACGAAAATTAAATACGAATACAAATAAAGACTATGAAAGTAATGAAATTTGGCGGAACCTCAGTTGGTTCTGCAGAAAGAATGAAGGGCGTAGCTGATCTTATCACACGCTCAGGAGAACCAACCTTTGTTGTGCTCTCTGCTATGTCAGGAACTACAAATTCTCTTGTTGAGATTTGTGACTATCTTTACAAGAAAAACCCAGAAGGAGCTCAGGAGGTCATCAACCAGCTTGAGAAGAAATATATGGGTCACGTGGAAGAACTCTATTCTAAGGAAGAGACGAAGAAGAAGACAACAGAATTTCTTCGTAAGGAGTTCAATTACCTGCGTACCTTCACCAAGGACACCTTCACCTCTTTCGAGGAGAAGATTGTCGTAGCCCAGGGTGAGGTGATGAGCACTAATATGGTGACAAACTACCTCAATGAGCAGGGTGTGAAGACAATACTTCTTGATGCTCTTACATTCATGCGTACTGACAAGAACTCTGAGCCTGATATGCCATTTATCAAGGAGAATCTTGACAGAGTGATGCGCACTCATCAGGGCTATCAGATTTATATCACACAGGGCTTCGTATGTAAGAATGCTTACGATGAGGTTGATAACCTGCAGCGTGGCGGTTCTGACTATACAGCTTCTCTGATAGGTGCTGCAATGATGTCTGACGAGATACAGATTTGGACTGACATCGACGGCATGCACAACAATGACCCACGTATCGTGGATAAGACAGATGCCGTACATCAGCTGAATTTCGAAGAGGCAGCAGAACTGGCTTACTTTGGTGCAAAGATTCTGCATCCTACATGCGTTCAGCCTGCCAAGTATGCAGGTGTTCCTGTTCGCATCAAGAATACTATGGATCCTGATGCAGAGGGAACAGTTATCGATAACGTCCTCGTACGTGGCAAGATTAAGGCTGTTGCTGCAAAGGATAATATCACAGCCATCAAGATTAAGTCTTCTCGCATGCTGCTGGCTACAGGCTTCCTGCGTAAGGTATTCGAAATCTTCGAGACCTACAACACACCAATCGACATGGTG
>JAEEGL015836459.1_pt1 | contig 13978 bp, 16 predicted proteins | sample 9134231 | NCBI WGS metagenome assembly JAEEGL01 (sample SAMN16246548, study PRJNA631951) | gut metagenome | biome: gut microbiome; feature: rumen; material: fiber-attached | host: Bos | place: Iran: Karaj | collected 2018-10
AGAGTCTGATTCATACGATTGTCCGTGACACTAAGGAATATTATCGGAATGGAACGAAACCTCCGTTGTACGACCCGCATCGCAAGCATTGACAAATTCCGGTTTGTCGAAATAATGACGCATCTATTCTGCACGTTTCCAAGCGGCAAAATGCATCTGAAATATACGTTTGCTTTTCGCCGAAATGCCCGAAACGCCGATTTTTTATGAAAATGCATCTAAATTGATCACCACGGTCATCGCAAAAGGGACGCCCCCAGGCGTCCCTTTTGTGATGAATCGAATTATTCTTCGCACCCGCCTCGGCGCACGCGCCGATCGCGTCGGGCAAGCCCGGGGAACGCTTTTGCCTTAACCGTACCCCGACGCCCTGTCGCTTGTTCTCAGAATCCGATGCGGTTTTTCGTTACGAGTTTTTCGCTGAACTCCGGGTCGGAGGCCGCGGAAATGAAGTCCTCCCTGCGGAGCTCGGTTTCCCTGCTTCCCGAAAGGGAGCATCTGAGTGCGCTCTTCGACCACGTTCTTTCGTAAAGATTCCTGACGAAACGGGCGTTTGCGAACTCTTTTGAGCCAAGCGTCGCCTCTGACAGCGAAGAAAAATATCTCTCCGCTTCCGTTTCAAGATCCGGAGCGTAACGGAAATGCTTTCTTACCATGAGCATATAGATCGCGAACAGCTGTTCTCTTGTATAATTAGGGAAATCAATAACGTACGGCATGCGGCTCCGGAGTCCGGGATTTGCCTTCATGAGATTTGCCATCTCATCGGTATATCCCGCCATTATGACGATCATGTCGTCCCTGTGATTTTCCATTTCGGAAACGAGAGTGGCGATCGCTTCCCTGCCGTAATCGTTCGTGCTCATCTCGGAGGTGTAGAGAGAATACGCCTCGTCAATAAAGAGCACAGAACCGTAAGAATCGCGGCATATCGACATGGTTTTGACGGCCGTCTGACCTACGTACTCGGCGCACAGATCGCGGCCGGTGTATTCGAGGAACGCCCCCTTGCGGAGGATGCCCTCCTCCTTCATTATCTGGCCGATTATTCTCGCAACGGTCGTCTTTCCGGTCCCGGGAGCGCCTGTGAAGCGCATATGCATACACGGGCGGTCCGGTCCGCCCTCCGAAGCCGACAGTTTAACCTGAGCGACGATCTCGCGGATCTTCCGCTCGATCTTTTCCATACCGATAAGTTCCGAAAGCGCCGCGTAGCCCTTCGGCTCGAAAACTTTTCTGTCAACGTATCCGGCAAGGTCCGCGGCCGTCGTCGAGCTCTTTCCGGATTCCTCCCCCGCCGCCTCTTTTGCCGAGACCGCCGCGGCTTTTTTCAGCATGACCTCGCCGGCGAGCTTTTCGACAGTCTTGAAGCCGTAAAACCGTCCGTCGGACTTTTCCTGCCTGATCTTATCAGTGATCAGTTCTATCAGAGAGACGTCGGGGAAAAAGTCCTTCTCGTTCATGGCGTCCCAGAAGCCCTCCATAAGGACGCAGGTGTCGTAGGGAGGGACGCGTACGGTCCGAACCATCATCAGATCGGAAAGGATCCCGACGGTCCCGTCGAGAACGTTCTTTTCAAGGAATGGTATCCTGAAAATGAAAACGTTCGAATCCTGATACGGATCGAGCCGGTTCAGAAACCGCCTGAGATCATCGTGCCTGCTTTTTTCGAGAAAATAAGAGATATCGACGCCCACGGCGCCGTATTTGTTCTCCTCGGCCGACGATTTCAGAAAACCGATAAAATCATCGGCGCTCGTATATCCGTTTTCGGTCGCTGCTCCGATCTCGTACTCTATGTACATGGTACGGGAATCGTTTTCATCATCGGGAAAAGCTCCGATGCGGCGAAGGTAATTGGCAATCGAGGAAAGAAGGGTCGTAAAACCGCATCCGCGGTCGATCGCAAAGACGTAGTTCGTTTTCCGTATCATGCCGACCGCGTCCTTTTCACTGAGGAAGGGTATGCAGTCCGTCAGTTCCGTGACGAGCCCGACGTAATCTTCCACGCCGTAGAAATTATTGTAAATCTGACGCATCAGAACGTGCGCGTCATTGTCTTCCGAATATTCGGTGATGAATATCTCGGAGATCGCGTCCTGTCCCGGGAACGCGTTTTCCCAGGCGGTTCTAATGATCTTTCTGCAGCTTTCCCTGTTTTCGGCGTCGAGTATGACGCTTGTGAAACTGAAGCGCGCGACGCTTATCTTTGCGTTGTTCTCTTCGGGTATTTCGGCGACAAAAACGCGGGCGTATCCTCCGAGTTCATGCATCCTCTCGCCGGCAAACGAATATTTGAGCGATATCCTCGCAATATAGGTTGTCATTATTCCTTCCCTTTCCGCGGGGGTTATTTATCTGCGGGAGTAATCACGATGAGAGCGACCTCCGGGCGGTTGAAGACCCTCGGACGTATTTTGAGCGAAAGCCCGCGGCAGACCTCCATAGGCGTCCCGTCGGAGAGCGTATAAAGCCCGCCGGTATATTTCGGGAAAAATCCCTGTCCCGGGGCGTATATCCCGTTTTTCAGGATAAGAGGGATCCGCGCCTGTCCGCCGTGAGCGTGCCCGGCGAGGATGAGATCGAATCCGCGTCCCGCGTAGTCGTTCACGCACTCCGGTCTGTGGGTAAGGAGCACCGAAAAAAGCTCCGGCGAGGCCTGAGCATCGTCCGCGCAGTCGTCGAGCTCGTTTTCCCACATTCTGAGATTGTAATCCGGCGACGCCATCGGGTCGTCAATCCCGCAGAAAAGGAGTTCCGAACCGTTCAGGGTTATCCGCTCAGAACGGCCGCGAAGGACCGTCAGACCCGCTTCGGCAAATTTGTCGCAAACGAGCGAAACGTTGCCGGGATAGGCGTTTTCGTGATTTCCGAAAACGTAGAACGCGGGATATTTCGCGGATACCAGCCGTGAAAGAAGAAGCGCGTTGTCCTCACCGTACCTGGGGTCTGACATATCTCCCGTGAATACGACAACGTCGGGACGGGCGTTGTCTATCATTTCCGTAAGACGGCTCTGTCCGTCTCCGTAAAGAGAGTTGTGCAGATCGGTAATGTGGATTATCCTGACCGGCTCCGTGACTTTATCCGTAACTATCCGGTATTCGGCGAGCGCAAGCCGCTCGTCAAACGCGAACACGCAGAACAGGACGGCGGCCGCGACAACGCCCAGAATGATATACAGCAATGTCTTTTTCCGTTTTCCTTTTTTCGCTTTACGCGGCTGCGTCATATTTCAAGCAGCGCCTTCACGGCGCCTTCGCAGAGACCGTCGGCGCAGAGTTCAATCTGTCCCTTATCGCAGAGACCCGGCAGCGCGGGGTCGAGCGGGATGCGCGAGATAACGGGAATTCCGAACGTCTCAGACGCCGCCGTGACGTGAGATTCTCCGAAGACCGGTATCTCTTTGCCGCAGTCGGGGCATTTCACGTAAGCCATGTTCTCAACGAGACCGAGAACGGGGACGTTCATCATGTTCGCCATGTTGACGGCCTTCGCGACTATCATGTTCACGAGCTCCTGCGGAGACGAGACGACGATTATTCCGTCAAGCGGAAGCGACTGGAAGACCGTCAGCGCAACGTCCCCCGTGCCCGGGGGCATGTCGACGAACATATAGTCGACGTCATCCCAGAAAACGTCCGACCAGAACTGTTTGACGGTCCCGGCGATTATCGGTCCTCTCCAGAGAACCGGCGTCTCGTCCTTGTCGAGGAAAAGATTGACCGAGATGATCTTTACGCCGCCCTTTGATTCGGCCGGGAAGATGCCTCTTTCATCTCCGCTCACGGGACCTTTTACTCCGAATATCCTGGGGATCGACGGTCCCGTGATATCCGCGTCGAGTATCGCCGTCTTCTTCCCCGCTCTGTTCATGGAAACGGCAAGAAGGGACGTGACGAGCGACTTGCCGACGCCGCCCTTCCCGCTCACTATACCGATGACTTTTTTTATTCTGCTGTCCCCGTTCGGCGGGGCGATGAGACTTTCCCTCTCATTCTGACGAGACGCGCAGTTCGCGCCGCAGGTCGAGCAGTCGTGCGTACATTCTTCTGACATAATTGTCTCCTTTGTATTATTGTATTTGATCGATATTTTACTGTTTATCCGGATCATCCGGTGAGAAAAACCGCTTCATAAGCTCGAGCTCGGTCCTGCACGGTATATATCTGCCGTTTTTCCGTATCCGGCCGAGCCGTTTTTTTATCATATCGGCCGGCGCGGGAAGAAACCCGGACAGATATTTTTCGTCGGGAAGTCCGGCGCCGAGCGCGAGGTACCTCACGAAAAACTCCGGAACGAGAAATTCAAGGGCAAACTCGTCGGCTTCATTTTCGGAAGCCCTGTCGTTCCTTCCTCCTCCGTGGCGGAGGATGATATGCCCGTATTCATGAAGAACGGCCCTCACGGCGTCGGGTTCAAGCCGTCTGACGGCGTCGGTATCGATATAAACGACTCCGATACCGCCGCGCGTCGTCGAAGCGCCGAGAACGCCGTTCCCCGGCTCCGATATCTCCGACAGGTCGCAGCAGATCACCGGCTCCGAAGTGACGAGCGCCGTATAATCGAGCGAAAGCAGGGCAAACCTTCCGACCGGGTTCTGCATGAGCAAAAGCCCGAGCGCCGCTTCCCTGATCGAGGCGGCGCGACCGTTCACTTATCCCGCTCTTTTCCGGCGGCGTTTGAGAGATGAATCTTCAGATTTTCTTTGATGTTTTCGATGATACGCTCGTAGGCGCCGTCCGAAATCGTTTTCGTCGATCTGAGCATGGCGATCAGCTCCGCCTCCCCGGCGGGAAGCGTCGGATCGTCTTTCTCGCAAAGACGTTCGAGCGATACGTTGAAATAATCGGACAGGAGTTTAAGGTGCTCCATCCCCGGCGTGCGCTCTCCGTTTTTCCAGGCGTAAACGACCGTTTTCGGCACTTTTATATCCCTCGACAGGGTGAGCGCGTTTATTCCGGTCTCTTTTAAAAGAGATTCAAGGACGTCCCTGAACATTTTTGATTCCCCTTGTTTCCTTTATATGAGAATTATGTTGACTTTTTTCCCGTTTTCGGGTATAATATAAGGCGGCGGGACGGTTTCCCGGCGCCCGGGCTAATTATACCCTATCAAAAGGAAAAAGTCAAGCGATTTTTCCCGCATACAGGAAGCAAAGGAGAGAAAAATGAACGGAAGCAGGAAGAGAGCAAACGATTTTCTGAAAGAATACTTTAAATCGACCGAGGAAGAGCCATACATGCTCAGCGTACTTGAGGAAACAGACGGGCTGAAAAAAGAGCTCGGCGGGGTTCTCCCCGCCGTGCTCGATATTTCGGACGGTATCCGCGGCAGACTCATGGCAATAGAAGCGATGCGCCGTATGATGGATTCGGTGTCGGCGGTGCTTCCCGAAACCGAGACGAGAGTCATGCACGGGATTTACCGGGACGGACTGAGCGCAGACGAGCTCGCCGCCGATCTCAACTGTGAAAGATCGGCGGTTTACCGCGTCAAAAACCGTCTGCTCGACCGCATCGGCCGCCTCCTCGGGGCGTGAACGGGATCACTTTCCGTCCGCGCCGTACACGAGGCGGTATATCCTAACGATGTCCCACGGGACGTAATAGGGTTCGGGTTCAATGGACGATTCCGTCAGAATATACCCGTCGCGGAGATCCACGGCGGCTCCTTTTATCGGGATACGGGCGACGATCATGCCGTCCGGGTCGAACACGAGGAGCTGCCTTTTGTAATCAACGAACAGAACGTGTCCCCTGCCGTCGTTCCCATTTTTACAGTCTCACAGCAGGGAGCCGCATTCGGGGCAGAACTTGCCGTGGTCGGCGGGAAGCTCGTAGCCGCATCCGGGGCAGAACCCGGGGCGCTTTTTCGGGGGATCATTTTTTATCTCCGGCTTTTCAGGCGCCGACGTCGGCTTGCCGTCCCCCGTCATTCTCATGCCCGCAAATCCGAACATGGGCGATATCTGCCCGGGATTGAAGGTCATCGTGCTCCTGATCGGCTCCAGCGCTGCCGAAGGGATCTCGATCTTATCAAGCATGTCTTTTCTCGCAAAAACAGAGAGCGGCATGCTCGCGTCGAACACCATCATCCTCGTGGTAAGCATATCGGGCAGCACTTCGATACTCGTATATGAACCGAAATCCGAATCGATGAGATTTGCCGGAACGATGTGAACTCTTTCCCTGTCGTACTTATAACTTACGACGTGAAAAGGCCGGCCGTCTGCGCCGGGCATCGAGATCCTGTCGCCCGATATGATTATCGGGTTGCCCGTCCTCCCTCCCGGGCGCCATTCCTCCCATCTTCCCTGAAGCTTATCAAGAAACTCGTCGTCACGGATGATTATGTGATCGAACGGACCGTTTTCCACCTTTTTAAGCGTATAGAGCGTTTCGCCCATAATGGTGTAATAATACAGAAATTTCAGCTCGCCGTTATCCCAGGCGAGCTCTTTTATCCACGTGAACGGCTCTCCGTATCCGTCGCGGGACAGTATATTGTCGCCGAGGGAAATGACGGTCCGCTCGCCGCGCTCCACGGCCTCGGCGTCGTACGAAACGGTCGTCTCGAGCGTAACGTCGCGCCGGTAGCCCCGAACCGTGAGTTTATCATCCCTGAACTCGAGATAATAATGATATCCTTCTTCCCAGAAGCCGTTTATCTTATCCGAATATTTCATGTCTCAGCCGTTTCTCATCTCCGAAAGTTTTTTCAGAACGCCGAGCATCGACGTCTCGAGCTCTCCGTTTCCCTGAAGCAGGTCGTAAACCCCGTCCTCCGAAAGCACTCCTCTTTTCAGCTCCGGCGGGAGCTCGCCCGCTTCGTCCGCCTCAAAGTCCTCGAGCCACAGACCGCCCTCGTAGTAATCCGTAAGAATACCGAGCTCCCCGAGAGCGCCTTCGTATCTTTCAAGGGCAAGGGCAAGCTCCGAGACCGCCCCTCGGCAGAGGTCGAAGCGCTCCTCCATCTCCCAGATTCTTTTTTCGCGTTTCATTACGTATTCTTTATCCTCCGTTTTCCGTAACTCTGTTCCGAATTCCCGCCTTATTCCTGGAAATCACCGTCCGGTCCTTCTGCCTTTTTTATTCTGAACGGAATCAGAACCGGGGTCCTTTCCTTATACGCAGCGTAATCAGGGCGCCGCTCGGCGTTGTGTTTTTCCATCATCGGTATCGATATGAAAAGGAATATCGCGACGATGAGCAGAAAGCCGAGTCCGTAATACCAGATATCGGGTCTGACGGCGAGGAACGAGAGAAATATCCCGGTCCAGAACGTGATCTCTCCGAGATAATTCGGATGACGCGAATATTTCCAAAGCGAAACGTCGCAGGTCGTTCCGCTCCCTTCGCGAAGGAAACCGTGTATCGAGGTATCGGCTATGTATTCAATGACGGTGCCGGCAACCGACACGGCGAGCCCCGGGGTTATCAGCGGTGTGAATCCCGGACTCATTACCGTAAAAAACGCGGCGACGAGCCCGGCGTAAACGGCGATCGTCGGCACGAGCTGAAGGCCGAAGAGGTTGACGAAGAAAAATCCCGCCCTGCCGAGCTTTTCGCGATATATACGGTATCTCCAATCCTCCCTGCGCAGGCCTTTGTAGGTAATCGCCCAGTTTGCGGTTAGCCTTACCGACCATATCAGAACCACGGCGAGCGTGAGCACGGCGTTTGGACCCGCGAGGCGGTATTTTATCATGGCCGCGATGATCATGACCGGCGGAGCGACGCTCCAGTAAGGATCGTAAAGCGAGGTATCGGGAATCACGCACGTCACGGCAAAAATAACGAGCGTTCCCGTGAGCGTCAGCGCCGCTTCGGCAAGGAAAACGTCGTCTATCGCCGCGAAAGCGGCGATTCCCGCTCCGAGCGCGGCCGTGTAGAGGACAAGATTGAAAACGAGCCCTTTTGTCTTTTCTTTCATCATTCCTTATTTCTTCACCCTTTCGGATTTTTCCCGGCCTGCGGGAGTTTTCAGAAGTAGATTATTACGAGACCGGTCAGCATCCCGAGTATTACGAGCGCGGCCGGGAGCTTTGATTTCCACATCAGAATTGATTCGGGAAGCAGTTCGCCGAACACAACGTAAAGCATCGCTCCGGACGCAAAACCGAGTGAGAGAACGAGCGCGACGGGACCTATCGTTCCGATGAGAAATCCCGCGACGGCTCCGGCGATCGTAGGCGCGCCCGACAGGGCGGTTATCAGGACAGACTGCCATTTTTTCATTCCTCCCGATATCAGGGGGACGGCGACGGCCATCCCCTCGGGAATGTTGTGAAGTCCTATAACGAGCGCCATGATCAGCCCGCCGCGGTTTGCGATTATCTGATCTCCGGTCTTTGCAAACGACGCGCCTATCACCATTCCCTCGGGAACGTTGTGAAGGGCTATCGCAGCAGCCATGACAAGCCCTGCGAGAAACAGTCCGCTCCGCGGCTGCCGTCCCTCGAGATGCTCGCTCAGGTGGTTTGCGTGGGTAAGCTCCTCGAGAGAGTCGGCTGTCCTCGGGTGATTTTCGTCTATATGAGCGACCTCGTGATTTGTCGCCCTGTCAATTATCGCGTTCAACAGGGCGATTACCGTGAAACCGGCTGTGATTCCGAGAATTACGAGCCAGACGTTTGCGGACCCGCCGCCGGTCTGAAGCGCTTCCGTCAGCAGATCGAAGCATACGACGGCAGTCATTATCCCCGCCGCGTATGAGAGCAGCAGGCTGACCGTTTTGCTCGAGTCTTTCCGGAAAAGGCAGGCGACCGCCCCGCCGAGACCGGTTCCTCCGACGCCGGCGGCGGCAGTTATTCCAATCAGAATCAGGATCGGGTTCATATCGTTCTTTCTCTGTTCTCAGTTCTTATTTTCCGGTCTGTTCTCACGCCCGGGCACTATCGGGAGTTCCCCGAAAGACCGAGCTCCGCCGCGTACGGCTTCATCCCCTCGATGCATATCCCGGTCCCGCTTTCTTTCGATCGAATAGTAGGTCAGATCTCTTTCAACCCCGAGGTAGGTCAGCTCTTTTTCCGAAAACCTGCTGAACGTCATTCCGCATTTTTCCATGACGCGGCGCGAGGCTTCGTTGCCCGTGAAAAACGAGGCGCAGACGGAACGCAGACCTTTTTCGTAAAGCAGATAATCAATAAATCTCCCGACAGCCTCCGTCGCGTATCCTCTGTTCCAGTATTCGGATCCGAACCCGTAACCGATCTCGCAGGAACCGTCTTTCACGTCGAAGAAAACGAGTATCCCGATAAGGCGCCCGTTTTCTCTCAGACGTACGGCGAGCAGACCGTCGTTATTCAGATATGATGAAAAATCAAAATCGTCGAGCGTTTCGGCATACCGACAGATAAAGGTCTCGAGGACTTTTCTGTCATGGGATATACACCTGAAATAGTCTTCCCTGTCGGATTCCCTTATCGCGTCGATCAGCAGTCTTTCGGTTTCGAGCGCGGGCGTCATGATGTCTTTCCGGCTCTCTTTCCGGATTTTCTGACGCCGTCAAGGATGAAAAGATAGCCGTACCCTGCGGCAAGGAGCAGGACGAGCAGAGCCAGGATCCACCAGACGCATCCCATAAACGGGAGCTTGTCGGAAAAACCGAAAGCCCCGGCGGGGCTTCCCCAGTTAAGGAAGAAATACGGGTAGTTTATACCCTCGGCAAATTCCCATCCCGAGACGTACCCGACTCCCGCGTATATCGCGTAGGCGAGCGGAGGGAGCGTCACGTAAAACACGTTTCTCTTTCTGATTATCCCGTATCGTCCCGTCACGAAAAAATCGGCGACCGAAAGGACGGGAACGGCAACGTGCGTCAGGACGTTCTGAACGTTCCAGGCGTACTGCCCGAGTGTCGGCGCGAGGATGAATGTGAACACCGCGCCGGTCAGGGTGATCGATACCGTACCGACGAACTTCACGGTAAACCACGCCTCGCCGGCCTTATGTCCCGAAATCAGCGGGACCGCGCCGATGAGACAGATCAGAGCGATCGCTATATTGGACTGGATGGTGAAAAACATAAAAACCCTGCCGCCGCCCATAAAGGTATCCTTCGTCGCATAGGCGCTGAGCAACACGCCGACGGCCGCCGAAACGAAAACGGCGGCTTTAAGGATAAGCGACGCGATCCGCGCCCCTGATGAAACAGTCATTTGACCGACTCCTCCGGATTTCATTCGGAGAAGCGCATCCCGTGCGGAATCACACTTCTCTCCCGACGTTTGCTATATTATATCCGATTTGCCGCGGCAAATCAATACGGAAAAGGCGTTTTTGCGGCAAAAGCCCTCCCGGAATAACGCCGGGAGGGCTTTTTTCATATTATTTTGAGGGCGATACGGTCGTTGCCGGAATAATCCTTAGTCACTTCGTAGCCCATTCCCGTAAGTGCCGCGCCCTGATCATACCCGATCTCGAAAACGAGCGAGCCGCCGGGTTTCACGTGCCCGGGCAGAACGGAGTCGAACCTTCGGTAAAAATCGAGACCGTCGGGACCGCCGTCAAGCGCGATGCGCGGTTCGTGTTTCACCTCGCGGGATAGCCTGTCGATAACACGCGCGGCGATGTACGGCGGGTTTGCAGCTATCACGTCGTAAAGCCCGTCCGGCTCTTCTTTAAGAAGATCGGAGCAAATGAAGGTTATCCTTTCGGAAACGCCGTTGCGCGCGGCGTTGCGGCGTGCGATCTCAAGCGCTTTTTCCGAAACGTCGAAGGCGACGGCGGAAAGATCCGGTCTCATCGAAAGCGCCGAAACGGCGACGCAGCCGCTCCCCGTGCAGAGATCGGCAAAAATCCCGTTAACCGGGCAAAGCGAGACGAGTTTTTCGACAAGATGCTCGGTTTCCGGTCTCGGCACAAGGCAGTCCGGGCCGACCTCGTAGGTCTCGTTCATAAAATACCATTCGCCGATCACGTACGGGAGGGGCTCTCCCGAGGCGACCCGGCGCGCGGCGTTTTCAAGTTCTTTGCCCGAAAACTTTTCGGAAAGAAAGGAAATATCCCTCGCGCTGAGACCGTAAAGGCTCATATTACTGCTTTTTGCCCTGATTGGCGACGGCCTGCATCTTTGCGTTTATCGCGTCCTGGTCGCCGAGATAATAGTGTCTGATAACGTTGAACTTTTCGTCGAACTCGTAAACGAGCGGGACGCCCGTCGGGATGTTCACTCCGATGATATCCTCGTTGCTGATATTATCAAAGTATTTTACGAGTGCGCGGAGGGAGTTGCCGTGGGCGGCTATTATGACGCGTTTGCCCGCAATCATATCCTTCTTTATGACTTCCTCAAAGTACGGCACGACGCGCTCGATGGTCGTCTCGAGGCTTTCGTTTGCGGGAAGAAGCGAGGGATCCACGTCGCGGAACATATCCTGTTTCGACGCGCTGCGCTCGTCGTCGGGATCGAGAGCCGGCGGCTTGACGTCGAACGAACGGCGCCAGATCTTCACCTGTTCCTCGCCGTATTTTTTCGCCGTTTCCGCCTTGTTGAGTCCCTGAAGAGCCCCGTAATGTCTTTCGTTGAGCTTCCAGCTCTTTATAACGGGAAGCCACGCCCTGTCCATCTCGTCGAGCGCGATATTCAGGGTGTGTATGGCGCGTTTGAGATACGAAGTGTAGCATACGTCAAAATCGTAGCCCTCTTTTTTCATTACCGCGCCGGCCGCTTTCGCTTCCTCGCGGCCTTTGTCGCTGAGTTCCACGTCTGTCCATCCGGTGAAAAGATTGAGCTTGTTCCATTCGCTTTCGCCGTGTCTTAAAAGTACGAGTTTCATATGATTCCGTCCTTTGCTGATTTGTTTTTTAACCTGATAATGATACCACTTCCGGGCGCTTTTGTCAATCCGTCGGCCGTGGGAAATGATAAATTATTTGTTCTTCCCGTCACTTGACACCGCCCGGCGCAAAACCGGTCCGCACGTCGCGGGCCGGTTTCGAGTTATCCTTTTTTCCGTTTTTTGTTTGCGATGCCCAGGGCGGCGCCGCACCCCGCCGCCACGGCGAGAACGGCGGCACCCGAGAAGGCGAGCGCCTTTATTATCCTGCTCTTTTCGTTTTTGCCGGCGTCGCCGTCACGCTCCGCCGCCGTGTCGTCTGAACGGGTCTCCGCTCCCTGCCGGTCGGTCTCGACCGAGACCGGGGAGATATCGTCGTAAAAGCCGTCGGACGCCGCGTCGTAGACACCGAGCACCGCCGCCACCGCCTGAGCGTAAAGGCGCGCGGCGAAATCGTTCGGATGGTTCTGGTTGCCGCCGACGAGGCCGAAATCGCCCTTGGTCTCCCTCGCATACGTGTAAACGCCGTTCACCGGCGCGACGGCGACGTGCAGGTCCGCGCTTTTGTCCCTGAGAGCGAAATACTCGTCTTCGAATTCGGACAGATGTATATTTTTTTCGTCGTAGGCGAGCAGATTCGGCTCCATCGAGGAAACGAGGACGTACTCCGCGTCCGGTACCGCCGCCGAAATCTGTTCGATTATCCGTGTGAGCCGCTGCGCGTGAGCTGCCGGAGGGCTCCAGAATTCGTTCATCCCGAAACCGATTATCACAACGTCGGGATCCGATTCGACCACGCGCCCGATCATGTCGGGGAGACAGTCGGAGGACGTGTTCGTGCCTCCGACGGCGCAGTTCACGACGGTTATGCCGTCATATCCGAAGGCGCGCCCGAGGGCCTCGCCGACGAGCTTAGGCCACACCGGCATATACGGCGGGATATTGATCCACGCCGTTATCTGCTCACCCGTGACCCTGTAGGTCGGATCGTTAAGTCCGCTCGTGCTGTATCCGACCGAGATGCTGTCCCCGAGGATCGCGACCGTGACCGGCTCTTTGTTTTCAAGTTTGCTCCCGAGGCCCGGCAGGCGCGAAAGCTGGTTCTGCGGTATAACGCCTTTCCATTCGGCGGACGTTCTGTACGATACGGAAAGGTAGTATTCCGAAAGAACGGAGTTGTCGGATTTTATCGCCCCGCCGTCGCCGTCCTTCAGCTGATGGGTGTAGGTCTTGTTGCTCTCGTCGCAGTATGCGCTGCGCGGCATGACCGGTATCCCGCTGTTTTCGGTCAGGGCGATTCCCCTGTCCGTCATGACGTAATCGGAGTTTTCGGCATACTCGACGTCCAGCCCGAAGCTGCGTACCGATATTATGCTCTCCGGGGCGAAAAGCAGTTCCCCGCCCCTGACGTCTCCGTTCCCGTCGATATAGAAAACGGCGCTTTCCTGATATACCGTTCCGGATTCCCATACCGGGCGCATATAAAGCCCGAAATCATATTTGTCAAGCATACCGTCAGTCACGCCGTCCTGCGGAGCCGCGGCGCCGGCCGTATCCGATAAAATCAAGGTCATGATCAAAAAAGCGAAAATGACGTTTCTGAATCTCATTTTCTTCTCCCGTGTTTTTGCGTCCGAACAGGCGGCCTGTTTCCTTACCCGACAATGATATCATTTCCGGGCGTTTTTGTCAATCCGGGTGAGGCGGGGGCGGCAAATAATTTGTCCTTCCCGTCACTTGACACCGCCCGCCCGAGGTGATATAATTCTCCCGTAAAAACCTTTCGGGGGTATGTATATGGACACTAAAAAGATAAACAAGGGCAACGTTAAAATGATCGCTCACAGGGGGCTCTCCGGCATCGAGCCCGAGAACACCGTCGCCGCTTTTATAGCCGCCGGAAACCGTTCGTATTTCGGGATCGAGACCGACGTGCACGTAACGTCCGACGGAAAATACGTAATCCTTCACGACGACTGGACGGAGCGCGTCTTTAACAGAAACATAAACGTCGAAACGAGCACCTTCGACGAGCTGAGATCGCTGACTCTTAACGACAGGCACGGCGGCGCGTTCCGCTCCGACGCCAAGATACCCGAGCTCGGCGAATATATCTCCGTCTGCAAAAAATACGGCAAAAAGGCGATACTTGAGCTCAAAATGCCGATGGCAAAGGAGCACGTCGCCGGGGTCGTC
>JAEEGL011738653.1_pt1 | contig 13977 bp, 12 predicted proteins | sample 9134231 | NCBI WGS metagenome assembly JAEEGL01 (sample SAMN16246548, study PRJNA631951) | gut metagenome | biome: gut microbiome; feature: rumen; material: fiber-attached | host: Bos | place: Iran: Karaj | collected 2018-10
CGGCGAGAGTAAGGAGAGAAATATTATGGTGAAGCATGTGATCATCTGGACGTTAAAGGACGATATCTCTGAAGAAGAGAAGGTACAGGTCAAGAAGAATATTAAAGCCGGGCTGGAAGGCCTTAAGGGAAAGATCCCGGGCATGATCGACATCCGGGTCTATATAGACGGGCTGGAAAGCTCCAATGCGGATCTGATGCTGGACACATCGTTCGAAGATGAAGCGTCCCTTAAGGGATACGCAGTTCATCCGGCACATGTGGAAGTGGCGACGAACATCGTGCGTCCGTTTACCAAGATCAGAAGCTGCTTCGATTACGAGGGCTGATAGGAACCGGAGAGTAGAAATACGATGAAAAAATGGAAGATCTTGATCACGAATGATGACGGGATCACGTCGGACGGCCTTCTGCGGCTGGCCGTCGAGGCCGCCAAGTGGGGCGAGGTCTGGGTGGTGGCACCGGATTCACAAAGAAGTGCGGCGTCACACAGCCTGACGATCAATGTGCCTCTGGATGTGGTTCCCTATGATATGGGTGTTTCTGGTGTGCATGCGTTCTCCTGTACGGGACTTCCGAGTGACTGTGTGCGGCTCGGAAGCAGATACATCATGCCGGAAGAACCGGATGTGGTATTCTCGGGGATCAATAACGGGTTTAACGTCGGAACGGACATTCAGTATTCGGCTACAGTCGGTGCCGCACTGGACGCGGCGATGGCGGGATACCCGGCCATCGCTTTCTCCGAAGGATACGCCTTCGATCCGGAAGAGCGCGGAGCCGGTCATGATGTGACCGATAAGTATCTCCCCCAGGTGGTGGAAGAACTTCTCAATGAAGATCTGGTGCCGGGTGTGGTGATCAACGTCAATTTCCCGGACTGCACGACGGAAAAATGTGGCGGGATCCTTCGTAACAGAAGAGTCAGCATGGGGAACCCGTACATCGATACATACCGCCTGCGTGAAGAAAAAGAAGACGGTACAAGAAGGTATACGATCCACTGGGTCGACAGGAATTACGCCGATGAAGGGACGGATCTCCGCGCATTGATCGACGGATATGTCTCGATCGGTATCGTGAATAATATCAGCTGATCCAGGAAGCAATGACAAGGACCGGAATCTCGGCTAATGCGCTTATGACATTGGCGGTGATGGCATAGGCAATGTTGGTGCCGGAACGGACCACGTCCTTCTTATCCTTCAGATGATCCATGTAGGAGATGGCCTCGATGATGATGATCAATATCTCCATCAGGATCCACATGAAGATGAAAAACATCCCGGTGATCTTCATATGGTCGAAGAGGAGCATCGTCACATTGAGGAATACCTGCGTGATCAGGTTAGTCACAAGGAAGCGAAGAAAATTCTTCTTCACCGACAGGCCGAAGATCGCCATGAGTACCATCTCGATCAGGAGCGTAAGAAGAAGACAGCCGACGGCCGAGAATAGATATGAGGACGGAGAGGAAGGCCCCTCGGTGAGATCTCCTGTCGCGGCGTCCAATGTGCAGCGCGAGTGGAAATGGGAGCGGACGACCGCGTCGCTGATGACGATGCTTCCATCCGCACTGAAAAGGATGATCTTAAAATCGGAGGGTACGGTGTGGTAGAACATATAACTGTGTCTCTCGTTCGAGTGGCGCAGGTTGGACCCCAGCGATGAGAGGACGTATGTGTAACCATCCTGACGATAGGCAAACAGAAAGTCCAGGATGTACTGTTCTTCTTCTGACGCGGAAGAATACTCTTTTTCCATGACTTTTCCGGCCCAATCTGAACCGTTCTCGCCGGAACCATCTCTACTCAGAAGCGCAATATAGTAATCGTCGGAAGGCGGGTTCTCCACATCGATCCGGATATTCGGCTTCGGCCCCATATCGGCACGGGTGATCCGGGAGAAACCAAGAAGGCACATCAGTGCAAACAGTGCGCATATCCATAAAGCAGAAGAGGTGCGCAGGATATCATTATTGCCGTGTAAAAAGATCTGTCTCCGGTTCATCGTGTGCCCTCCGTTTCGCATCAGGTCGTTGCGCCGTTACTGTCCGATGTAGTGGACGTACTGTTACCGGTGTTGTTTGCTGAAGTATTGCCGGTGTCTACGGCGGAGGAGTTCGTGGATACGGACTCCGGCGAGATCAATATCGATGACATGGCATCGGATCCGACGATGGTGGTCGGGAGCTGGCCGTTCCAGGTTTCATAATATCTGTTGCGCAGGACGTTCTCATCGATGGAATCACTGATGATGCGGTTGGCATCGGCCTCCGCCTGTGCCTCGATGACCTTCGCATCCGCCTCAGCCTGGGCATTCGTCTTCGTGACGGTAGCATCGGCTTCGGCCTTCTCGATATTCTTCTTATTCTCGATCTGCTGTGTCTCGTAATCGATCTGCGCCTGCTGTTTCTTCGCGATCTTCTCGTCGTATTCGGTATCGAAAGATGCGTTGTTGATGACGACCTTATTTACATAGACGACCTCCGGTCCATACTTCTCGTCGAGGGATTTCTGGATATTGTCCTTGGCTTTCGGCTCGATAATGGAACGGTTCGTACAGTCATTCGGGGATAGTGTCTTCGACGTGGTCTTAATGGCGGAAGCGACCAGGGACTCGTTCACGAGGCCGGCTTCGTAGTTCGTGACGTTGGCATAGATCCATGCCGACTTCTGCGGGTTGATCTGGTAGGTGACCGTGATACCCTGGAAGTTGACGGTGTTTCTCTCGGAGGTCTCGGATGAGATCGTATTCTCGTTGAACTTGATATCCTGCTGCTTGTTGTTGACGAGGACGATCTCCTGGATGAGAGGAAGCTGGAAGTTGATGCCGTTATTGAGGGTACGCTCCTCGACCTGTCCGAAGGTGACGCGGACGCCGGTATAACCTGTCGGGATAATGGTGAATGCCAGGGAGAAGAGAATGCAGAGCACGCCGGCACCGATCAGGGTGATGACGGTCTTCTTCTGGGAAGGGGCTTTCTTCACGCCCGGGACAGTGGTGTTCGCAGAACGGAAGGACTTCCTGGCGACCAGATAGATGGCGATGGCGATCAGGATCAGTCCGAGAATGCGTAAAATATTATTCAACATAGTATTTCCTCCTTAATCGGAAAGCACGGTCAGACGTGCCGTTTCTCTATACATGCATTATGGGAAAATTATAGCATATATAGCTATGAAACGACGGATGATGTTGCGGTGGGAAACAAGAAGAGAATATAGTTGACGGCAGGGGGTAAAATGGATAAAATGTTAGCGTCCTAACAATTAAAACTGGAGGGACGTTTTCTATTTTGTCCTGCTGTAAGGACAGAGAGGGGATAGATCCGGGATGGCCTGTGAGAAGAAGGAATGTATATGGTCGCCGAAGGGAGATACGCACATCGGTCCGTATGTCCGGCACTTAAGTAAATCGATCCGTTCTTCCATCGATGAGGCACTGGATAAAGAATTCTCCGAAGCGGGCGAGACGAGACTGACGTCGGTGCAGGCCCATGTCATGGGATATCTCAATATGCAGCATGAGCTGGGAAATGTGGTGTATCAGAAGGATATCGAGCATGTCTTCCATATTCAGAGAAGTACGGCAACGGGGATCCTCAAGCTCCTGGAACAGCGCGGGTCGATAAGACGCGAGAGTGAGAAGTCGGATGCGAGGCTGAAGAGGATCACGGTGACAGAGAAAGCGATCCAGACGAAAAAGCGTGTCGACGAGACCATCGAAGGTGTGGAGAAACGCCTGGTCCGTGGGTTAAGTGAAGAAGAGATCAAGACATATATAGAACTGACAGAAAAAATGAGAAGGAATCTGGAGAAATGATTAGAAAACTACTGAAATCCGTAAGAGAGTATAAAAAGCCATCGATCCTTTCGCCTGTTCTCGTTTCCTGCGAGGTCGTCATGGAGGTGCTGATGCCCCTTCTAATGAGTAAGCTGATCGATAACGGAATCGACAAAGGGAACATGAATTATGTGTGGGTGATGGGATCGCTTCTACTGGTGTGCATGTTCATCTCGATGGCGTTCGGTGCGCTGTCGGGAAGAGAGGCGGCAAAGGCCAGTGCCGGTTTCGCCAAGAATCTGCGCCATGACATGTTCCATAAGCTGCAGTCATTCTCGTTCTCGAACATCGATAAGTTTAAGACAAGCAGTATCATCACGAGACTGACGACGGATGTGACGAATGTACAGAATGCGTATCAGATGGTGATCCGTATTGCCGTCAGAGCTCCGATCATGCTGATCTTCGCCATGTGCGCGAGTTTCTACGTAAATGCGAAAGTGGCGCTGATCCTTCTCGGTATCGCTCCGATCCTTCTGCTCGGTCTCATCATCGTATTCCGCTATGCACATCCGATCTTCGTCCGCATGTTCAAAAGATTCGACCTGATGAATAATGTGGTCCAGGAGAATGTAAGAGGGATCCGTGTCGTGAAGTCCTTCGTAAGAGAGGATCACGAGATCGAAAAGTTCACCACGGTATCGAAGAACATCCGGAATGATTCCGTGAAGGCCGAGAGAGCGATCAACCTGAACGGACCGCTGATGATGGCCTGTGTTTACTCGGCGATGCTTCTGATCTCCTGGGTCGGGGCCCGGCTGGTGGTCAGCGGTGACATGAAGACCGGCGAGCTGACTTCGATGTTCTCCTATACCATGCAGATCCTGATGAGCCTGATGATGGTGTCCATGATCATCGTTATGCTCGTTATCTCCAGAACCTCTGCCGAGCGTATCTCCGAGATCCTTGATGAGGAGCCGGACATTACGAACCCGGAAAACCCGGTGATGGAAGTCAAGGACGGTTCGATCGATTTCGAACATGTGTACTTCAGCTATGCGAAGAAGAAGGAGAAGAGCTGCCTTTCGGATCTCGACCTTCATATCAAGTCCGGAGAGACCATTGGTATCATCGGTGGTACGGGTTCCGGTAAATCTTCCTTCGTCCAGCTGATCCCGCGTCTTTACGATGTCACCGACGGCTGCGTAAAGGTGGGCGGTAGGGATGTCCGAAGCTACGACCTGGACGTCATCCGCGACAATGTGGCCATGGTGCTTCAGAAGAATGTCCTGTTCTCCGGAACCATCAAGGAGAACCTCCGATGGGGCAATCCAGATGCGACCGACGAGGAGATGATCGAAGCCTGCAAGATCGCACAGGCAGACTCGTTTATCAGTGCTTTTCCAGATGGATACGATACCTATATCGAACAGGGCGGATCCAATGTTTCCGGCGGACAGAAGCAAAGGCTCTGTATCGCCAGGGCGCTTCTCAAGAAGCCGAAGATCCTGATCCTCGACGACAGCACCAGTGCCGTCGATACGGCAACGGACGCCCAGATCCAGAAGGGATTTTCCGAGTTTATCCCGGGTACGACCAAGCTGATCATCGCGCAGCGTATCTCGTCTGTGGAGAATGCGGACAGGATCATCGTCATCGATAACGGTGAGATCAATGCGATCGGCACGCACGAAGAGCTTATGGAGAAGAACGAAATCTATAAAGAAGTATATGCATCCCAGAAGAAGGGAGGTGATCAGTAATGCCGCCGCCGAGAGGAGCACGTCCGATGAATCGGGAGGACTTAAAGAAAAACCCGATCAGTAAAGACCTGATCAAGAAACTTCTTTCTTATCTGACAGGAAAACATAAGGTGCTGCTGGGCGTCGTATTCGTCTGTATCGTGGTGACTTCGGTCACGTCGGTACTGGGAAATATGTTCATCCGCAACCTGATCGACGACTATATCCAACCGCTTCTTATCGATGGAAGCAAGGATTTCTCGGGACTGGCGAGATGGGTACGCACAGTGGCCATACTCTTCGGCTTCGGTGTCCTGGCGAATCTGTTCCAGGGCCAGATCATGGTGCTGATCTCCAATAACGTCTTGCGAAATGTCCGGGATGACATGTTTATACACATGCAGAAGCTGCCGATCTCGTATTTCGATACGCATGCCCACGGCGACGTGATGAGCCACTATACCAACGACGTGGATACGCTCCGGCAGATGATCTCCCAGAGCTTCCCGCAGATGATCTCTTCGGCCATTACGATCGTGGCGACACTGGCAGGTATGATCTATACCAGCTGGCATCTGACCATCGTCGTGCTTGCCGGTACATTTGCCATGATCATCCTCATGGGAAAGATCGGTGGAAAGAGTGCGACCTACTTCGTGAAGCAGCAGGCTTCCCTCGGTGATGTCAACGGTTACATCGAGGAGATGGTAAACGGTCAGAAAGTCGTAAAGGTATTCACTTACGAGGAACGTGCGAAAAAGGCGTTCGATAAGAAGAACGAAGAACTGTGCAGCAATGCGACTTCGGCGAATATCTTTGCCAATATCCTGATGCCGATCATGGGCAATATCGGAAACGTCCTTTATGTGCTCGTGGCATTTATCGGTGGTTTCCTGGCGATCGAGTGCGGTCTGGATGATGTCATCACGCTTGGTGTGATCGGTTCGTTCCTGCAGCTGACGAAGGCATTCGTTATGCCGGTGTCGCAGGTGTCACAGCAGATGAATGCCATCATCATGGCGATGGCCGGTGCGGGACGTATCTTCAAGCTTATGGATGAAAAGCCGGAGGAAGACGACGGATATGTGACCCTCGTTCACTGCAAGAAGGAGGGCGACTCCCTTACGGAAGTGCCGGAAGAGGAGGCACTTTCCTTTAAGCGTGCCCACGGCGGGAAAGAATCGGATGGCACGACTTCATATGTCTGGGCGTGGAAGCATCCGCATCAGGATGGTACGCTTACCTATGCCGAGGTCAAGGGCGATGTGCGTCTTTTCGATGTGGACTTCAGCTATGACGGCAAGAAGCAGGTACTCTACGATATCTCGCTTTATGCCAAGCCGGGACAGAAGATCGCGTTCGTCGGTGCGACCGGTGCCGGAAAGACCACGATCACGAACCTGATTAACCGTTTCTACGACATCGCGGACGGCAAGATCCGTTACGATGATATCAACATCAATAAGATCAAGAAAGCGGACCTGCGGCATTCTCTGGGTATCGTTCTTCAGGATACGAACCTCTTTACGGGATCGGTCATGGAGAATATCCGATACGGAAACCTTAAGGCGACAGATGAGGAGTGCATCGAAGCGGCGAAGCTTGCCAATGCCCATGACTTCATCAGTAAGCTGCCGCAGGGGTACGATACGGTGCTGACCAGTAATGGTGCGGAGCTGTCGCAGGGACAGCGCCAGCTGATCGCCATCGCCCGTGCGGCTGTGGCGGATCCGCCGGTCATGATCCTCGATGAGGCGACTTCTTCCATCGATACACGTACCGAGGCGATCGTGCAGCGCGGCATGGATGCGCTGATGGAGAACCGTACGGTATTCGTGATCGCGCACCGCCTGTCGACGGTGCAGAACAGTAAGGCGATCATGGTGCTCGAGAACGGGCATATTATCGAAAGAGGCGATCATCAGTCCCTCATCGCCGAGAAAGGAAAGTACTACCAGCTCTATACCGGCGCCTTCGAACTCGAGTGATTCTCTGTCATGAATTTTTGTCTTGATAAAATCAAATCCAGTGCTAGAATAGGTGTATATTGGGTCAGAAGTCCCGATAGCCAAGGAAGTAAGGGGTTGTTTTTAGTAGTATGCCGACTGTAATCAGAAACAAGAAGATCGAGAATCGAGGCAGGAAGGTCAAGGACATTAAGGATGAGCGTTTCGGCCATCTGGTGGCCATCGAGGAAACGCCGGAGCGTTTCAACGGCAAGGTGATCTGGCTGTGCCGCTGTGACTGCGGGAATCTCATAAAGATCACGTCCCATCGTCTTCTCCATACGGAGATCAGTAACTGCTTCGATGAGAATTGTCCCTATCGGGATACCACGCGTAAAGTTCTGAAAGAAGAGGATTTCTCGGGCGAGACACGCCGCTGTTCCTCGGCGATGGAAGATATTACCGGGCAGGTGTTCGGTGAGCTTACTGCCGAGAAGATGACCGGGATCAAGAGCGGGAAGAATCTGCAGTGGTTCTGCCGCTGTAGCTGCGGGAAGCAGATCAAAGCTTTCGAGCGGGATCTGATCCGCGGCATCAAGGTCAATTGCGGCTCGGCACATCACCGTCCCGGCATGCCACGCATTGCACAGAAAACAGGGAAAAATACCTGATGGTCTCTAGTGCTTCTCACGAAGGTGACGTGATAAAACACGTTATCGTGAAAAAAAAGTTATGCTGGAGTATTTTCATCTTTCCATCGGAAGTGTAAAATTTACGAAGAAACGCATAGTAGAGGAGTATTATCTATGGGCAAGTATTTTGGTACAGATGGGTTCCGTGGAAAGGCAGGCGTCGTGCTTACGGCCGTGCATGCTTTCAAGACGGGACGTTACCTTGGCTGGTATTATTCACAGAAACACCTGAATTCGGGTTCTGCTGAAGCGGCAAAGATCGTCATCGGTAAAGACACACGCCGTTCTTCATATATGTTCGAAAATGCATTAGCATCGGGTATTGCCGCTTCCGGCGCCGATGCTTATTTATTGCATGTTACGACCACGCCGTGCGTCAGCTATATCACCAGAACGGAAGATTTCGACTGTGGTGTCATGATCTCCGCCAGCCATAACCCGTATTACGATAACGGTATTAAGCTGATGAACTTCGAGGGAGAGAAGATGGACGACGATCTGCAGGATCAGATCGAGAAGTACATCGATGGAGAAATCGAGGAGCTTCCTTTCGCGTCGGAAGACAGAATCGGTAAGACCGTGGATTTCTATTCCGGAAGAAACCGTTATATCGGCTATCTGGTCGGCCTGGCTACCAAGTCCTATGCGAAGCATAAGATCGGTCTGGACTGCGCGAACGGTAGTTCCTGGATGATCGGACGTTCGGTCTTCGATGCGCTGGGTGCCAAGACCTATGTTATCAACAATACGCCGGATGGTGTCAATATCAATACCGGCTGCGGATCAACGCATATCGAGGGGCTTCAGAAGTATGTTGTCGAGAACAAGCTGGATCTGGGATTTGCCTTCGACGGTGACGCGGACCGCTGCCTGGCTGTGGATGAGCTCGGTAATGTCGTAAACGGCGATAAGATCATGTATATCTGCAGCAAGTACATGAAGGAGAAGGGCCATCTCGCCAACAATACCGTTGTTACGACTGTTATGAGTAACTTCGGTCTTTATAAGGCGCTCGACGAGGCGGGGATCGCGTATGAGAAGACGGCGGTCGGCGACCGTTTCGTATATGAGAACATGAAGGAGAATGGTCACATGATCGGCGGTGAGCAGTCCGGTCACGTTATCTTCAGAAAATATGCCCATACCGGTGACGGTATCCTGACGGCGATCATGCTGATGGAAGTCGTTCTGGCGACGAACCTGCCGCTGTCAGTTCTGGCAAGCGGATGCGAGATGTATCCGCAGGTCCTGAAGAATGTCGTAGTCGACGATAAGGACGGAACGCTTGCGGATCCTGCTGTGCAGGCACAGGTGGATGCGTGTACGGCGGATCTTGGCGACAACGGCCGTGTGCTGCTCCGTAAGAGCGGCACGGAGCCGGTCCTGCGTGTTATGGCAGAGGCGGGAACGCTTGAAGAGTGCGAGAAGCAGGTCGATGCGATCATCGAAGCGATGAATACGAGCGGACATCTGGTGGAGGTAAAGAAATAATGTATACGATTAATGACCTTTATGATCTGACACAGACCTATCCGCAGGTGGCGGAATACCTTTCCAAGTTTACTTATCCCTGGGAGGCGCTGTCCGGGATCACAGATCTGATCCTCGAGATCGGGAAATCCCTTCCGGAAGAAGAATTCGATCATCCGTCCGAGGATGTGTGGATCGCGAAGGATGCGAAAGTGTTCGCTACGGCATATATCGGCGGGCCGTGCATCATCGGGCACAAGACGGAAGTCCGTCAGTGTGCTTTCGTAAGAGGATCGGCTCTGGTAGGCGAAGGCTGTGTGGTCGGAAACTCGACGGAGCTGAAGAATGTGATCCTTTTTAACAGCGTGCAGGTTCCGCACTATAACTACGTCGGCGATTCCATCCTGGGATATAAGTCACACATGGGCGCGGGTTCCATTACCAGTAACGTAAAGAGCGACAAGCTTCCGGTCGTCATTAAGAACGGCGACGAGAAGATCGAGACCGGCAGAAAGAAAGTCGGTGCGATGCTGGGCGACTTCGTAGAGGTCGGCTGCAATAGTGTTCTGAATCCGGGTACGGTCATCGGCAGAAACAGTAACGTCTACCCGACGTCCTGTGTCCGCGGCGTGATTCCGGAGAACAGCATTTATAAAGATCAGGGAAATATCGTGATCAAGAGAAAGTAATCAAGAGCCGCGCACGGTTGCCGTGCGCGACTTTTTTCATACTGCGCAAATAAAAGTAACGTACAAGGAGGTACATTTATGAAAGTTATTATCGCAGAGAACTATCAGGATGCCAGCAAGAAGGCCGCGGATATCATCGAGAAGATCGTCCGTGAGAATCCGACATGCACACTGGGTCTGGCGACAGGCAGCAGCCCGGTAGGTATGTATGCGGAGCTGGGCCGTCGCTGCAAGGAAGAGGGTCTGGATTTCTCGAAGATCCACTCGGTCAACCTGGACGAGTATGTGGGCCTCCCGCCGACGCACAACCAGAGCTACCGCTATTTCATGGATACGAATCTGTTCGATCTGATCAATATCGACAAGGCCAACACCTATGTTGCAAAGGGTATCGGCGATGTGGAAGAGAACCTCAAGGAATTTAACGAAGTACTGGATAAGACGGATATCGAGATCCAGGTACTGGGCGTAGGTCCGGACGGACACCTCGGATTTAACGAGCCGGGTCCGGTGCTTTTCGACGGGGCGCATAAGGAATTCCTCGACGAATCCACGATCGATGCGAATGCACGTTTCTTCGCAGACCGTGACGAGGTTCCGCGCTATGCGGTGACCATGGGCATGGGTAACATCATGCGTGCGAAGGCACTGCTGATGATCATCAACGGCAACAAGAAGGATGCGGCGACGAAGCTCCTGATGCAGGACGTCATCGATCCGATGTGCCCGGCGACATTCATGAGACTGCACCGTGATGCGACGGTCGTTCTCGAGAAGAAGCTCGCTCTGGAAATCGGTTATATCAAAGAGTAACCGGCTGGAAAATGAAAAGATTGAGGGGCTGTCCCATGATGAATGGGACGGCCCCTTTTTCGTGCTTTTACATTCTGGTCCATGTAATGGTCAATGTTGAAACGTTTTACATGGACCACTACCTGGGATAATGGCAAAAATCCATGTAATGGTCAATGCTGAAACGGTTTACATGGACCACTACATTGACACAGAGGAGCATCTCGTGTTTTGGAGATGCCTTTGCCGCCTTTACTGTACTTTATAGATGATCAGGCTGCCGTCGCTTGAGGTGAAGACGGTCTTGCCGAGCTGGTTCAGGCACGGGTAGTAGATGATGCCGAATTCATCCAGCTCCATCGGGCCGCAGATGACATAGGTGATGTCGTAGCGGTGCAGCATCTGGAAGACTTCGTTTACGTCGGTGCTGGTGTAGATGCGGGAGACATCGGTCTGGCGGGGACGGAGGAAAATGGACCAGACGTCCTGCTCCGGATCGGAGACGTATTCGCCCTTCTCGTCCACGATGCCATGGAAGTGCCACAGCATCTCGTGGGTCTGCCAGCCGACCACATTCGGAAGTCCGGTGTAGGAAGAAACGATGCATCGCTCGGTATAACTCAGACCATACGCTTCACAGATGTTGAAGGAACCTTCTACATTCTCATTCAGCCAGTCGATGGCTTCTTTGTAAGGGATGAGCGCACCTTCTTTACGCTTCGATTCGTCGTAGAAGGTATATTTCGCCGGCACGCAGCGGGGGAGGTACGCGGTACCGTCCAGCCCCTTGTAATTCGAGAGCTTGATTTTGCCGGTCCGCTGCTCCAGCGTGCGCAGGGTGTAGTGTCCCGGTATGAACAGCACCAGCACGATCATGATGATCGACACCGTCAGACCCCAGTTGGAAAGGTTTCCTTTCCGGGTGACATGCGCCATGAAGCGGAAAACGGTGTAGGAGATCACGAGGGAGAGGATGATGAATCCTGCGAAGGTGAACTTGAACATAGTGTTGGCACGCTGGTTATCCGCGCCGTAGATGTCGCGGACGTAGATGACTTCCGGTGCGAAGATGAACATGAGTCCGACGAAGGACATACCGACCATGAAGATGTCGATGATCGAGCGTTTCCGGAAGAAACGGCACAGCAGGAAGTCACCGAAACGGGCGAACTGGTAGTCGAAGAAAGCAAGAAGTGCCAGAAGCGAGAAGCGTCCCGAAGGCGTATCGTCGAGGTCCTTCTCTTCGAGGGCATCTTCCGAAGAAGTGAAGGAAGGATCCGAAGAAGCATCGAGGCTCTTTCCGGGTTCGGTATTTGCAATAGAAACGATCTCGGAAACGGTGTCCGGATCCGAAGCGGAGTCGGAATCCATGTCCGGATCCGTATCCGAAACGGAAGCGCCGGAGGCGGAGACTTCTGTGTCGGAAGAATTCCGGGATACGCGGAGCCCGGTCTTCTTCGATCTCGACGGGAAAAGCGCCGGTTTCGTAAGGATCAGCGGCGCCGGTGTGAGCGGGAGCCGGTTCTTGCGGTAGGCGTGGCGCTCGGTGAAGATCACGAGTACGATCAGTGACAGCGGGATCAGAAGATGGACAAGCCACAGGATCAGGAACTGGAAGACCGATGTGTGGCGGTCGACGAGTGCGATCTGGTTGGAGATCATCTCGAACTCCAGATTAAAGGAGAGGGAGATGGTGCTGGCCAAAGAGAAGAGCATGGACATGGTGGCACCGGTCCGCGAGAAAGCGGAGGGGAAACAGGTGGTCAGAAGGAAGGACAGAACGAAGACGAGGACCTGCAGGCAAAGGTGAATGAACACGTGATCGCCGAACTTGAGATAGACCCCTAAGATGCCGATGAGCTCGAAACAGAATACCAGGAAACTGCTGAAGGTCAGAAGATAGGTGGATCTTCGGGCATAGTAGACCAGAAGTCCCATCGCACAGAACACGAAGTAAATGAGGAAGTCCCAGTAGTTACACATCTGCGTGATGCCGAGAAGGAAGGCGCAGACGAAGAACTCGGGGCGGAAGAGCATCGACATCTCCGAGACCATAGAGGTAGGATAGGCGGAAATGCCGTACATGGAAGGACGGGCCTTCTCCGGGTATTTCGCGCGGTAGACGGCTACGAAAATGAAGGCGATGATCAGAAGCACGATCGACATACTGACGACGTGGGCGTGAAGGTCACCGACCAGATAGGAATAGAAGGGGAACTCGTGGATGGTGAAGTCCGCATGCTCCGCAAGTCCCAATTCCTTCAGATCCGGGTTATGCCCGATGAAGCGCGTGGAATTCGGATAGAAGAAATCGCCGGTCTTACCGACGTTGATGCCGAGTTTATTCCATATCTTCCAGAAAAGCATCCTGTTCCCGAAGCTCTGCTCGTCGTAGAAGAAGGAGTGGGAGTTCCCGAAGAGTATCGCGCATCCGGCGGCAAGAAGTCCTGCGAACGGCAGGTAATACTTCGATACCTGGCAGTCTTTCTTCTGGCGGAGACCGTCGATGAAGAGCTGTCCGAGAGAATAGGCAGAAAGGAACGGAAGGGCGATCGAAGTACACAAGGAAAGCGTGTAGGCGACCGCAGACCGGATCCCCGTCATCTTCGTGAGATACGAGTAAATATACTGTCCGTAGTAATAGTAGTTGATCGACTGCCCGGAAAGCCACGGGTCCTTCGCCGGGAGACCGTCATAGCGGAGCATGGAGTTCATGAAACCGAAGTTCATGAGCTTCTCTTCACCGTTGATATCCGGGTAGATGCCCTTGCAGAAGCAGAAGAGGACGAGGATCCCGATAAAGAGTGCTTCTTCCCAGAGGATATGGGCGATGTTGGAATTGTCGGAAAGAGAGGTGAACG
>JAEEGL017161736.1_pt1 | contig 13977 bp, 13 predicted proteins | sample 9134231 | NCBI WGS metagenome assembly JAEEGL01 (sample SAMN16246548, study PRJNA631951) | gut metagenome | biome: gut microbiome; feature: rumen; material: fiber-attached | host: Bos | place: Iran: Karaj | collected 2018-10
AACATAAATCTACCACAATTTTACACGCTTTTCTGGAGCAACATACATTTTGTTACCTTTTTTTATTCCAAAAGCTTCATAAAACTCTGGAAAGTTTACTACACAACAATTTGTACGGGCTCTTGGGAGCGGATGGGTATCAGTTTTCAAATAGTATTCTTCCCCATATTTATCCTGTGGCTTTTGATTTTCAAATATATCTATAAAATGATTATTAATAGTTTCATAGGCATCTGAATAAGAATTATAGTAAATGACACTTGGATTTTCTGATAGTTTCTCCTGAAACCACTCTTTATTAGCAGCCAGATAAAAATCGTCTTTATATTGAATTTTATCTAACTTTTCATTATGTCAAAGCATTGAACAATGGTGACTTTTGTCACTTTTGCTATAAAAAATGGGTGACTTTAGTTACTGTATATTTAACGCATAAAAAAGATTTAGTCCTGTTACGCAAAAGAAAAATACCATACTAAAAACGCTTCTCTTTATAACTTTGCCCAGCATTAATAATCCAAAATACATAGCAAATGCTATAAGTAAGAATACTAAATTCACATTTTTTATGTTTGGTATAAGAAAGGTTAAACACATTAAAAAGCTAGTGAGTAATATTTTTAGAATCGATTGTTTATATGCTTTTAAAACATTAAATACCATTAAAACTTCAATAAAAAGAATTGTGGCTAAACTCAATATATTATAAACTAGCTCTACTCGATTCTTTATTTCTGCCAGCTTAGAAAAATAAAAGCCAACCGCAAAACAAGTAATTATTGCATACAGTATCCAATTAAAAATGGATACGCCTTTAAGCTTCCCTTTTAAATAACAGAAAAATAATAAAAGTATACTTAAAAACAATAAAAGAAACTTTGCAGCTATTTCATAACTGTAATAATCAACCATAAATGAAAATGGCATTTTAAGACATACCAAATCCATCCATATTACAGCCAAAGTTGTACTAAAATCATCTGCAAACTTACTAATATTTTTTAATACAATTATAATCCACAAAATAGTCAGTAAATATGGTGCTACCATTTTTAGCTCCTAAAAAACAAGTATTAAAAGTGGGAAAAATATTTCAAAGGAAATTTTCCCCCACTTATTAAAATACTATTTATATTGACCAGCTATTAAACCACCAGCTAAGGCTACACCTCCCATAACACCAGCTGCAACAGGAGTTAATCCAGGAACCATTAACCATAACTAATTCATCAAAACTCATGTTTGAGAATCCAACTGTACTTTTTTCTCTTAACGCAGCTTTCATGCGTGTCATCCTTTTTTATCTATATCATCTTTGCGCAAAGATTTAATAGGATAATTTATAAAATCTAATTTTTTTTAATATCATTTTTAACACTGTTGTTTTATCTGTTATTATTCTTGCACTACCTGTGCTATAAAATAACTATTTTGATGGCACCTTTTGTTACCCCAAAGGAATTCCCATCATAATAATACTCATACTAATTATGACCTTCGCAATGAGAACTGTAAAAAGCAGCTTTTGGTTTGGAAAAAAAGTTCTGAAAAGAAAGAACAAAAAAAATACAGCGCTCAATAGTAAATAAAATAACCAGTTCCAGGAAGCATCCGCTATTAATGCCATATCAAGAAAGCTAAAAATTAGAGACATAATTAATGAAAAGAAGAGTGTTGCACCTTTTGTATAATTCTCTAATAAAGCTGTATGAAGAGCACCAAAAACACAATAAGCACAAAAAACAGGGAAAGCTATTATAAACATAAAGTGTTTTATAATAGCCTTATAAAGAATATCTTCCTGCTTAAAATATAAAAGTAATCCGAACGCTATAAAAGAAAAAACAATTCCTATTAGGTGACTAATACTTTTTAGTTCAAACTTAATTGCTTTTAATAAAAGGTATGTTACAAAGAACATATAAAATAACTCAGAAACTATATAAATTAAACAAATAACCGGGTTAACCTCATAATTAACCAAAGGATATCTATAGAAACCAAAAACAGATATGTAAAAACTAAAAACGTTCGAGGAAAAGTGCTTCATAAACTTTTCTTTTCTTATCTGCCTTACTTCCAGAAATGCTAAAACCAGCATACATACTGTAAGAATAATAGACTTTATTTCTTGTGTTAATAACATTACTTTTTTCCTATAATTTTGATTGTAGCTTAATATAAATGTTTGTCAACTGTTTTTACAAATCCCTAAAAAACCATCTTTCCTTTTTGTGTTTCAAGCAAATCATCTGCCAAAAGTCTAAAATCTGAAGCCCCAATCGTTTCCAGCTTTTTATAGTCGCCTGTTTCGGTAGATTTTGCATGTAAATCACAACCAGTAAAACATGCATCTTGTGTGGTATAGCCTTGTGCAAGGAGCCCTGCAATTATGCCTGCAAGAATGTCTCCACTGCCAGCTTTTGCCAATGCTGCGTTCCCCTTTGTAAAAATGTAAATATTGTTATTTAGTGCAATAAAAGTATCTGCGCCTTTCATAAGTAAGGCTATTTGTGGATATTTTTTGCTAAAGGCAAGTCCAATTTCTTTTCTTAATTCATTTGCCTGTTCTATAGAGTATTCGCCAAGCTTACATAGCTTTGCTAAAGATGCAAGTTCTTTTGGATGAGGAGTTAGAACTATTTTTGCATTTTTTGATTGTGAAAGCTTTTCTAAAAGAGAAGCCAGTTCTTCATAATAAAAAATATCTGCATCAAGCACACAGGCTGGAGCTTTAGACTCATTAAACCAATCAGCCAAATCGTTTACTGTGTTTTTATCAATTTTTCCAAGTCCATTTCCAAAAACTACAACCTTTGTTTTTTCTGGAAGATTTTTAGAAACCATAAGCTGTGGATTAATTTTAAACTGTTCCAGATTAGAATTTTCTGTTTTTACAATTGTACTAAGACCTGTTCCTGCGTACAAAGCTGCTGTAGCACTCAACACTGCAGCCCCGCTCTTTTCACCCGCGAACACTGCTACATGACCGTAGGTTCCTTTATGGCTTGCAGGATCAAACCTATAAGGAATTTTAAAATCATCATGATCTAATAAATACAAATTTGTTTGTATAAGCGTTTCAATGCTTTTAGATTTACTTACAGAGCATTCAGAATCATCTGCATATTCAGAATCATCAATGAAAAGTGAATATCTTGGCATATGATACTGAGATTTTGCAGGAACTCCAATATTACCCTGTGCTACTCTTCCAGAAAAGCGTTTACCATCATCACTAAAATAGGCAGCTTTTAGAAGCCCCATACAAATAGTACAGTTTGCCTTAAAAGCAAGTTTTTCTCCGTTATAAGTTGCTGCTTTACCATCAACACCAAGACCTGAGCTGATATCGCAGGCAATTTTATCTGCCTCCGAATTGTTCATTGCCATAATCAGTTTGGCATCCGCTTCTTTCCACTGCCCATGAAAGCCAATCCCATAAAGACAGTCAACTATAGTATCTTCCTTTGTCGATTCTTTAAGCTCTTGTATAAACTCTTCACGAGTAGCAAAAGCAACTTCCATTTTTTTAAGAATGCTATATTGCGTTTGTGCTTCTTTTTGAACGGGAACATTCTCACACAAAAGAATTATTTTTGTATTTTTATTAAAGCAATGTACTTTTCTAGCCAATGCAAGCCCATCGCCCCCATTGTTACCTTTACCACAGGCAATAAAGAGCTTTGATGGACGGTCTTTATGGAACATATCCCCAAGCTTTATACTTTCTGCTAGTGACGAAGCTGCATTTTCCATCATTAAATAATCAGGAAGCCCATAATAATCTTTTATAAACTTTTCTGCTTCTGCTGGATTTTCTATTACTTTTTTCATTTGCCCCTTCGTTTATCTGAAGTTTAAGCTATTATAAAAACAGAATTCCTAAAATTGCTACAGGTATAAGGTAGCACGCAAAGTAAGCAAGTTTGCCTTTACGGATAATTCTCATTAAAAATGCCAAAGAAAGATATCCTACAATAAATGCCGCTATACAGCCTGCCAAAACTGGAACGAAGCCTATAGTTCCTGCGACTTCATCTAAATCCTTAAGTTCTAAAATAAACGCACCCAAAATAGCAGGAATAGAAACTATAAAGGAATAATCTCCTGCAGACTTTTGATCCACTCCAGTAAACAAAGCTCCAGAAATAGTAGAACCACTGCGGCTAATGCCTGGTAAAGTTCCAACGCCTTGCATTAAACCAATCAGCACAGCCTGTAGTACGCTTATTCCTTTTGGTGTTATATTTTTATTATCCAGATTTTCTGATTTTCTTTCGTGTCTATTTGAAAGATAAGAAGAAACAATTAGTAGTGCAGAGGTTACTAAAAAGCCACAGCAAATAACTTTTACACCCATTTCTGGAATGAGTTTACTTGTAACAATGCCTATTACACCAGTAATAAAAGTAGTAATAATGATTGCTATAATTGTTTTTCGGGCAGCAGCATCTGTTCCCACAAGTTGATTAGAACTATCCAGATTGTTTGGCTCAGGCTTTCTAAAAATCCATCTGAAAAAAGCTTTTAATAATGCCCAGATTTTTGACCAGAAATATATTACAACAGCAAGCAAAGTTGCTAAATGCAAAAAAACATCAAATAAAAGAGGAACTTCATCTAATCCAAAAAGTTTTTGAGCTAAGGCTAAATGCCCGGAAGACGAAATCGGCAAAAATTCTGCAACTCCCTGTAGAATTCCTAATACAATTGCCTGTAAACTTGTCATTTTTTTCTCCCAATTAAACTCTTAATAGAAATCGTGCAATTTTAGCGGATTTTGGTTGTATTTGCTTTCTTTTGTTTTGTATATAAGATGATGGAACAAACTACTGCAAATAAAATCATAAAAAAACAAAGAATCTGCCCTGTAGAAATATTTAATAGTGATGTAGTTTTGTAAATTGGAGCAGAAGCATCCTTTGCAATTCTATAACCTATATCTGAATCTGGCTCTCTAAAATACTCTATAATAAATCTAAAAAATCCATATCCGCCTGTGTAAATCATGCCAAGCATTCCATCAAACTTTTTGTGTTTTCTGACAAACCAGATTATTAAAAACAGCACAATTCCTTCAAAGAATGCTTCGTATAGCTGGCTTGGATGACGAGGAAGATTTACCAAAGGACTTGCAGAAATATCCATATTTATTTCCTGCGCAAAATCAGAAACCCACTTTAGACCGCGCGAAAATTTTTCTGCATTTGGAAAAACTATTCCCCATGGAGCAGTCGTAATACGGCCATAAAGTTCACCGTTTAAAAAGTTTCCCAGTCGTCCAAAAGTATAGCCTAAAGGAATGGCAGTAACCATTGCATCACTCCACTGCCAAAAATTCTGCTTATGGAGGCGGCACCATACTATCATACCTATAAGACCACCTATAAAGCCTCCGTGGTACGACATTCCCGCAAGACCTGTAAAATGCCCGTTCTGAAATGGCCAGAAAATAAGCCATGGCCTTTTCCAGTATAATCCGCTTGTATCATAAATGAGTGTAGAAAAAACTCTTGCCCCAATGAGCAAAAAGATTATACCCATAGAAATAAAGCTGAATAAATCATCTTCTGTACATTTAAAACCTTTGGAATCTAACGCACCTTCTTTAGCAACTCGTTTTAATATATAATACGCAGTTGCAAATGCAAAAACGTACATAAGACCATACCAACGTAAAAGTGAAAGGCCCCTTATGTTTGGAAAGATTTCTGGATGGATCCAGTTTGGATAATTCAAATATAAAAATGTCATTTGTTAGTCCTATACTCTAAAGCCCTGCGACGCTGCCTTAACAAGCTTTGATTTTAGAAGTTGATTTTCTTTTTTGAGCTGGGCAATTTCATAATTCTGAGTTTTAATCATTTCTGCAAGCTCGGGAATTGTAAGGGTTCCACCAGCAACTAAATCATCTATGCCAGAGAGCTTAAATAAATAGTCGTCGTTTGCTTCTTCTTCTACATCCTTAAAATTATCACTAAAGCCTTCTGGATTAAAATCAGAATCAAACTGACGTTCTGGAGTAGCAATTACTTTATCTGCAATTCTATAAACTGCCTGTCCCAAAACAGACTGTGGCTTATAAACTACTACTGGAAGCTGACTCGCCAATGCTTTTTCCTGAAGCATATCTCTGTACATAAGTCCAAGGTATTCAATTTCTAAGCCAAGATACTGATTGCAAGAAGTTTTAATGCGTTGTGCCCTGTCTGCATCTTTGGGATCTTCTATCATATTCATTACTAGACGAGGCCTAAACTGCTGCATTCTGGAAACAAAAAGCTTTGTATTTTCCGGATCTTTTAATTTGAGTGTATTTAAAAGCTGAGGAATGTAAAGCTTTTGCATTGCATTAGAATCTTTTTTAAGCGAATCTAAAAATTCACGACCTGCACTACCACGTTTAAAGGTTGTATATAAAAGTCTAAAAACTGCATTTTTAAGAAACAAATATCCATTTAAAGTTGCAGTTACTGCAGGAGCCGAAACTATAATTCCCTGTGGCGAAAGCAAAAACATATCTAGAATAAACTGATGGGTTCCCGCTCCTAAATCTAAAATAATATAATCGGCATTAATATTTTTAAGATTTTTTATAAGCTTGATTTTTTGAAAGCTTTTTAGAGAAGTTAAGTCTGGAATTTGACTATCGCCTGCTATAAAGCTTACATTCTGATAGTCGGTCGGCTGAATAATAGATTTAAAGTCGGTTTTATCTGTAAACCATGAACCCAGACTTGCAGAACCAGGACGCTGGCCAATTACTAAATGCAAATTGGAAGCCCCCAGATCCAAATCTACTAATACAACTTTTTTACCTTGCTGCCCAAGTGCTATAGCAAGATTAGCAGAAAGAAGGCTTTTACCAACGCCCCCCTTTCCACTGGCAATTGGAATTATTTGTGACATATTAAAATTATAACATTAATGAATTGTATAAACTAGTGGATTTTTTTGTGTTAGTAACATAAAATAACACTATGAAAAAATCTATTATTATAGTAGCTTTTGCTCTTTTATTTTCTGCAAATGCAATAGCCCAATCAAAATCAGAATTTGAAAACGACAATAAACTTTCCAGCTTTCAATATATGAAAAAGCTTAATTCCGTTTTTGACTTTGTTCAGGGGAATTATGTAGACGAAATTGATCCAAAAATCCTTTACGAAGGTGCTCTAAAGGGAATGATGGATGCTATAGGAGATCCTTATACCCTTTATTTAGACGAAAATGCCATGCGCGACTTGAACGATACTACAGCAGGAAGCTTTGGTGGCGTTGGCCTTTCCATATCTAAACCTACCGAAAATAAACCTGATAAGCCTGCCTATGTAGAAGTAGCAAGCCCTATAGAAGATAGCCCTGGAGCAAAAGCTGGCATACAGTCTGGAGACTATATTACAGCCATTAACGGTCAGCCAACTCCAGAAATGACAATGAATCAAGTTCTTTCTCTTTTACGTGGAGATATTGGCGAAAGCGTTACTGTTTCTATTTTGCGTGGCTCAAATATGAAGTTTGATGTAAAGCTTGTAAGAGCGCTCATAGAAGTTCCAACAGTAAAATACGGTATGATTGAAGGCACAAAAATTGGTTATGCTCGCCTTATCCAGTTTACTCCAGAAACTCCAAAACGTTTGCAGGATGCTTTAGATGATTTTGAAAAGAGAGGTTACAAGTATTTAATAATAGATCTTAGAGACAATCCTGGTGGATTAATTACCAGTGTCGCAGATGTTGCAGACAAATTTATAGATGCCGGTCCTATTGTTTCTACAAAAAGCCGTTTGATTTTTGAAAATCACGAATTTCCTGCATCTAAATCAAAGACTACTGTAAAAAAGAACATCCCAATTGTAGTTTTAATTAACCATGGCTCTGCAAGTGCAAGTGAAATTCTTTCAGGAGCATTAAAAGATACTCATCTGGCTTACCTTGTAGGCGAAAGAACTTACGGAAAAGGCTCTGTACAGCAGGTTGTTCCTTTAAGTAATACAGATGGTATTAAGCTTACAATGGCACGCTACTACACTCCAAGCGACACAAATATAGACAAAATTGGTATTCCGCCAGATTTAGAAATTAAAAATTTAGAAAAGCTTACTGAAGAACAGGAAACTTTATATGTAGATCTTATTAATTCAGAAGTGATAGTTAAAGAAGTAGAAAAAAATCCTTCTATGACAGAACAGGATATTGCAAACTTTGCTCTGGAGCTTAGTAAAACTTATCCTTTTGATTTGCGCCTTATTCGCAGATTAATTAGAGTTCAGGTACAAAAGAATCAGACTGCTCTTTATGATTTTGATTACGATATTCAGCTAAACAAAGCAATTGAAATTGTCCAGGATAAAGAGTTTTCTACAATGGTAAAAAATACTAAAACCTTAAAGCAGCTTCAGGAAGAAGTAGAAGCCGCAAGTAACAACGAAGAGTAATGCGTCAATTTGTTTTAGATAATCAAAAAATAGACAACGGTATTATTAAACTCCAGGATAAAGACTACAAATACCTTAGACAGGTTTTGCGTGTAAAAACCGGAGATATGCTGAATGTTCGCCATAAAGATGGCTCTTTAAATTCTTATACCGTTGCTCTAATTGATGACTCTAAACACACTGTAACTCTTCAAATCTGTGCAGAACAACAAAAAACTATTACTCGTGGAGTTCAGGCAAATCAAATTAACACTGCTAATGTAGAATACACTTTATTCCAATTTGCTCCACGTCCGCAAAAACTTGAGCAGATTGTTCGTCAGGCTACAGAGTGTGGTATAAAAAATATTTACCCTGTAATTGGCGAATATTCAGAAAAAAGCAGTCTTAAAGCTCTGGAAGCATCTAAAAAAGAACGTCTGGAACGCATTATAAAAGAAGCACGCCAGCAAAGCGGTTCTGCTGTAGATACACAGATTAAGCCTTTAATGTCTTTGGACCACGCTCTTGCCGACTGGGACTACAACGAAAATGACAGCATTGCTTTTGTATTATCTGAGCGAACAGAAAAATGTAAGTCTCTTGCGAAAGCATTTGAAGGGAAAAACTCTGGCGCTGTAAAAAAGATTGCTATTGCTGTTGGAAGCGAAGGTGGCATTAGTCCTTCCGAGATTAACACTTTGTTAGAAAAGTGGCACTTTAATGCAGTTCATTTTGATGTTAATATTTTAAGGTGTGAGACAGCTGCTCTTTATGGCATTGCGGCTGTGCAAACTTGCTTTAGTAATTTATAATAAAAAAGGGTGGTAAAAAATGGCTATTCAAAGAATTTTAGTTGCTGGAGTTCCTGTTGATATTTGCGAACCACAGAATCTGGAAGCAGAAATCTTAGAAATTCTTGCAAAACCAGGTACAAAACAAATTATTTTTCTTTCTATCTGGGATTTACTAAAAGCAAGGCGCAAGGGAGATTTTTCTGAATGTGTAAAGAATGCAGACCTTGTTTTACCAATCTCTAAAAGTATCTTAAAAGGTGCCAAATTCTTAAAAAAGCCTGTACCATGCCGTTACAACCCCTTTGATGCAGTAATTCAAATTCTTGGCATATTAGACTCTCACTTTAAATCTCTTTACCTTTTAGGCTCACATGCCAAAACTTTAGGAAAGGCCGAAAAAAACATTCGCGACACTTTTAAAAATGTAAAAATCGTAGGAAGATACGTTGGCTACTACAAAAAGAACATAGAAGGAGATATTATCAAAGCAATTTTTAAAGCACAGCCTTCTTTAGTATTAATTAGTGATGGCATAAAAGAAAAAAACTGCTGGGCATATCGCCGCAGAAATCAGTTTTCTTCAAGCATCTTCCTTTACTACAAAGACGTTTTTGGCATTTTTACAGAACGTGTTAAACGCATAGATGACAAAACCTTCCAGAAAGGCAATGAAATCTATACCGAAATTCTTCACAATCCATTTAAAATTTTTCTGCTACTTCCATACTTACGTTACAGAATTATACTTATCTGGTACAGATTGTTTAGAAGATAACAAACAAAAACTACTTGTTAAGAACTTCTTCTTTTTTAGGTTTTCTTCCACAACACTGACGCTCTGTACAATAACCAGACTGTTCACATTTTGGTAGGAATAAAAGCTTAGAAAGAGTTTTCCATTCTTCTGAATAATCTTCCAGAGCGTTTTTTAGCTGATTAGAAAGCTCACGAATTTCCCAATAAGCTCTGGTACATAATCTCATACCAAAAAAATTAACAAGCGTTCTTAGATTTACTTTCCAAATCATTTTGCTTTCGTAAGCGAGTGGCAAAAGATTTGTATAATCTTCTTTTGGAATGCCAAGCTCTTTAAGCTTACTCATCCCCTGCTGAATCTGCATAAGAGTTTCCTGCCATACAGTTGCGGCAATCTCATTTTTTTCTACAGATTTTGGCATAACAGCCTTAAAGCCTTTTTCGTAATCTATGTAACGGGTAGAAGCCTGCATTCTGGTAGGACTTCCACCAATGTGAGTATATAATTCTCTAAGACACTTGGCAGACCATCCGTCTAAAACCAAATAAACATCAGGCAATTCTTCTACACGTCCATGTCCGTCTTCTATACAGCCAATTGCTCTTTTAATATTCTTTTCAGATAAATCTACAGGTGCACCCCAGCAAACCCCGGCATTAAACCCAATACAATTTAAAGGGTCCTTCATTGTCCATTCTTTTATTTCTACTGTTCCCATAGCTTTATTCTAACATTTTATATCTTATTAAAATAGTAGAAAATTTTAAAAAGTGAATAAAGGTAGTTGGACAGAGAACTGAATTATAAATGGATTGATACTATTTTAGTCAGACGCTTTGCTGCTTTTATATAATCCGTTTTCCCTAATGCAGATTTATAATAATTTTTAAGATATTTATACATTACACTTTTTAATACAATGCTATATTTTAATTAGTATGGCTAAGAGTAAAATTACAGATATGACAGTTGGAAGTCCTTCAAAGCATCTTCTGACTTTTGCTGTACCGCCTCGAATACGGAACCTGTTTCAGCAGTTTTATAATATGGTAGATTCTCTGATTGTTGGAAACTTTGTTGGAGCAAACGCACTTGCTGCAGTAGGAACCTGCGGCTCCTTAAACTTTTTCTTTTTCTCTCTTACCTCGGGACTGGCTATTGGTATTGGAATTATTGCTTCCCAGTACTTTGGTGCAAAAGATGAAAAAAGCTTAAAAACAACTATTGCAAATTCGTATTATGTTCTTGCCATTGCTTCTGTAATTGTTAGCACTTTAGGATATATCTTTAGCGGTCAAATTTTAAAGCTTATGCAGTGCCCCCCTTCCATCTTTTATGATGCAAAAGTCTATCTTAGAACTACCTGTCTGGGTATTATTTTTATTGCGTTTTACAATGGTACTTCTTCTATTTTGCGTGCTTTGGGAGATTCAAAAACTCCGCTGTTTTTCTTAATTCTTTCGAGCATTATTAATGTTGTTTTAGATTTGCTTTTTGTGCTTAAACTCAATCTGGGAGTTTTTGGAGTAGGTCTTGCAACTATTATTGCACAGGCTATAAGTTCCATAACAAGTTTTTCCTATGCAATTATTAAGAATCCATTTTTTAAGCTTTCTAAAACAGAATTACGCCCTCATACAACTATTATTGCACGTTCATTTAAGTTAGGAACCCCTATTGCAGCCCAAGGAGCTCTTATAGCCATTTCGTGTATCGTACTGCAGGGAGTTGTAAACAGCTTTGGCGAAATAATTATGGCAGCTTATACAGTAACTGGTCGCATAGAACAGCTGGTTCAAATGCCTTATCAGTCTTTGGGGTCTGCACTAACTACTTTTTCGGGCCAGAATATTGGAGCAGGTAACCTTGAACGCGTTAAAAAAGGTATGCACAGAGGAACTGTCATAGCCCTTATTTTTAGCATTGCGCTTATTCCTGTTTTTTATATTTTTGGAGATGATTTTGTTTATTTGTTTGTAAAGGATATGGATGTTGTAAGAATTGGTCACCTTGGCCTTAAACTTACCTGTCTTTTCTATTTTGAGCTTGGGATGATTTATGTTCCTCGCGCAGTATTGAATGGCTGTGGAGATGCAAATTTTGCTATGATGAATGGTATTTGCGAAGTTTTATGCCGCATTCTTTATTCACAGATTTTAGTTCATATTGCATCCATTACTTTGTTTAAGAATGTAATTCCAATTGGATTTTGGGGCATATGGATTACTACAGCTTTAACCTGGTTAACAACAAGTATATTCTGCATCATAAGATACAAAAGTGGCATCTGGAAAACCAAAGGTATAGTGCAGCTAAAAAAATAATAACGAAAACTACAAAAATCACAAAAAACTCTAATCTACCAGACTATAAACAACCGAAGTTACTACCCTAACCTGCTTTTTGTACTCCATTCCAGCAGCTGCATCATCAATAGAAAAAAGCCCCTGAGAAGCTGTTTGAATTTTTCCAACTTTGCTGTTACTGTCTGCCGCAAACTGATTAGCAGCTTCGCGCGCATTTTTTGTTGCTTCTGCTATCATCTGAGGCTTTATTTCATTTAGTTTTGTAAAATAGTAATTCACTTTAGTGTCATAATCAGATGTTACGGATATACCTTTTCCTACAAGCTCAAGAGTATTATCATAGGCATATTTTACAACTGGGACTTTGCTGGTTCGTATTAAAAATGTCTGCTTTGCTACATATTTATACAAATTTTTAGACTGATCAATATAAATGTTTACAGTTGAATCTGTAATATCTGGCGAAAGAATAGAAAAATCTGCATCTTCAAGTCCACAAGAAACCAAATAAGCGGTTACAGCTTCATTACCTTCTACAATCTTTTTTTGCAAATTTGCTAAGCTATTTTCTCCAACCGAATAAGTAAGCTTCCAGACTGCCATATCGGCATCTACTTCTTTTTCTGCAAGTCCACGAACAGTAACTGTTCTATTTGTATGCATAACTTTAGAAAGTCCCATAGCCAAAATTACGCTGCAACAAAGCAAAGTCCCGCATAAAACAATGGTCTTAATTAAATTTTCACATTTCATGGATACAGTATAACACAATTTTAAGAATTTATTAAAAATTAATGGCTTTGACCTGCATAAAAAGTTAGTTTTTTTCCATAAGTAGTATAAGGGATTTTTCAAGCGCCCTAGCTATTTTATGCCATTTCGTTGTTTAGAGTATGTTACAAGAATTTACGAAGAAATAGTTCCTCCAAAAAAGCGTTATGCTGAACACGTTTATAAAATTCCTAACCCGGATTTTTATGTAGTATATGTTGGGAAAGATAAGCTTCCGCAAGAACAGGAACTGTTTTTATCTGATGCATTTTATAAAAAAGACAGTTCTAAACTTGAGCTTGTTGTAAAAGTGAAAAACTGTTCGGATTCCCAAAACTTGCCCATTAGTAAAACGTGTGATATTCTGAAAGAGTATTGCAGATTTATAGAAATTGTAGAACATACTTATAACAAAAATTTCCCAAAATCTTCACTACAAAAAGCAATACAAATAGCGGTCGCTCAAAACATTCTTACAGAGTACTTAGATCGCAAATCCAGGGAGGTAATTAACATGCTTTGTGCCAAATATGATTACAAAATGGATATTGCCGTAAAACAGGAAGAAGCTTTTGAAGATGGATTAAATAAAGGTATAAACCGTGGTGTTCAGCAAAAAGCTATAGAAGATGCTTCAAATCTTTTAAAAATGAATCTTGGAACACCTGAACAAATTTCAAAAGCTACAAACTTACCTATAGAAAAAGTTTTAGAGTTAAAAAAAGAAATTTCTGCAGAATAATTAATAAAACCTACCATTCTTTAAAAAACTGCAAAAAAAATCCCCCTCTCCGACATTTTCAGAAAGGGGGAAATAATGCTAATAATTATTTATTTCACTCGGTTACATAAACATGGTCTACCCAGATGTTCTGAACTACAGGCGAAACGAATCCGATCTGAGTAAGTGTATTTGCAGCTCCTAA
>JAEEGL011862207.1_pt1 | contig 13976 bp, 11 predicted proteins | sample 9134231 | NCBI WGS metagenome assembly JAEEGL01 (sample SAMN16246548, study PRJNA631951) | gut metagenome | biome: gut microbiome; feature: rumen; material: fiber-attached | host: Bos | place: Iran: Karaj | collected 2018-10
CAATACAGCCTTCAGGAACTGCAAAGGAACAATTTTTACCTTTGCAGTGGTCATCCCCCCTAGGGGGGATACGAGGGGGGCTTCATATTCTACCTCGTCGATACGGCTCATACCGATGTTCTGAATAACATCCAGATAGGTAAGATACTGCTGACCGAAGGTCATCCAGAAGCGTGCACGCTTGATGGTAGGATAGTTGATAACGAGCGACTCTATCTCCTCGTGATGAAGCAGGTAGCTCTCCTTGGGACCGATATTGGGATAGTTCAGAGGCTTGTGAATCTCCATAGGCTCAGTCTCGATGTACTTGCCGTTCTCGTAGTACAAGCCCTTCTGTGTAATCTCGCGGATATTAATCTCGGGATTGAAGTTGGTGGCAAATGCCTTATGGTGATTACCGGCATTGCAGTCCACGATATCCAGATACTGAATCTCCTTGAAGTGATGCTTAGCAGCATAAGCGGTATAAATGCTGGTCACTCCTGGGTCGAAACCACAACCCAAGATGGCACAGAGTCCAGCCTTCTCGAAACGCTCGCGATAAGCCCACTGCCAACTGTACTCGAAGTGAGCCTCATCCTTAGGCTCATAGTTGGCAGTATCCATATAGTTGCAACCTGTCTGCAGGCAAGCCTCCATAATGGTAAGGTCCTGATAAGGGAGCGCCAGATTGATAACCAACTCTGGCTTATAGGAACTCATCAGGCTGACCAGCTGCTCTACGCTGTCGGCATCCACCTGAGCAGTCTTCACCTGAGTGCCATATTTCTTATTCAACACATTAGCCAAGTCTATGCATTTCTTCTCTGTACGACTGGCAATCATCACCTCAGTGAAGACATCGCTATTCTGACAAACTTTGTGTGCAGCTACTGTAGCTACACCACCAGCACCAATAATAAGTACTTTTCCCATTTTTTATTCTATTTGTTATGTTTTCCTTGTTTTAAAATCAGCATGCAAATTTACGAATAAGTGAGAGAAAAGCAAAATAAATAAACATTTATTTTCTATTCCTAACCGATTGAACAGCGAGAGGAGAGTTAAACGAGTTTAAACTCTCCCGAGTCGTGAGAGAGGAAGACAAAGTGAACGCGAGTAGTTCGAAACAGCAGTTTCAAGGTTACTTTTTCCTGCGGAAGCAATGATATTTCTCAGAAAACTTTGTACTTTTGTACATTTATGAAAAATAATTGCCCACAATTAAATCTTTTTTAGGCTTTCTGGGTCTTAATGGTAAATGCACCTACAAAGAAGCTGTAAAATGAATAAAGGTAAAAATGTAACTCAAGAAGATCTCGCAGAGGTGTTCAAGGCAGAACGACCACGGCTGCTTAGGTACGCCTGTTATAGGCTCAGCAGTGAAGCCGATGCAGAGGACGTACTACAGGAGACGTTTCTGAAGTTGCATTCACGATTACAGGATTCTGAAGGACAAGAAATCCATAACATGCAGAGTTACCTCTTCCGTACGTTGACAAACATCTGCACCAAATGGCAAACAAACAACAGCCGAATCAAGACTGTCCCTTTGGATATAAAAGCAGATATGGCTGACTCGCCAACTGAAACCAGAAACGACGATGACTACAGACGCATAGCCAGATTGCTAAAAGAGATTCCCGAAGAGCAGGCCGAAGTCATCCGCCTTCGCATTTACGGCGATAACAGTTTTATGCAGATAGCAGAAATCCTCTCACTACCGCTCCCGACGGTGAAATCCCGCTTTCTTTATGGGCTGGAGAAAATCCGCAGGGGAATGAAACAAACAAATGTTAAATCGCAAAAGGGTATGATATTATGAATTGCAAGGAATTCAGGGAAAAGGTAGCCGACCTTTTCGACAAGACCATAGACATGCAGACTGAACGCGAATGCAAGGAGCACATGGACCATTGCCCAGATTGTAAAGATTATTACAACGAGCTGCAAGAAACCTACGCCCTGCTTCAGCCTGAAACAAATGAAAAAGTGAAGGCAGAAAAGCCTATGATGGAAGCGACTGCAAAATCTTCATTCTTTAAAGTTGCCTCCATCTTCATCGCCGCAATTTTCCTAACAGGACTTTCCTTTGCTGCTGGCCTGTCCTATGCTACTTACCGTTTTCATGCACCTAAGCAAGAGACAAAAAGCCAAGAGTTTGCCAACGAGAAAATGCTTGAACTTACCGATAACGGAGAGCGAATTATCATAACCTGGCTCAAGGGGACGTGGATTGAGGGAGACTTCGGCGGCTACATCGAGGCAGACCCAATAGAGCATTCCCCAGCCTTACCGCTCTACGGAGAATACAGAGCCACCATACTACTGAATGGCAAAAGGATCAATCTTGACAACTTGCCAGACCTGCCTGCATCGGCAGTTAATAAAATGGAGATCCGCTTTGCTGCTGGTAGAATCGTCAACCTTATAACCACACCTGTGGAGATTCCTTATACAAACGATCACTACGGAGAATGAAAAGGCTGATGAAAACAAAGTGACTTACCTATATTAATTAGCACCATAAACTTATGAAACATCTCATCTTTCCGATGAGGGCCGCAACCCTCATCCTGCTACTGCTATGCCCGTTCGTTGGCAAAGCGCAGTCTAAAGCCAACTGGCTCTGGCCCGTCAAGGGACAGAAGGCAGGACAAGGCATCCTCTACCGTCCGCAGGACAAGATTGGGGATGAACTGAACTTTGGAAACCTCTTTATTACCGCTCCCGAGGGGACGGAGATTATCTGCCCCGATGATGCTGTGGTGGAGAACTATGGTTATGATTACAGTTTTTCACTATATACATCATCATCTTTTGGTTATCACGATAAACCCTACGATAAAGTGATTGCTGAGTATCAGGATGAGTTCCGCAAAAAAGGATGGGACATTCGCTGCTTCACCATCTCTATTGGGCTTAAGATTGGAAAGAAAAAACTCTGGATTGACGGTCTGCGACGCGACAAAGCTATCCCCACAGGCACACGCCTAAAACGTGGCGATGTGCTTGGCACCATGCGCTATAGCTACCATGTTATCGAAGAACCAAGCATACGTCTGGGCATTTCAAACGATCCGGATGGAGGCGACCCCATGACACCCTTTGGCTTGCGCTCTACCTTCCGCAGGTACGAGCCGATACCAACAAAATTCCATCTGACACACGACGAAGCGGTAGCAGACTATAAACAGTTGGCAAGCAGCGTGAAAGAGATTTACCCTTCACTAGAAGATCTGCTGACCGAGCAGGAGTACGATAGTTTTGTCAGCAAACAACTGAAACGCATCCCATCCGACGGTATCGCACTGAAGGATTTCGCAAATATCATTTGTGATTACAACAGAGTCATACACGACTCGCACCTCGATGTCAGTTGCCCTGTGCCCGACAACCCAGAGGACAAAAAGAAAGGTCTGGAGTATTATTATTCACCCCTCATGGTTGGGCATATCGCTAAAGGTGACGCATCTGATTATGCCTGTGTGGTATTGCTTGCTGCTGATGGAATCCATTCCAACTATGTAGGAAAGCACATTGCCCGCATCGATGGGAGACCTGTCAGTGAACTGCGCATTAACGCACTACGTGGCTTGACGCTCTACGATGCTGGTGTGACTTCTGTAGTAGATGAGGCTCTCTTTTACCAAGGAAAAATCATCTATACATTCAAGAAGGAAGACCAGCCTGCCAAAAAGACCATAGTATATGAATTCGAGGACGGAGAACGGGTGGAACTTTCCATGATAGACTGCTTCCGAGGCAGCGATGCCGACAGGAAGAAGTGGTTTCGTCGCAACAACATCAATCGCCACAAGGACAGCCCCATAGGCATCCGCCAGTTGAACGACAGCGTTCTTTACATTGGTCTCAGCACCTTCGAACTCAGCCAAGTGGATTGCGACAGCATTGTAGAAGCCATTCATGCAGCAGAACGCAACAAGGTACCCAACCTTATCTTCGATGTACGCAACAATTACGGAGGACACGGCGATGTATTGGCTCGTATCACTCGCGCCCTAATGGGAAGAACGCCAGACAGTCCGCATAAAGGTTATCTGAAAGTTAATGCTGCCGCTTTCAACAGTCCCACCCTAAACTGGATTGCTGGCGACACCATCTTCGGCGACTTCAAACCTATTGAAGGACGGAAAGGGCTTTACCAAATGCCCAACGAAGAAGAGAACGAGACTCCCTCCATTGACTCTTTGGGCTATAATGGTCGTCTTTATGTACTCATCGACAGCCATTCCGCCTCTGCCTCCGCCTTTTTGGCAGGTACAGTGAAACGTAGCTACCGAGGCTATATTGTAGGCAGAGAAACTATGAGCGCTTACCATTGCGAGACCTGTGTAAAATTTGCCAACATTCGACTCGCCAATAGTCAATTCACAGCCAAAATCCCCATGATGCGCATCGTCTTCGATGAGACCGTTAACGACCGCCTGCCCGCCCTTCGTGGTGTGATGCCCGACTGCGACATTCCGCTTAGCGAGGAAGAGTTCCACTACGATGGTGACTACATTCTGGACCGTACCCTCCAACTTATTTCAGACGGCACATACATTGAGATTCCCACCCCTGCCTCCAGCGCAAGGTGGAAATCTCTCCCCATAGCCCTGATTGTCATTGCCACAATCATTCTCGTGGTTATTATTCTGTTTCTATATCAGCGAAAGAAACAGTGATGCGTACATGCAAAACGATAACGGGAACAAAAAAAAAAAGGACTGACAGTTATCTGCTGCAGCCCTCTTTCTGTATCCTCGGTATGATGGATATTCGTAATTTAGAAGCCTGGGCCTCCGAAACCACCTCGACCGCCGCCAAAGCCGCCGCCGAAGCCGCCGCCGGAGCCGCCACGACCTCCACCAAAGCCACCTTGACCACGCTGCTGACTGTCACCCTGTCCACGCTGTCCACGCTGACCACGCTGAGGAGTCAACACCTTGAGTACCTGCTGGGGAGTAAGTATCTTAGCAAATTCCTCGCTGTACTTCTTCTGAATCTCCAAACGCTTCTGCAGGGTGGCTATCTGCTCTTCCTGACGTGTAAACTGCTCCAGAATCTTGGCATTAGCCTCCTCGTCCGTAAGTTCCTTCTTCTCTTCATCCTTAGCGGAACGCTGACGCATACTACCCTGATTGGTCTGGAACATCTCTGCCTGATAAGCCTTGTAAATTGTCAGGAACGACTCCTTGGCTTCATCCTTTAGCTTGAAATCCTTAGCTGTACGTTCAGCTACACGCTGAATCATCTCTGCACGCTGCGTAGCGCGTTCTTCTTCGCTACGCTGTCCCTGTTGTGCACTTACATTTCCCATAACGAGAAACGTAAAGGCGGAAACGATAAAAAACCTTTTCATTTTGCTGTAAATTATATTACGTTGTTCTATTTTTGTCTCACTACACCTTTGACGAGACAAAAAGGAAAAGGTTTAACGGACGGTAATATGAAAACAGGATTGCTTGCGTTCGTGCTTGACATAACAGCGGCCCTGCTGACGCAAATCTCGCAACACCTCTGCCAAAACAGGTTTCAGGATGGCATCCGAGACAGTCTCACACGGGGAGCCGTCGGCAGGACGGACTGGGTCGTAAAACACATACTTGATATCGAACGTAGTACCAAACCTATGACAGCTCTGCTCCGTAGCATTCCCGTTGTAACGACGAAGGCGGGCAACATCATCCTCAGTACGCAAGACACTGGATACAATGATGCGATGCATGGGGATATCCTTCACGTATAAACTGTCAAGAAAATTCTTCCCTATCTGCTGCAACAGTAGTGAAGCACGCGGAACCAAATAAGGAATACTCTGCCTCATAGACCTGTCTATACAATAATAAGGATTTGCTCCCACATATACCAAGTCCTGCTTTCGCCTTTCGGCTGCCTGCCTGTTCTGAACGGGCTTCACTCCCCAACGCCGGGCTGCGATAATCTGCGTATCCTGAACATCAGGGAAGCAATCCTCGTAAGAATGAACGCCAAGAACACGATGACGAGAACCATGAGCCACAGCGACAGGCACAGGCACCGCGACGGGCTGTTCTTCCACAACTTCCGCTACGCTGTCTGGAACACACTCGGCATAAGGCTGCGTGACACTCGGATTACACAGCCTGACCACTCCAAGCACAGCCACCGTGCCTCCGCAGAGGCCGTAAAATATCTTTTTCTTAAGTCTTCTCATATTTTTCGACAACAAAATTACACAAAAAAGCGGAAATGTCAAAATAGATATGTAATTTTGCACCAAATTAAAAAAAATAATGATAGAAAAGCATATTGTAATAGAGGACATAGACCCCGTAATTCTATATGGCGTTGGCAATTCCAACATACAGATGGTAAAGGCCCTCTACCCCAAACTTCGCATAGCTGCAAGGGGAAATGTAGTACATGTAATGGGCGACGAACTGGAGATGTGCGCCTTCGAAGAGAACTTAGAGAAGTTGCAAAAGCACATACTCAAGTACAACAGTCTGACGGAAGAAGAAATCCTGCAGATCCTGAAAGGCGAGAAGACTAACCGCGAAGGCATAGAAGGTGTCATCGTGTACAGCGTAACAGGCAAGCCCATTACCGCAAGAAGCGAGAACCAGCAGCAACTGGTAAAAGCCTTTTACAAAGACGACATGGTATTCACCGTAGGTCCTGCAGGTTCCGGAAAGACTTATACCAGTATAGCACTGGCCGTAAGAGCCCTGAAAAACAAGGAGATTAGAAAGATTATCCTTTCGCGCCCAGCCGTAGAAGCCGGAGAGAAGCTGGGATTCCTTCCCGGTGACATGAAGGAAAAAATTGACCCCTATCTGCAACCTCTCTACGATGCGCTGGAAGACATGATTCCTACGCAAAAGCTGCGCGAGATGATGGATCAAAACATTATCCAGATAGCCCCTTTGGCCTTTATGCGCGGTAGAACCCTAAGTGACGCCGTAGTAATTCTGGACGAGGCCCAGAACACTACCAATGCGCAGATAAAGATGTTCCTGACACGTATGGGCACAAACACCAAGATGATTATCACTGGTGACATGACACAGATAGACCTTCCCCATGGCGTCAGAAGCGGACTGCGCGAAGCGAGCAAAATCCTGAAAGGAATAAAGGGCATCAGCTTCATAGAAATGAACGAGAAGGATATCGTAAGGCACAAACTGGTGACGCGTATCGTAAATGCATACAACAAATACGAAGCGGAGATAGAGCGGGGAAAAGAATATACAGAGGAAAAGAACAACAAACAAGATAAATAAAAAAAGATATGAAAGCATTAACAAGAACTGACTTCAACCTGCCCGGACAGGTGAGTGTATATCATGGTAAGGTCAGAGATGTTTATAACATCAACGACGACCTGATGGTAATGGTAGCGACTGACCGTATCTCAGCCTTTGACGTAATCCTTCCCAAGGGAATTCCCTTCAAGGGACAGGTGCTGAACCAGATTGCTGCCAGCTTCCTGGACGCTACAGCTGACATCGTTCCCAACTGGAAGCTTGCTACTCCCGACCCCATGGTTACCGTTGGCCTGAAGGCTGAGGGCTTCCGCGTGGAGATGATTATCCGCGGTTACCTGACAGGTAGCGCTTGGCGCGAATACAAGAACGGATGTCGTGAGCTGTGCGGCGTAAAGCTGCCTGAGGGCATGCGCGAGAACGAGAAGTTCCCAGAGCCTATCATCACCCCCACCACCAAGGCTGACGAAGGTCACGACGAGAACATCTCTGCCGAGGAAATCATCAAGCAGGGCCTGGTAAGCAAAGAGGATTGGGAAACTATGGTCAAGTACACCCGTGCACTCTTCAAGCGTGGTAGCGAGATAGCAGCCAGCAAGGGCCTTATCCTAGTTGACACAAAGTATGAGTTTGGCAAGCGCGACGGCAAGGTTATCCTGATAGACGAGATTCACACTCCCGACAGCAGCCGTTACTTCTATGCCGACGGATACGAAGAGAAGTTTGCCAAGGGTGAACCTCAGAAGCAGTTGAGCAAGGAGTTCGTTCGCCAGTGGCTGATCGAGCACAACTTCATGAACCAGCCCGGTCAGGTGATGCCAGAGATTACTGACGAATATGCACAGAGCGTAGCAGACCGCTACATCGAACTTTACGAGCACATTGTAGGTGAGAAGTTCGTTCCCGCTACAACAGAAGGCGACATAGCCGCACGTATTGAGAAGAACGTGACCGAATGGCTTACCAACAGGAAATAATTACCCCTTATAATAAGGAAGAAAGAAAAGGCGCGCAGGTGGAGAAGATGTTTGACAACATCGCCTCCGCCTACGATCGTCTGAACCACACTCTCTCGCTGGGCATTGACCGACTGTGGAGAAACAAGGCCATCGACTCGCTAAAACCCTTTTCGCCACAAAACATACTGGACATAGCAACAGGCACTGGCGACTTTGCCATACTGGCAGCTAAACGTCTGAAGCCTAAACATGTTATCGGTGCCGACATCAGCCTGGAGATGATGGAGATTGCCGCCCACAAAGTCAACCAGCAGGTACTGGAACGCGTAATCTCATTCCAGCGCGAGGACTGCATGAACCTCACGTTTGCAGACGACACGTTCGACGCCGTAACAGTTGCATACGGTGCACGCAATTTCGAGAGCCTGGACAAAGGGCTAAGGGAAATCCTGCGTGTGCTGCGCCCTGGAGGCCATCTGCTGATACTGGAACTGGCTTCTCCCAAATCATCACCCATGAAGGAATTGTTCTGGCTGTACTCACATTTGGTCATACCTTTCGTGGGATGGATTTTCAGTAGAGACGTAAAGGCATACAACTACCTGACCGACTCCGTAAACGCTTTTCCGCAAGGGGAAGTAATGGAAAGAATCCTGAGAAAGAACGGATACCGCCAAGTCACCTGGAAACGTTTCACGTTCGGCATTTGCACCATGTACGTGGGGAAAAAGTGAAGAATGAAGAGTGAAGAATGAAGAATGAAAGTCACCAACAGTAAATAGCAAACAGTAAACCATCTTTCAATTTTCAACTTTCAACTTAATAAGTTCAATGGATAAATACGGAATCATAGGTAACCCTTTGGGGCATAGTTTTAGCAGAGGTTTCTTTACGGAGAAATTTGCTAAAGAAGATATTGATGCACAGTACCTCAACTTTCAGATTCCTGAAATCGGGAAACTCCCAGACATCCTTCGGGAAAACCCAGAGCTGAGAGGTATCAATGTCACGATTCCCTATAAGACGGAAGTTATCCAATACCTGGACGAACTAAGCGATGAGGCACGAGAAATCGGTGCTGTCAACGTAGTTCAGATCCGTAACGGTCACCTGAAAGGTTTCAACAGCGACATCATTGGTTTCACGAAGAGTATCCAACCGCTACTGAAGCCTCATCACCGCAAAGCGTTGATATTAGGAACAGGAGGTGCCAGCAAAGCCATACGCGTAGGACTTACACGTCTGGGACTGGAATGGAAATACGTAAGCAGAAGTCCACGGGAAGGCATGTTTACCTACGACGACCTTACAGCAGATATTCTGAGAGAATATGAAGTGATTGTCAACTGCAGTCCTGTAGGAATGTTTCCCAAAGTGGACGAATGTCCTGCCATACCCTACGAATACCTGACGCCAGACAATCTGTTATATGATCTGGTTTACAATCCCGAAACAACGCTCTTTATGAAAAAAGGAGCGCTCCAAGGTGCTATTGTCAAGAATGGCTTGGAGATGCTCCACCTACAAGCTATTGCCAGCTGGGAGTTCTGGAACGAATAGGCCTCCCCTGTCAGAAGTGAAACTTTATTTCAAATCCACATCGGAAGGGTTTGTTCATCTGTGAGTAACCCCTATTCATGCTCTGGACATAAAGCGTACGGCAACGGCTGTTATAAATGTTTGCAGCCCATACGGCAAATTCCATATTTTTACGCAAAAAAGTAACTCTCGCATTAAGGGCTGTATAGAACGGCTCGCTGACCAGATTATCCTCCGTCCAATAAATCTTTCCCATTCCATGCCAATTGGAACTGATGACCATTCTGTCCAAAAGCTGACGGTTCAGAATTGTTGGCAATGGAATAGCAAGACTGGCTCCCAAATCAACAGAATGCTGAGGAGTAAAAGGAACGTAATTCCCCTCATACGACACACCAGAAGAAAGCTCGTGCTCCACAAACGTAGCATGCGTATAGCCATAGGTGGCATGAGCCTGCAAACAGTCAGTAATCTGTGAACGGAGAGAAAACTCGCCTCCATAAGACCTGCTACGGCCCGCATTAACCATAACCTCATTTATGCCAAATAAAGTAATCTGAGGTATCTGCTGATCCTGTAAATTTGTCAAGAAAAGGGAAGCATCAAGACATAGTCTGTTGTTTACAAGTTGAAGGTGCGAACCCACCTCATAATTCCATACGTATTCCGGTCTGTAAAGCTGCGGTGCATCACCAAGCACAAGACAGTTATATCCTCCGCTCCTGGAACCACGCGATACCGTTCCGTACACATTACCCTTAGGGAAAGAATACTGCAAGGAAGCACGGGGAATCAGTTGCCACCAGTCGGCACACACCTTTCCATCCGACTGGTTGGAATAAGAAAACCCAGCATACTCATATTCCGCCCGAATACCCAAAGTCATATCCAATCCCTTGGCATTAAAGACATCTCGCAATGCGCTCTGATGATACAGGGCAGCATTCTTTCTCGGAGTATCATATTGTGCTACGTCATCAACACATGTATGCAACCATTGACCGTTGAAGCAGACACCTGTAATCCAGTCCCAATGACGCCATGCGGCAGGTTGACTTTTGAGAACAATTTCCTCACTAAGGATATGGCTATGCTGCTGTTGCAGAAACGTACCAAGGCTAAGACATGTAAAGTCCTTATCCATATTCAAGTCGTCATTAAGCAACTGGAAAGCAAGCACATTACGCAACGTAACCTTGGACCAATTGCGTTCAGCCTTTACCCCCACATTAAACAGATGACGAAGATAAGTGTTATCGTCATTACTGGTGATACGACCCATTTCTTGAGACAACTGTTCCTTAAACAAATCATCATCAGGAACACTCTCTAAATAAAAGGGAAAAGCATCCTGTGAACAAAGCTCATAATTAGCAAGGAAATCGACACTCGCCACATCATTAGGCCGATACAGTAGCCTTGCATGTGCACGTAGGGAACGATCTGCATCTGCCTTCAGACCAGAGACACTATGATTAAAAAACTGGCCTTCCGATCTGTATGCCACGCCTGCCGCAAGACCAAGCTTCTCAGAGAAACGCTGATAATGGGAGACACTCGTATAATGACTATAGTGGTTGGCCATGGAGCGCTCTATCACCGTTCCTTGATAATCGATGGGATTCTTGGTTGTAATACGAATCAATCCAGCCATGGTATTTCTTCCGTATAGCATATTCTGTGGGCCTCGCAAAACCTCTATCCGTTCCATCTCTCCGATTTTAGACCGAAAAGAACTCTTCTCGAGCCACGGCATATCATCGACATACATGCCGACAGCCGGCGTATTGGCGCAACTTCCCACACCTCGCAGATAAATGGCCGTATTCTGTGCACTACCGCACGAGGTAACAAAAAGGTTAGGAACAATGGTTGCGATATCGCCGATGTCATGAATACCACGTTCCCTAATGTCTTTTGCATCAAAGCTCATCGAGGACACATCTTGAGCGTCCTGAGAGTAAAGGCTCTGAAAGAAAAGAAAAGCAATTATAAAATGAGCTATTCTCATTTTTGTTCTTGATTTGTTTTACAGCTGCAAAGATAAGGACATTTTGCTTATTATCCAATCCCCTGCCAGAAGGAATTACACGCCAGCGTACTAAAAAACAATAATTATTCCATGTACAAGCAGAGGGAATTTGCGTATATAAGATAATTGTATTATCTTTGCACGGCAATAACAAACCTATTATAATGAGCAATCAACGATACATGATGCGCGGCGTAAGCGCTGCCAAAGAAGATGTTCACAATGCAATAAAGAACATAGATAAAGGTATTTTCCCTCAAGCATTCTGCAAGATCATACCCGACATATTAGGCGGAGACCCTGAGTATTGCAATATCATGCATGCAGACGGTGCCGGAACAAAATCAAGTCTGGCCTATATGTACTGGAAAGAAACAGGAGATATCAGCGTATGGAAAGGCATCGCACAGGATGCACTGATTATGAATACAGACGACCTACTCTGTGTAGGTGCCGTTGACAATATTCTGGTAAGCAGCACCATCGGACGCAACAAGATGCTAATTCCCGGAGAAGTCATTTCTGCCATCATAAACGGTACAGACGAACTATTGCAGCAGATGCGTGATATGGGTATCGGCATCTACGCCACAGGTGGCGAAACGGCAGATGTAGGCGACTTGGTTCGCACCATCATTGTTGACAGTACCGTTACCTGCCGAATGAAACGCAGCGATGTCATAAACAATGCCAACATCCGCCCAGGTGATGTTATCGTAGGTCTCTCATCATGCGGTCAGGCAACATACGAAACAGAATACAATGGTGGTATGGGCAGCAACGGACTGACCAGCGCACGCCACGATGTATTCAGCAAATATCTGGCTGAGAAATACCCAGAGAGTTATGACAAGGCTGTACCAGAGGAACTGGTTTACAGCGGTTCATACAAACTGACAGACAAGGTGGAAGGTTCGCCCATCAACGCAGGCAAACTGGTTCTCTCCCCCACCCGCACCTATGCTCCTGTAGTGAAGAAACTGTTGGATGAGCTTCGTCCCAAGATTCATGGTATGGTTCACTGTACAGGCGGTGCACAGACCAAAGTACTGCACTTTGTAGGTGACAACTGCCGTGTTATCAAGGACAATATGTTCCCAGTACCTCCCCTGTTCAAAGCAATCATAAAGGAAAGCGGAACAGATTATGCAGAAGCATACAAGGTATTCAATATGGGACACCGTCTGGAGGTTTATCTTTCACCCGAAGATGCAGAGAAGGTTATAGAGATCAGCAAGAGCTTCAATATCGACGCTCAGATTATCGGCCATATCGAGGAGGGCAAGAAGAGTCTCCTCATCAAGAGCGAGTTTGGAGAATTTGAATACTAAGCATGGCAGAAAATAGTTTATTAAATCGACTGGAAGGCTTGGTTTCCCGCTACGAGGAAGTGAGCACACTTATTACGGACCCTTCAGTAATTGCCGATCAGAAGCGATACGTGAAGTTGACCAAGGAATATAAGGACCTTGGGAAAATTGTTGCTGCCAGAAAAGAATATATCGGCTGTCTGCAAAACATAGAGGACGCCAAAGAAATGCTTGCCATAGAGGAAGACGCAGACACGAAAGAGATGCTGCGCGAGGAAATGGCAGAAAGCGAGAAAAGAATCCCCACCTTGGAAGAAGAGATAAAGTTGCTTCTTATTCCTGCCGACCCAGAGGACGACAAGAACGTCATAATGGAAATCCGTGGTGGAACAGGTGGCGACGAAGCTGCTCTGTTTGCCGGAGACCTCTTCCGTATGTACAGTAAATACATAGAACTGAAAGGTTGGAAGATGGCTGTCAGCAGTTTCTCGGAAGGTGCTGTCGGCGGATTCAAGGAAATTATCTTCAGTGTAACAGGGGAAGGCGTCTATGGAATCCTGAAATATGAGTCTGGCGTTCACCGTGTACAACGTGTTCCTGCCACAGAGACTCAGGGCCGCGTCCATACCAGTGCAGCAACCGTTGCAGTGTTACCCGAAGCAGAGGAGTTTGATGTGGAAATAAATGAGGGTGCCATCAAGTGGGATACCTTCCGAAGCAGTGGTGCCGGTGGTCAGAATGTGAACAAGGTGGAATCCGGTGTTCGTGCACGCTACATGTGGCGCAACCCCTTCACCAACGAGGATGAAGAAATTCTAGTGGAGTGTACCGAAACACGTGACCAGCCCAAGAACAAGGAACGTGCTCTCGCGCGCCTGCGCACATTTATATATGATAAGGAACA
>JAEEGL015996509.1_pt1 | contig 13976 bp, 4 predicted proteins | sample 9134231 | NCBI WGS metagenome assembly JAEEGL01 (sample SAMN16246548, study PRJNA631951) | gut metagenome | biome: gut microbiome; feature: rumen; material: fiber-attached | host: Bos | place: Iran: Karaj | collected 2018-10
ACTTCACCCTGATGGTCAAGGACCAGAAAGACAAACTGCGCGTCTCCTTCATGGGTATGAAGACCGAGGAACGTGTCATCGGCAACCAGAAGGTGTTCAACATCAAGATGAAGGACAACACCAAAGTCATGACCGAGGTGCAGGTCACCGCCAAAAAGAAGACCCAAAGCGGTGGTCTGAGCATCCCCGTGCGTGAGTTAGCCGGTGCTACCCAGACTTTCAACATGGACGAGATGGAAGGTATGGCCTTCGAATCCGTCGATCAGGCCCTGCAAGGTCAGATTGCCGGTCTCGATATCATCCAGAACTCCGGTAACCTCGGTTCCGGTACCACCATGCGACTCCGCGGTATCTCCACCCTTAACGGTGACAAGCAGCCGCTTATCGTTGTCAACGACCACATCTTCGACCTCCCCGAAGGCAAGGAGAACGAGAATTTCTCCGACTATGATACCACCGAGCAGTTCTCTACGCTGCTGAATGTGAACCCCGAAGACATCCTGAGCATCGAAGTCCTCAAGGACGGTGCCTCTGCCAAATGGGGAGCCCGCGGTGCCAACGGTGTCATCGAGATCAAGATGCGCCGTGGTCATCGTGGTCCCACCAACATCACCTTCTCCTACCGCTTCAACGGAACTTGGCAGGGTGACGGCTACAAGATGCTGGATGGTGACGGATACACGATGATGCTGAAGGAGGCATACTACAACCCGCGCCTCCAGTCGCTGCCGGTTTCCGGCGTAGGTGCCATCCCCGAGTTGGACTACAACCGCGACTTTCCCGCCATCTACTACAACTACAACCAGAACACTGATTGGGTAGATGAAGTGAAGAAGTTCGGTCAAGAACACAAAACCTACATGACCATCTCTGGCGGTGGTGACAAAGCTCAGTTCCGTGTGTCTGCCGGTTATGACCACTCCACCGGTTCTATCATCGGCCAGAAGTTCAACCGCTTCACCACCAATACAGCGTTAGACTACGATGTCAGCGATCGTATCAAGTTCAGCTCCACCCTCAGTCTGGCTTTCACCGATAACAAGCAGAACGCCAAGAACATCCTCGGTAGCGCTTATCAAACCATGCCGAACATGGCCGTCATGCAGCATGATATCTACGGTAATGAGACGGGCGACTATTTCACCATGCTGGAGCCTGCCCACACCGCCAGCATGGCCAACGACGGTTTCAAGACCAGCTACTACCTGATGGATATGTATGCCAACGGCAACCCCGTGGCATGGGCTTACAAGGCGTGGAACAAGAAGAAGCAGTACAACTTGAATCCCCAATTCCAGATTGAGTACAAGCTCCTCGGCAAGGACGATGAGCACACCCAGTTGAACTATAAGGGCGATGTCTGGATGGGTATTTACAACACCACCCAGGACTCCTACATTCCCGCCGAGTTACGTAGCACCATGAATTGGCAATATGGCGACACAAACAAATTGTCTGATGATGTGGGTAAGAACTACCGTAACGAAGTCAGCAATTACGAGGAGAAAGTATTTGATTTCACTACCCGCCACGAGCTGGCCTTCTACCCCCACTTCAAGAATACCGACCACAGCGTCAGCCTTCTGTTGCAGGCTGAGCTCTATTCCCGCACGAAGAATACGCAGGGCACTGGTATGTGGAACGTGCCAACCGGCATTACCGACCCCACGGTGGAAGCCCTGATTACCGATGCCTACGCCTACCACGAAGAAGAACGTAAGGTATCCTTCTTCCTGCGCGGTCACTATTCCTATAAGAGTAAATATAACCTCGACTTCTCCCTCCGTTCCGACGGTAGCTCACGCTTCGGCGAGGAACACCGCTTCGGTCTCTTCCCTTGGATTGGTCTTCGCTACAACGTTATCGATGAGCCCTTCATGAAATGGTCCAAGAGGTGGCTGAGCATGTTGGCCGTCCGCGCTTCCTGGAGTGTCACGGGTAACATGGTAGCCGGAGCCTTCGACCAGTACAACAGCTACGGTCAGACGAGCTACAACTACAACGGCCACAGCGTCATGCGCCCCAGCAACCTGTCCCTGAAGCAACTTCAATGGGAGAACGTTCGCAAGATGAACCTCGGTTTCAACATCGGTCTGTTGAACGACCTGTTCAACTTTGAAATCGATATCTACGACCACCTCACCACCGATATGGTTTTGGAAGGCAAGCCCATCTCCAGTGCCAACGGTTTCAGTTCTCTGGCCAAGGTCAACGGCGGCGAGATGCGCAACTACGGTTGGGAATTGAACTTCTCCACCGGTTGGTTTGCCAAGGTTGGCAAATTCCAGATGAAGCTGCGTGCCAACGTAGCCCAGAACTTCAACGTGTTCAAGGAAATCGATCCGCTCATCGCATACGACATGAACACAAAGGAGACCGACCAACCCGGTTACATCAATGGCAAATATGATCTGAGCTACCACCAGCGCGTGCAGGTCAACAACGCTTTGGGATCCATCTACGGTCTGAAATACAAAGGCGTCTATCGCTACGACTACGACCACAACGGCTACACCATGACCTCCATCAGCAACTACGGCTATGCCGAAGTTGACCAGAACGGTGTCAGTTGGAAGGAAGCCCAGCAAGCCGGCATCCAGTGGGGTATCGGTACGGGTTACGACAAACACGGCAACCCCATCAACACCGCAGCCGCTGCTGCCCGCCGTGGCGAAGCCAATGCCACCTGCCCGATCGCCTACGATGCCAACGGCAACATGGTGACTGACCAGAACGGAAACCCCATGCAGATGTACTACTGCTACAACGAGAGCTACTCCCGCAAGTTCGAAGGCGGTGATGCCATCTACGAGGACATCAACCACGACGGACAGATTGACCACTACGACATGGTCTATCTGGGCAACTCCAACCCCAAATGCAATGGTGGTTTCGGTTTCACCCTGAAATATGGCCGTTTCCAGCTCATGACCGGTTTCAATTTCCGTATCGGCCATCAGATTATCAATATGGCACGCCGCGACCTGGAAAGCATGGTCAGCAACCAGAACCAGAGCTATGCCACTACTTGGCGCTGGCGTAAGAACGGCGACGGTGGCAACGAGGATGTGATTCCACGCGCCATGTCCAACCGTTTCGGCTTGACCTACAATGCCCTGCCTTCCGACCGCTACGTCGAGAACGGCGATTACCTGCGCTTGCAGTATGTACAGCTGAGCTACGACTTCGACCCGAAGAAACTCAAGAAGCTGGGCATCCGCACCCTGAAGCTGTTCGCCTCTGTCAACAACATCTTCTGCTGGAGCAAATACACGGGTATCGATCCTGAGGTGAGCCCCTACCGATGGTATCCGGCCACCGATAAGAACAACACCCCTGTTGCCCGTTCCTTCACCGCAAGTATCAACCTTGGCTTCTAAATACGAACAGATATGAAACGAATTCATTTCATCTACAATATCGTGCTGATGGCCGTCATGGGCATCGGCTTGACCGCCTGCGACGATTATCTGACCATCTACCCGCAGGATCGCATCATCGAAGAGAATTTCTGGGAAGACCGAAACGACTTGGAAGGTGTACGCTACGCTGCTTACACCCAGTTAGGCCAGCAGATTCAGAAGCTGATTATCTGGGGTGACCTGCGCTCTGATGCTTATGTCATCAATCCGCAGAGCAATAGTTCCCAAGGTTCACGTTCGCTCTACACCAAGATTTTGGAAGCCCAATTGGACTCCACCTTGTCCTGCTACCAATGGGGCGGCGTCTATACGGCTATCAACTTCTGCAACAAGGTGCTGCAGAGTGGTGAGGATGTGCTGGCGCGCGATGCCCAGTTCACCCGCACTGAATGGAAACAGATGAGGGCTGAAGTGATTGCCCTGCGCGCCCTCTGCTACTTCTACTTGATTCGTTCCTTTAAGGACATCGCCTATTCCAATCAGATCATCAACTCGGATGCAGAAGTGTTGCAGTTTGCGCCCACCAAACAGTTGGAGGTGCTGAACACCCTGATTAACGACGTGGAATCCATCAAGGGACAGGCCCGTAACCGCTATACCGACAACCGCGACACCAAGGGTTTGATGACTAATACAGCCATCTATGCCCTGCTGGCTGATATGTATCTCTGGCGCAGCGCCCTTCTGGAAGGACGCTCCAACCCGGCTAGCCCCGTTGCTGGAGCCATCAACACCGCCGGCCACGCTGATGCCCAGAAGGTACTGGACTACGGTCAGGCCGCCATCGATGCCTTATTCCTGCAGAACCAGCAGATCAATGCCAGCACAGGCAGCGCCACCGGCCTCACCTACAAGGACTTTGGCTGCGCTGCCTACGTGAACCACGTAGAGCTGATTGCCAACGAGCAAATGAAGGGTAACTACAATGCCAACACCACTGTTCAGGTGCCCAGCTACCAGCAGATTTTCCGCAACGGCAACAGCGTAGAGAGTATGTTTGAATTGCAATTCTCTCAATCTGATTACCGAAAAAATGGCGGCTATGTTACCCATTTCTGGGGACAAAGCAGTGGCACCCATTTAGGAGCCAACAATACAGCCTTCCTCATTGCTGAAGGGAACAGTACGGATAAATTCAACAAAGACTGCCGCACCTGGTACAGTTGCAACAACAACTTCTCCGGTACAAGTAGTACTTCCAGCAGTTCACCCTACTACAATTTTAAATGGAGCCAATCTATTTTTGCGAAGGCTGGGGACAACGTTCTCCCGAAAACCACGTGGTCAGAGGCCTCTGAAGTCGATTACAAGAACTGGATCTTCTATCGCCTGACGGATGTCCTCCTCATGATGGCTGAAGCACATGCCGTCCTAAGCACAGCTGACGATGATACCCACATCCAGGCCGCCCGCGCTATCATCGACGCCGTACACAAGCGTTCGCATATAGATCAAGATGCCACCTCTGCCCGCCTCACCAAGGATTCCGACAAGTCTCGTGACAGGCTGTTGGAATTGGTGATGGACGAGCGATTGCTGGAATTGGCTGGCGAGGGCAAACGCTGGTTCGACCTCGTCCGCTATGCCGAGCGCATCGGCGGCGGCACTTCTCCCGACCCGCGCGAGCCTGAAATCCTGGATGGCAGCGTTGGTTTGGAGAAGATGATCGACCTTTTCATGGCCCAAGGCAACTCGGCCTTTGTGAGCACCTGGAAGAGCCGCATGAAGAACCGCTGGGGACTCTACTCTCCCATTCACTACGTGGAACAGCAGGCCAATGGCAAAGTTTCCGCAGGCGTCTATCGCTTCCCGCAGAATCCTGTATGGAACCGCGACCAATCATGGTAACCTAAAAACGAACAAAAACATACCATTATGAAATACTATAATCATATCCAACGTTTCACCTTCCTGATCATGCTGGCTGTCAGCGGCGGGTGGTTGATGTCTTGTAACGAGGAGGTTGACATGAGCGACCGCTACACCTTCACCGACGAGACCGTGCTCAGCTACTTGCAGAAAGATCTGGAAAGAGATGACAACAAGCGCGTCGGCATCCCCTACGACAGCCGCTTCAACGAGTATGTGAAGCTTCTCGGCGAGGTTCCCATCAGCGACTACTCCTCAGCTACCGTGGCACAACTGCTGTCGGCACGCGGACACTACACAGTTTTCGCGCCCGACAACAAGGCCATCGCCGACTATCTACAGGATTTGAAGGACAAAGGCGTGATTACTGAAGCCTCCTGGGATGGATTCAACGACCTCCCCAACGGTGCAGCGGTGCTCGACTCCATCCGCAAGGTAATTGTCTATAATAGCATTATCGACTGCAACGAGGAGGAAGCCTATAACTTAGGTACCTTCCCAAAGATATCATCAACGAACCCCAAAAAATCCGAAGACTTCGAGCGTCCCAACCTGAACGATCGCAAGCTCTACTGGACGTATGACCTGAGCACGGACGACTATGACTCCCGATACCAATATATCAATGGCAAGGCTCTCATCGACCTGAGCCTCCGCGATCTGGAAGCCATCAACGGCCGCATCCATGGTATCCACGGTATCATCGCGCCCAGCAACGAGACCATGCGAGACCTCTTCGACAAGTGGGTTACCGAGCGTAGCGGACAGTTCACCATCTTCGCCCGTCTGCTCCGCGACTGCGGCCTGTTCGGCACCTTGAGCAAAACGCAAGACGAAGATTGGGAAAAAGCTTTCAAACAAAATGAGGTTACAGATTTAGGCAAGCACCCCTCCTTCGGCGAATACGGCCATGTGCCCGAACACCGTAAGTACGGTTTCACCATCTTTGCCGAGCCCGATGACCTGTGGCTCACGGAACTGGCCAGTGTAGGCATCACCAAGGATAAGGATGATGTCACCACTGACGATGTCAAGCAGTACCTGCTGGCCAAGAACGTCTATACCGACGCTACTACAGGCACCGATTATTCAAACGAAAACAACATCGTGAACCGCTTCGTCACCTACCACGTCCTGCCCGAAGCCATCAGTTCCGGAAAGTTGGTAATCCATTACAACGAAATGGGACACAAATACGATGAGAAAAAAACTCGGAGTATCCCCGTTTATGACTATTACACCACGATGGGCAGGCGCCGCCTGCTGAAGATCTACCAACCCGGAAAGGAAACCGCTGAGGATGGTATCTACTTAAACCGCTTCCCCGTGCTGCGCAACTGGCGCGGGGCTTACTCCTACGAGAATGCCAATATCAATGACTATCAGGAGAGCGGCGATTTCAAAACGGTATCCGGTACTGGTATGAACTATCAGGCATTGGACGGTATGCACGAGAACCGAGGCGTGAAGATTATCACCAGCGAAGAGACTTCCTCTGAAGAGAGTCCTCTGAACGGTTATATCTACGCCATCGACCGTATGCTGGTCTATACCGAGAACGTCCAGAATCAACTGCACAACGAACGCATCCGCATCGACTGCGCCACGATGTTCCCCGAAATGATGAACAACGATTGGCGCCGCCCAATGGGTTACTATCAGGTTCCACGTCGCTGCACACACGGCTGTAAGAACTGCGTAGCCTTCCCCGCCCAACCCGAACGCTCGTACTTCGAGGATTTGTGGATTGAGAAGGGAAGCCAGTTCTACTATCTCCCTGGCTACGCTTGTGGATGGAGCAACTACCAGATGGATGAATACAATGTTGTAGGTAACTACGAGTTCACCATGAAGTTGCCGCCCGTGCCCAAGGACGACATCTATGAACTGCGTTTCGGCGTTAGTGCTGGCTCCAACAACCGCAGTATGTGCCAGGTCTATTTCGGCGAGGATCGCAGCTACCTGCCCGCCGCCGACATTCCTATGGACCTGCGCGTAGGCTTTGTGAACACCCGCTTCTATGGAGGTGCCAGCCAAGTATCTCCCTTCGGCTATAGCACGGCCAATGAATACAAGGCCGATGCCAACAAGACACAGGAGGAGCAGGATGAAATCGACAAGCTCCTGCGCAGCCGTGGCTTCATGAAAGGTCCCCAGTATTTCTTCTACGGAAACAACCCGAGCGAAGACATGCTGGCCCGTCGTCAGGAACACGTGACACGCCGTGTCATGGTACGCCAGCGCATGAGCCCGGACAAGACCTACTACATCAAGTTCAAGAACGTCCTGCAGAACGAGAAACTGGAGTTCTACATGGACTATCTGGAGTTCGTGTCCAAGGAAGTCTATGACAACCCCAACGAGCCCGAGGATATTTGGTAAACCCTAACACTGTACAACGATGAAACGACAGAATATGAAATACTGGTTTTCTGGAATGTTGGGAATGGCCCTCATTGTGGCCGTACCCGCCTGCACCGACGAGCACTTCGATGTGCAAGGGGGCAGTGAGGGAGATCCTCTCAGCAACGCTACCCTCACCCTGTGGCAGCAGTTGGAGTCAAAGCCTGACCTCAGCAAATTCGCCAGCATCGTGGAGCGCACCCCCGTCTTCAAGGACGAGACGCATCCCATCAAGGGCTACACCTTCAAGGATGTGCTCAACAGCAATCAGGTGCTGACGGTGTTCGCGCCCTCCAACGAGGCCTTCACGGATGCTGAAATGATGGAGTATGAGAACCTCCTGGCAACCCGTCCCTATGATGTCTATCTCCGCTTGGTCGGCAACCATATCGCCACCTACAACTACGTAGCCTCCGGAACGGGAGTGGAAGACATCACGATGATCAACAACAAAAAGGCTACGTTCGACCGCGCCAACCACAAATTAAAGGATTTGACGCTGACCCAATACAACATTCCCGCCACCAACGGCACATTGCACACGCTGAATGCACAGTCGTCTTTCGCCTACAACATCTACGAATACCTGCGTAAGCACCGCGACGACTATCCAGAGCTGAACAGATGGTTGACTGCACACGACACCATCCGCTTCAACCCCTCTGCCAGCGCAGAAGCCGGCGCTAATCCTGAAACGGGTGAGCCTATCTACGTCGATAGCGTATATTACCGTGAGAACAGCCTGTACTATGGCAGTTATTACCGTTCCGGAGAAGACTGGGAAATGCTGCACAAGGGTCTCAACGCCAACATGGAGGCAGAAGACAGCCTTTGGGCCTTCGTACTTCCCTCTAATGCCGCATGGCTAGCCATGAAAACCAAGATGGATCCCTGGTACAAGTACGCACCCGAATATCTGGATATGACGCAGTTGGATGGCACAAACAACACCACCTCTGAGACCGAGGCTAAGAAGACGAACATCCGGACGATTCCCGATACCATCTGGAAGGATGCTATCGACATGGACTTGGTGTCTCCCCTGAGCTTCAATATCCGTCGCCAGCCCCGCACATCCACTCATCAGGGCGTTTGGTCGGCTGAGGAATTCCAAGCCACGCAAATGGCCAAGATGTTCAACAACCGCGCCGATACCTTCACGGTGGCTGAGCGCGTGAAGACTACCGAGGATTCCGAGGATGTCAAGTCTCTGCTCTTTGGAACAGGAGAGCCCGTTGAAGTCAGCAACGGCCTCATCTACCCCGTCAACAGCTGGAATTTCTATGACACCTATGGCGCGCAAGACGTGGAAGTAAAAGTGAATGCTTACAACAGCATCTACCAACGTGGACGCTACAACCTCAGCACCGCCGACCAAAAGAATACGAAGGAATACACTTATGTGGGACAATATGAGCAAAAAGCGTTCAACAACGCGACTAGCAAGCTTGCAAAAAAGCACGGTTCCGTGAGTGAAAATTACTTCTACTATATCTGCAAGGACGACGGCGAATCGCAGTCTTCCATCACCCTCAAGCTGAAAGACTGGGAGCGTGATCACCAGATTATGAGTAATATCGATTACGAAATCGGTTTGGTGCTGGTTCCCAACTTCTACCGTTTCGGCACTGACAATTACTATGATCAGGTGTATGGAGAATACAATCCCGATGATCTCCCCATCGAAGAGTATGACCCGGACGGCAGCATCCTGAAGCAGTATTTCCGCACAGACTCCATTCAAGTGGACTTCAGCTGGATTAATCTCAGCGGAAAGGAGCAGAAGACCACCACCAAAGCAGCCAGATTCTTCTGCTGCTACAATGGTGAGAACGTAGATACCGTTTGGGTTCACCACGATAAGGCGACTGAGAACGGCGTCATCAACTTCCCCGCATCCTACAAGAATCTGAGATATGCTTATCCGACCATTACGATTACAGCGCTCAAGAACAATGATACGAAAAAGAGGGGCCACGTCTCCTACTTCGGTATTGACCGCGTCATCTTAAGAGCTAAGAAGGATTAAGCCGAAATGATTATGAACCCATAAACAATCTGAAATCATGAGTAAGAGATTCCATAAATCATTTTCTGAAAAGGCTCTTCGCGCCATGCTGTGCCTGCTGTTCGTAGGGGCTGTGGCACCTGCCAGCGCACAGGACGAGGTGACGGAGCAGGATTCCACCGAGGTGGAAACACCGGCTCGCCGCAGAGTAGCCAAAAAGCCGGAGAAGCAATATAAGATGCAGACCATCAGCGGTATCATCACGGACAATGCCACGGGTGAACCGCTGGAGGGTGTGCGTGTGCAGGCTCTGCAATTGCCAAGATATTCCGCACTCACCAACGAGAACGGTTATTATACACTGGACATCCCCATCTTCAGCCACGCGCTGATTGTCGAGGCCCCAGGCTATAACCTGCTGCAAATGTCTGTGTCCGAAGGCGAAGGCAACGATGCCTCCCTCCTCAGCGACAAACTGAGCAAGTTCTACACCGACGGGACATCCATCATCGCACAGCGCACGATTGAGCTGGACGAGACCAGTTCCATCAGCGTAGAGACAGATATGCAGAACCGCTTGGCCGGCGATATCCATTCCATCAACCGCAGTGCCATCCCTGGTCAGGGTGCCTATTTCACCATCCGTGGTATCAACACCCTGAACACCAATGCACAGCCGCTGTTCATCATCGATGGCAATATGGTGGATCTGGAGGAAGAGCGTACCAGCCTCCACGAAGGTTTCTACAACAACCTGCTGGCAGGTCTGGATCCCGAGGACGTGGCCAGCATCCAGGTACTCAAGAACGCTACGGCGCTCTACGGTGCCAAGGGTGCTAACGGCGTGGTTATCATCAACACCAAGCGCGGCCACAGCCAGGCGACTAAGATTAACGCCCGCGTATATGGCGGCATCGAGTTGATTCCCAGCCATATCAAGATGATGGGCGGGACCGCTTATCGCCGCTATCTGGGCGAGTTGGCCGGTACCATCAAGGAAGTTAAGGATTCCAAGAGTCAGGGTTTGAATAAGTTCGCCTTCCTCAGCGAGGCTCCCCTCAGTGGCAACTACTACTACGACGTGTTCCACAATAACACGGACTGGCAGGAGGAGATGTACCACAATGCCTGGACCCAGAACTACAAGATCAATGTACAAGGTGGTGACGATGTGGGTATGTACAGCCTCTCCTTGGGCTACACCAACGGGCAATCCACCTTGAAGGGCACCGATTTCAACCGCCTGAGCCTCCGCTTCAACACCGATATCAAGATGTTTGAGAAGGTAACCACGGCCATTGACATCGCTTACAATCAAGTAAACTACAACATTCTGGACAGCGGCTGGAGCGAGGACTATGATATGCAGAACATCGGTTCCACCAATGTGTTGGGCTTGGTACAAGCTCCCTTCCTCTCCCCCTACGCTTACTATCACAATGAAGCAACCGGTAAACTCGAGCTCTCCGGCGAATATGCAGGTAAGTACGCAAGTTCCAGTAGCGTAGGACAATGGAAGCAGAACCCGTTCCAGTTCGCCAGCGCCTTTGACCCCGACATCAACGAGAGTCTGCGCAACCCGTACTGGGTACTGGAAAACAGCGACGGTAAGAACAAGAACTATGCTGAGCTGTCACAGATCAGCATCAACTTCGCGCCCCAATATCATGTGAACAAGCACCTGACCATCGGCGACCGCATCAGTTTCACCCTGAACCGTAATAACGAGCGCTACTTCCTGCCGAAGAACGGTGCTACGAATTATGAGCTCACCGATTTAGGTGACATCAACTCAGTTATCAAGTCGCAGTTCACGAAGGAAACCACCATCAACAACGATTTCCGCGTGGAGTGGAACAACATCTACGGTGCGCACACCTTCAACGCCTTTGCCGGCTGGCGCTACAACAACTACAGCTACAGCTACAGCTACACCCGAGGCTACAACAACGATAACGATAAGCTGCCGCGCATCAAGAGAAGTATGCAGTATATCAACTACGGCGGTACGAAGGACAACTGGATCGATATGGCCTACTATGCCAACCTCGATTACAACTACGCCAACCGCTACTTCCTGCAAGTGACAGCGTCGGCCCAGGCCAGCAGCCGCTTCGGTAAGGAAACCAACGACGGCATCAAGGTAGGCGGTGTGAGCTGGGGTATCTTCCCGAGCGTACAGTTCGGCTGGCTCATTAGCAGCGAGCCTTGGTTCCGAAAGTCCAATACTATCAACTACCTGAAGTTCACCGCCGGTTGGGACAAGAGCGGTAACGACGCCATCGACTACTACGCTTCCCGTACCTACTGGGAGAGCAAGCAGTTCACCCAGAACACGGTGGGCCTCGTGCTGAAGAACATCGAGAACAGTAGCATCCAATGGGAAACCACGACCCGCTGGAACTTCGGCCTCGAAGGTTCGTTCTTCGACAACCGCGTGAATGCCGGTATCGACCTCTTCTGGAGCACCACCGACAACCTGCTCACCATGAAGGGCATCGACTACATCTCCGGTCTGAGCAAGAACTGGAGTAACGACGGTCAGTTGAAGAACCACGGTTACGAAGTACACTTCAGCGCTGCCCTCCTCAACACCAAGAACTGGAAATGGGAACTGGGAGCCAGCGTGGGTCACTATATCAACGAGATTACCAAGCTGCCCGACAGCGACCAGGTAAACGGCATGAACGGCTATACCACCAGCGTCTATGGCAAGGATAACGTGCTGACAGCCGTCGGCTATGCCGTAGGCTCCTTCTACGGTTGGCAAACCGACGGTATCCTGCGCAGCGACGCAGAGGCCAGCACCGCCGGTGTCTTGGGTTACTTGAAATATCCTACGGGTCTGAACGATGCAGCCAATGCCTACCGCAACTTCCAAGCTGGTGATGTCCGCTTCGTGGATCAGAACAAGGACGGCATCATCGATGACAAGGACAAGGTGGTCATCGGCGACCCCAACCCCGACATCTACGGTAATTTCTATACATCGCTGAGTTGGAAGAACCTGCGCTTGGATGCCAACTTCAAATACTCATTGGGTAACGATATTTACAACTACCAGCGCTCCATCCTCGAAGGCGGCAACACCACCTACAACCAGACGACGGCCATGCAGAACCGCTGGACGCACGAAGGGCAGGATGCAGCTATCCCGAAAGTTTGCTACATCGACAGCGAGGACTGGCGCAACAACGAGCGCATGTCCGACCGCTGGATTGAAGACGGCAGCTACCTGAAGTTGAAGAACGTACGACTCACCTATACCTTCCCCTTCCACAATGAATTCATTCAAGGCCTGAAGGTCTGGGGCGAAGCCAACAACCTGTTCGTACTGACCAAGTATTTAGGCACTGATCCTGAAATGTCATCCCGCAACAATGTCCTCTATCAGGGCATCGACACGGGTATGCTCACGCATGGACGCAGCTTCAACTTAGGTGTTACCATCAACCTCTAATTCGAAATCATGATGAAAAAGATTATTTCTATTCTCCTTCTCGCAGTCGTAACGAGTTTCACCTTCTCGTCCTGCGAAGATATGCTGACGGGTGAGATGGACCGCAATGTCGAAGCCGACGAGTTGGCATCTGATACCCTCTATGCTTATTGGGGCATTCTCCGCGGACTGCAGGACATCGCTGAACGCTATGTCATCCTCGGCGAGTGCCGCGGCGATCTGGTTGATGGCACACAGTTCATTCAGGACTCCATCAATGCCATTCTGAACTTCGACCCAAATGCGGTGGATGGTTCAGATGCCTACCACCAGATTAGCGACTATTATAAAGTCATCAACTCCTGCAACGCCTATCTGGCCAAATGCGACCTTGGGAAAGTCAATGCGCAGAGCCAAAGTCTCATGCTCAAGGAGTATGCCCAGATTGCATCTATCCGCGCATGGGTGTATATGCAGTTGGTGCTGGCTTACGGCCGCGTGCCCTACTTCGAGCAGCCCATGCTCTCCACGGCAGCCATGAGTGACTTCCGCAGCGCACCTGCTTATGTAGATGCAAACTCGCTGGCTTTCTCCGGTGCCGTGCAACTGCTGGAGCAATACCGCTCCGTACAGGCTCCGTACAGCGAGGCCAACAGCGGCAACTATATCACAGCCAACGCCTCCACCTGTATCTTCCCACAGAATCTGGTATTGGCAGACATCTACCTTCTTGGAGGTCAATACGAGGATGCTGCACGCCACTACTATGACTACCTCAACACGGAAAAGGGAGGAGCCCTGAACCAGTTCTACGGCACAGGACATAGCTATAACA